>Ga0163147_10001279_pt1 | contig 38757 bp, 35 predicted proteins | sample OliLakLV19MP6G1_FD_148597 | JGI IMG/M metagenome (GOLD analysis project Ga0163147, IMG submission 148597) | Freshwater microbial mat bacterial communities from Lake Vanda, McMurdo Dry Valleys, Antarctica- Oligotrophic Lake LV.19.MP6.G1 | ecosystem: Environmental > Aquatic > Freshwater > Lake >...
TATCATCGAATGTACAACTTATTTTCGATCTAATCTAATAAAATTGAAATTTTTTATCCACTATTCATACGCAATTAGTAACGTGAACACCAGTTTTGATTGGTATTTTGGAGATTACTTGCAAACACTAACTTAATGTTGTTGATTGGTAATATTTTATATTGGAAAGTTAGGCCTAAATGGATTTTATTTAGGTGACCTATGTTGTGGTTTTTAATGACATTACTCGCAATGTTCAAATTTGCTCTGATGAATTTCGGTCTATTTTTTTTATCAGAATTAATGCCTAATATTGCTAAAACACTAAAAATAGCCCGAAGTTAATAAAAAGGCAAAACGTATGTATGAAAAAATATTTGCTTCTAATGGTATATATTACCATAATATGTGAATCATTCTGTCAATCAAATGCATCTTTTAAAATTGGTCTTCATTATGTGCAGGCTGAAAGGCCAGTGTTAGAGGCATATTTTGGAGATATTTCTGATAGTAGCAACCTGAATTCTGTACTCAACATTAATCAAGGAATGGGAATTGGTTTTGGGGTGTTATTTGGAAGAAACAAACTGGAATTCGATGCAGGAGGAGGTTACACCCGATCAGCAGAGGAGATTGGTTCCGATACCGCTAATTTGCTTTATTACGTTAATTCAGATATCAATTTTTACTTCGGCGCAAATTATTTACCGGTAAATTTCTTCCTGATAGGAGGAAGTTTTGTTATTAATTCAGCAAATGCAAAATGTGATGTTTCAGATACGGGCTTAGGTGACAGCTATCTGGAATTATTACCCTCCACAAATTTTCATTTTTTTAGAGGTTATTCTGTTGCATTGAAAGCGCAATCAGGATTTTATGTTAATTTAAATAAAGACGAAGGTAACCGCATGCGTATGACAGGATATTATATGTATGGATTAAGTGTATATAATTTTTATACTGTTTCAGAAAAAAGACTTACAGGATATACTGGAGAACAAAAAACAAGTTATACTTCAATAGGAATTGAGTTGGCGTTTATGTTTGGAATGTGATTATACTGATTATTCATTTCATGAGGAGATCCAAATATTGTATAGGAAAAATTTAATTTATTGCTACAGTTTCCAAATTGTACAAGTGATATTCTATTGCAAATAGATATAAATATAAAGGATTTCATATGTTTTGGTGAGCAGGTAGGTTATTAGTATAGTATTGGTTAAAAAATTATTTATTGGAATTAAAGTGAGGCTTTTTACTATTTTTTTATTTCAATATCTTTTTTTGGGTAGGTTTTATTTCTAATTCTTTTCGTTTCGTTCCAGCATAAGTTCCACCTCGCTAAAAGGCCCTTTCTAACAGACACTTCATTAGCGAGTCAATTTCGAATTCTCATCTTTTAATAAGAACAATAAGAAATTGAAATTGACCCACTGTCAGCAATGTGTTAAAAAATCTACCAATTGTGTGATTTTTCATATATTTATCTGAACATTTTACAGACCTTGCGGTATACTATATAGGTATGAAAACCGCTGATAACATTGCATCTACTATAAATGGGTTTGCTAAATGTCGCCTCCCTAAATTGTGCTGATTTTGAAGCCGTGGTAAAAAAACATGGAGTCATTATTTAGAATTATGATTTTTTGTTTTCATAATGAAAGTTTGATACGCCGCCCATGTGTAACAAAATGCTTACTTTTAATTCATGAAAAAAATCTTCATCCTTTATTTTTTTATATCGGAATTTACTTTTTGCTTGGGACAAAACGAATGTAAGTTAAACAAAGCATTACAAATTCCAATAGATAGACAGGTATATATGCTCGGAGATTTTCATCTTGATGCTAAAAAGTACATCCATGCTGATGAACAAACCATTTTGAATACAATGGCTGCTGAAGACGAATTAAGAAATTATCTGGTTAATAATTGCAATGTTAAACATTTTTTTCTTGAATCGAGTGTAAGCTTTGAATATTTTTTTAATAAATATATTGTAACCGGTGATACATCCTGGATTTCTATTTTTAATCAGCAAGACTATGAGTCGAGTAAATTAAAATCTTTGCGTAATATTTATTTGAAGCATAATGATATTACAATAAATTGCATTGACGTGGTTTTAAATTCTTATGTTCCTCAAATGTTGATGACATTGTATGCATTAAGTTTTTACGAACACTTTCAAAAATATTATGAACCGCCTTACCAAACAGGAAAATTATTTCCGCCATGGAATGATCTTAATGTAGGCATAAAACTTTTAGACAGTTTACCCCAATGTAATGATACAATTACACCTTTTTTGGGTGCTGTTATACAGTCTCTTATTGCACCTGATGAATATACAAATTATAATTTGTATATTTTATTCAAACTTTCTACTACAAGTGCTCAGGCGCAAGAAGCCCTGAAAAACTTTTACGGAAATGATTATGAATACGTGATGCGGATTATAACCGGATATATATTCGGGTATGGAAAAACGTCCGAGGATATTTTATATAATTATGTACCGCAGCGGGAAAATATTATTGAAAATACAGTGACCACCTTGATGAAAAAAGACACAGCATCTGCCTATTTAATTCAAATGGGAAATTTTCATTTGAGTGCAGATCCTGATGCAGAAATGCTTAGGTATCGCATTAAAACAAAATTTATTTCACCACCCTTTTGTTTTTATAACGTGCAAGAAATGGCAAAAACGTTTTTTGAGCAATCATTTAATACGACTCCACTTGATTTTTCATTTGATTCAAATTATTGTTTTAAAAGAGGTAATACAGATAATGTGTATGTGCTGGTAAAATAAAGGAGTTTTTTTTGCGTTAGCGGCGAGTAGTCTAACCCCAAGATAAATTGGCCTTGCTTTGCGACAGTTAAGTAACGAGGAGGGAACCCCTTACTTGGAATGAAAATCAAATTAGTCGAAGGTTTCTTTTTCCTGCGGCAGATTTGAAATAAATTTCACGTTTCCTGGCTGTATCATAACCTTCACAAGATTCAGAAAAAAAAATAGTCTATGGCATAAATGCTTTAGTGTATCTATTTTTTCCAACATTGTGTTCAATTAATCTACGTTCAGGATCATTCGAAATACCTACATAAATTTCATTATTAATTTTGTTTTTTAGGGCGTAAACAAACATTGTCATTATTAATGTTTTTAGGGTTAAAAAAAAGACCAATAAGCTAAAATGCTAATTGGTCTTTTAATAAATGTTAGTAGCCCGTAGGGGAATCGAACCCCTGTACCAAGAATGAAAATCTTGTATCCTAACCCCTAGATGAACGGGCCTTTTTCTCAAAAGAGAGTGCAAAAGTAGCGCAAAAAAACATTTTGTAAAAGTTTCTGCGAAATAATTATCGCGAAGCCCCTAAATTTACACCACAATTATGAGTAACTATCGAATAGCAATCAATGGATTTGGGCGTATTGGAAGAATTTTCCTCCGCAGAATCCTCGAAAAAAATGATGTTGATGTAGTGGCAGTCAACGATCTTACCGACGTGGAAACACTTGCCCATCTGTTTAAATATGACTCAATTCACCGCAAATTTAGCGGCGAAGTGTTTATTGAAGGCGGTGATCTGATCATTAATGGCAAGCGAATTAAGGTTTTTGCGGAAAAAGATCCGGCAAATCTTCCTTGGAAGAACATGAATATAGATCTGGTGCTCGAATCTTCCGGACATTTCCTGGATACCAAGTCGGCAATGTTGCATGTTGCAGCGGGAGCTAAAAAAGTATTATTGTCAGCTCCACCAAAATCACCGGAAATAAAAACCATCGTTTTGGGTGTTAACGATAACATGCTTTTAAAGGATGATATTATCATCTCCAATGCCTCTTGCACCACAAATTGCGCTGCACCCATGATAAAGGTGCTGCACGAACATTTTACTATCGAAAATGCCTATATCACAACCATCCATTCCTATACCTCCGATCAGCGTTTGCACGATGCTCCGCACAAAGACCTTCGCAGGGCAAGAGCCGCTGCTTTGAGCATGGTGCCTACCAGCACAGGTGCAGCGCAGGCAATTGCGGCAACTTTTCCCGAATTGATGGGAAGAATTGGCGGCACAAGCATTCGCGTTCCGGTGCCGGATGGATCAATTACGGATATTACATGCACCGTTTCCAAACCGGCAACCATCGATTCGGTAAATGCTGCTTTCAAATCTGCTGCAGATACCTATTTAAAAAATATTCTTGCCTACACCAACGAACCTCTTGTTTCCATCGACATCGTTGGCGACCCACATTCCTGTATTTTCGATTCAGAACTTACAGCCGTTACAGGAAATATGATAAAAGTGATGGGTTGGTACGATAATGAATATGGATACTCAAGCAGACTTGCAGATTTAGTAATTAAAATGAAAGAATTAAATAATTAATGAAAGAAACTAATGGCAATTACTTTGCACCAAGTTTGCAGAATCGCCACCCTAATGTCTTCCCCCTTGGGAAAGATAAAAGATGGGGCCCCGAAGCTCAGGGTATTACTAAAACTTTCAATCAAACTGAACTTACTTAATGTGCCTCATCCACCATTTCATTACAAAAAATAATATATTAAAATCATAAATTAAATGCGTTCCATCCAAGATTATAACTTCAAAAACAAACGCGCTCTTGTTCGCGTAGACTTTAATGTGCCTTTAGATAAATCCACTTTTGCCGTAACCGACGATTCAAGATTAAAGGCTGCAATTCCAACTATTAAAAAGATTTTAGATGATGGTGGTTCAGTGGTGTTAATGTCGCACCTCGGTCGTCCAAAAGATGGTCCTGATGAAAAATATTCCTTAAAACATATCGTAAAACATTTATCTGAATTATTAGAACATGATGTGAAATTTGCAGAAGATTGTATTGGTGATGATGTTAGATTATTAACTTTAAATCTTTTGCCCGGTGAAATATTATTGTTAGAGAATTTGCGTTTCCATCCTGAAGAAGAAAAAGGTGATAAGGATTTTGCAATTCAATTAAGTGAATTAGGAAATGTATATGTAAATGATGCTTTCGGCACTGCACATCGTGCACATGCTTCCACCACCATAGTTGCAAGTTTATATTCACCGGAAAATAAAATGGCCGGATTTTTATTAGCTGCAGAAGTGGATGCCGCCAATAAAGTGTTGAACGATCATGAAAAACCATTTACAGCAATTATTGGCGGCGCAAAGGTTTCTGATAAAATACTGATACTCGAAAAATTAGTGGAAAAAGCAGATCATATTATTGTTGGGGGAGGAATGGCATACACATTTATTAAAGCTATGGGTGGAGATATCGGAAATTCTTTATGCGAAGAAGATAAACTGGATCTGGCAAAACAATTAATAGAAAATGCAAAAACCAATGGTGCCACTATTTTATTGCCTGTGGATTCTGTGATCGCTGATAAATTTGATAACGATGCTGCAAAAGATACCTGCATTAGTAATATCATTCCGACTGGATGGATGGGACTCGACATTGGCGAAAAAGCAATTAAAGATTTCAGCGAAGTAATTCTCGCTTCCAAAACAATTTTATGGAACGGCCCAATGGGTGTTTTTGAAATGGAAAATTTCAGTAATGGAACAATTCAAATAGCAAAAACTATAGCACAGGCAACCCAAAAGGGAGCATACTCTCTGGTAGGCGGCGGCGATTCTGTTGCAGCTTTAAATAAATTTAATTTAAGTGATAAAGTGAGTTATGTTTCTACCGGCGGCGGTGCCATGCTCGAGTTTTTCGAAGGCAAAATTCTTCCTGGCGTAGAAGCGCTGGAGAAAAACTAACAAATTGAAATTGACAATTGACAAATTGAAATTGACAATTGATAATTGACAATTTGGGTTCATCCTTAGGTTGAAAATTATTCCTGTACCCACAGAGTTCGCTGCGCGATTAATTTAATTGGCGTATATAAATTTAATTTTGTGGACCAACTATATTTTCATCCCGAATAATTATCATACACCCTTATTTTATATCCACCGCCTGGGTTTTGCTCTCAATTGTCAATTTTTTTTTGCTGTTTCATTGTAAATTATCAATTGTCAATTTTTTTTCTTGTTTACCAAAGGATCTCTGTGTTCTAGAAGGATAAACATTCAACATATAGTTTACTAGCTCCCTTCCACTGTTACGTCATGTAGCGAGTGTCAAAGCAACTCTGTGGAAAAACATTCTGAATGCATAATTGTTTCCGATAATTTACCGAATTATATATTTTAAGCGATTATTTTTTTAATCAATTGTCGAGTTAAAAATGCTACACGATTATTTTTAGTGGGAGTATAAATTTATTTTTTCTTCCCTATCACGATTATATCGCGAATTAATATCCTACACGATTAATTTTTGACGCAGACTATTGTTCAATTGTCAATTAAGTAGTTTTTATTTTGCAATTATATTTAACCCTAATTCCTATATTCGCAATGTTTATCTCTTATGACCGGCTACTGGAACCATATCCCTTTGTTCCGATATTTGGTCCCTTTTGTATTGGGGATCATATTATCCATGCAATTGCAACTGCAGGCAGTATGGTATGTTTATTGTTTTTTTGGAGCAGTATTTATTTATTTTTTATTTCAGATAATACATAAATTATCTGCATCCTTTACCTTGCAACCCCTGCACGGATTTTTATTTCATCTGGTATTGTTTTTTGGCGGAATATTTATTGTGATAAAAGATACTCCTGTTTATCACGACGATTATTTTATGGTTAATGCAGATAGTGTTTCTGTTTTCAAATGCCGAATAAATAAACCTCCTGAGATTGCCGAAAGAAATACAAAATTATATGTTGATGTAGATATGCTGATCAGGGATTCTTTAGCAACCGCAGTTAATGGAAAATCAATTGTCTATATTAAAACCGATAGTCTTCATTCAATAACTTTTAATTATGGAGATATTATTTATATTAAAAACAAATTTTCTTCCCCGCAGGAAACAAAAAACCCCGCCGCATTTGATTATAAAAAATATTTGTACAACCTGAAAATTTATCATGTTGCATTTTTAAAATTTGGCGAATATCAACAAACAAACACCAATGAAGCAAAAAAAATCTGGACGCATATTTATGCGTGGAAATCGTATTTTATTCGTTTAATGGAGAAACATATAAAGGATGAAAATTCTTTATCCGTTGGTGTTGCACTCATAATAGGTCAAAAAAGTGTGATACCCGATGAAGTGCAGCAAGCATATGCAAACACTGGAACCATGCATATTTTGGCAGTATCAGGTTTACACGTGGGCATCTTATACGTAATTCTGGAGTTTTTGTTTCGACCCTTCTCTTTCTTTTTTACAAAACGCTCTAAAGCCGCCTTGTTTAAAACAGTGGTAATACTCCTGATTATTTGGTTATATGCCTGTTTGTCCGGTTTGTCACCAAGTGTAAATCGCTCTGCAGTTATGTTTACTTTTTTAGCTTTAGGGAAATTATATGATCAGCAAATTGATAGTTTTAATATTTTGTTTGTTTCCATGTTTCCCTTGCTACTCGACGATCCGTATCAGATTACACAAGTGGGTTTTCAGTTGTCGTACCTTGCAGTAGGAGGGATCGTATTTTTTCAACCCCTCGTTTATAATATCTGGAAACCATCCAATACCTTGTTAAAATATTTCTGGTCAATGACCTCCGTTTCCATTGCGGCACAAATTGTAACATCTCCCATCGGAATTTATTATTTCCACCAGTTTCCCAATTATTTTCTGCTGTCAAATATCATAGCTATTCCGGTTTCCTTTTTAATATTGGTTTTGGGAGTTGCTTTTTTTGCTTTAGGCGCTATACCATTTATCGGTTCGGGAATAGCATTTATGCTCGATTGGAGTTTGCGTATCATGAATTATTCTGTTATACGCATCGAAAAATTACCCTATTCCGTTACCGAAAATTTGTACCTGAATGTTTATTCCACAATTTTAATGTATATTATCATTTTGTTTTTAGGTGCATTTTTAGTTTTAAAAGAGAAAAAATATTTTTTGGGGATGTTGGCAAGTATTTTATTCTGTTGTATAACCATCACCCTGCACAAAATGGAAAATAATAAACGCGATGACATTATTATGTATAGTCTGAAAAAAAACGCTGCCATTGTAATAAACAATGAAACCTCCGCATATATTTTTACAGATACCGACTCCCTAAAAGATTCTGAGGAATTCAAATTTCATCTTAAAAATGATTTTATTAAAAGGGGAATTAAAAATCCAGAATATATTAATGTATTAAAACAAAAGGAATACACCCCTATAAACACAGTTTATTATCGATACCCATTTTTATATGCTAACGGCAAAACGATCTTTTTTCTTGATCCCGAAACGCGCAACGACTCCGTTCCCAATTGCGAGATCGTAGATTATGTGTTCATTACCCAAAACCCTTTTCTAAAAATTGATTCCACAAACAACCCTTTCCCAAACGCCTCCTATATCATCAGCAACACCAATGCCTGGAAGAACAATAATTATTGGGTAAAACAATTTGGCAGAATGGGAATCCCGGTTTATTCTTTGAAAAGTGAAGGGGCGTATCAGATAGTGTCGGAAGGAAAATAATAATAATAAACATTCCAACATTTAGCAAAGGACTGAAAATCCTTAGTTTGCCACAAACCCACACCGTCTCTTTCCAAGCTTAACTCCAATACCTCAATAGCAGAAATAACCTACCCCGGCATCCATCCTATTGCATATTAGCAACTCAACTGAACCCCTGAGGATGCGTGGACTTGTTCTGTCTAAATTTTGCTGTCTTTTATTGGCGGAAAAAGCTTTATAATTGTTAGAAATTTAGAGAATGAGGCAAATTTTTTTTGGTGGTATTTGGGAAAAAGATTATGGTTCCTTTGGGATGATGATGATTTAAATTCGAAGGGTCTAACATTTACCTATTGTAGTCCGAGCAGGGTTCTTGTCGCCTTTAAAATTTTTAAATTGACAAAACCCTGCGACATGAGGACCAATTTCTTTTATGCATTGGGTATATTAAAATAGTCCAAATAATTTCTTACCTCATAAATTCCCTGTTCACCTGTTTCATAAAATTTTGCGGAGGAATGTTCATAATATCTGGCATTGGTCACTAATCCGGCCTTTACTGGATTATTGTGCCTGCCCGATCTCATCATTTAGGCGGGCATATAATTTAATATTTGTTATATGAATTTGGTTGTGCGACATTCTTTGCAATCAAATGATACTTCAAACACCTTATGAATAGAACCTTTTTTCTTTTCAATATTGTTTACTCCATCTTCCAAATTGCCCAATAATTCATAGTGCTTCAATTTCTTTAACCGTTTAATTATCTCGTACGCTCTAAATCGCTTACCTTCTGCAATTAATCTATTTATCGTTCTACTGTGATTACTTAATCTGATAAGCGCATGCAAATGATTTGCCATAATTACATACCCGAGGATGAAATTTTCCTCCTTTTTTAGTAAGTCAAACCATTCATATATATCATCAAACAGGTTTGTTTTTTCAAAAAGAGGCAACCATTTATAACAAGTAAATGTGAAAAAATAACTGGTACTAATTTCTGCATGTGTTCTTTGCACTGCCATATAACAAATCGGTAGAGTTATCAATTGCCATCGCAAGGTTTTGCCGAATTAATTAATTTTTAAGGAGGCAAGAACCCTGCTAGGACATTCCCCGTGAAATCGATTAAAATCTATCATTCAGTATAGTCACTAATGATTATTTTCTAGTCACCATCCCGCCGGAATCATAACTCAACCATCTTCTATCCATTGCTGTGCTTATATCTCACCACACATTAAAAATACGTTCAAAAATGCATATTATGCCATTTCATGCATTTTTTAAGGTTTGCTTTCAGTTTTTGTAATTACTGGTAAATTGTGGTTGATAATTTGACATGTTGTCTGTCCAATAAAAACCACAATATCTGTATCCTAACATTTGTGCATAACCTATGTGCATTTACTGTGCACAAATTTTTTTGGCTTCTCGGTGTACAAATGTGTACAAAAGTGTAATAAAAAACCTAGGTTTACGTTCAAATTAACACAAAAACCAAAAAATGGCTTTCCTGATAGGTGAATATGAGTGTACCCTCGATACAAAACAGCGCATTCGTGTGCCTGCCGGGTTGCTTACTCAGCTTACAGGAGATGACGCCGGAAAGTTCGTGGTTACACGCGGAATCGACCCATGCCTTTATCTATACCCGCAAAGTGAATTCTACACAGAAATGGACAATGTGAGCAAGATTCAGGAGAATTCGGAGGAGGATCGCGATTACAAAACACAGTTTTATAGTGGAACAGCCATTTTAAATATCGATTCTTCCGACAGGGTGCTGATTCCAAAATTGCATTTACAGCATGCGGGAATCAGCAAAGACATCATCATGGTGTGCATGAAAAACAAGGTTGCAGTGTGGAGTATGGAGCGTTTCCGTGAAAAATTCATGAAAATGGATGCAAACCAATATCAGCAATTATCAGAAAAAGTGAGAAGTAAATATGGTATATGAGTGCAACATACCACATACCCGTTCTTTTACATACAAGCATTGAAAATCTGATCACAAACCGCGACGGAATTTATGTGGATGTCACCTTTGGCGGTGGCGGCCACACCAGAGAGATCTTAAAAAATCTAAGCAACAAAGGAAAAGTTTTTTGTTTCGACCAGGATCCGGATGCAGAAAAAAATTACATCAACGAGTTCAGCGCTAACGAACAAGTGACCTTCATCCCGCAGAATTTTCGCTATATACAGAAATTTCTGCGGGTGTCCGGAGTAACTCAAGTGGATGGAATTCTCGCCGACCTGGGTGTAAGCTCCCACCAATTTGATGAAGGCGAACGCGGATTTTCTGTGCGTTTCGATGGTCCGCTCGATATGCGCATGAATAATAATCAATCCATTTCCGCATTCGATGTGATAAATAATTATACGGAAGATCAGTTGAGAAATATGTTCAGCCTTTATGGCGAAGTGCGAAATTCAAAACAACTCGCACATATTATCATAAACGCAAGAACAAAAATGAAACAAAACGGCGGCAGAGGAATTACAACAACGGGCGAATTTAAAAATATTGTTTTAACCGTTGTAAAAGGAGAACATAGTCCTTATTTGTCAACCGTATTTCAAGCAGTGCGCATAGCAGTAAACGATGAAATGGGTGCCTTGCGCGAAATGTTGGAAAGTACAACACAATTATTAATACCGGGCGGAAGATTAGTAGTGTTAAGTTATCATTCCCTCGAAGACAGAATGGTAAAAAACCTGATAAAAACAGGAAATGTTTTCGGCGAAAATGAGGGCGATATGATGGGAAGAAAAATAATTCCCTTTAAATCACTCACAAAAAAACCATTATTACCCGGTATAAATGAAATAAAAGAAAACCCAAGATCACGCAGTGCAAAATTGAGAGTGGGAATTAAGGAATGAAAGAATGAAAAGGAAATTCTCATGCAGAAAGTTCGAAGTATCGCCACCGTAATGTCCTCCTCTTTGGGAAGATAAAAGATGCGGCCAAGAGCACGAATGAAAAATGAACAATAAAATAAAATGAACCCAACCGAAAAAAAACAACCCACCGAACAAAAACGAACCCTTTCAGGTATGCTGAAATCGTTTGACGAGGTTTCTTTTTTCAGATTGGAAAGACTTATTAATAATATCCCCTATTTCTTATTTGTAGTAGTGATCGGTATATTTTATATCTGGAATAATCACCGGGGCGTAGAAATGGAAAGAGAAATAAGAACAGTAAATCAGCAATTGCTGGAAAAACAATATTACTATAATGCAACTCGCGATTCGCTGACACAACACAGCAGACAAAGCACCGTTGCAAAAATGGTTGACACATTACAAATGCAGGAATTATCACATCCGCCATATACAATTAAAGCAAAAAGTGGACAACACTAAAAAAGACATATTATGGAGATTATATCTTGCGCTTGCAGCATTTGTTGTGCTTGGGTTGGGTATCACTGCACAAATAATTAATATACAATTTGTGCAAGGAGATAAATATCGCGCAATGGCCGATAGTGCAAGAGTGCGCACACAGGCGATTGAACCTAAACGTGGAAGCATCATGTCGGAACACCACGATATTCTTGCAACATCATTTCCCTATTATAAAATTTATATGGATCCTGTTGCGCCAAATGATGCAGATTTTAAAAAGAATATTGATTCTCTTTCCATTCAATTGGCAAATTTATTTCGCGATAAAACTGCAGCGCAATACAAACAAAAAATTACGCAGGCGCGTAAGCAAAAAAAACGTTATATAGAAATATATAAAAAAGCAACACTTCCGCAAAAACAAAAATTGGAAAATTTTGCATTATATCGCCTTGGAAAAAATCGCGGCGGATTAATTACAGAACAAATTGAAAATCGCGCGTATCCTTATAACAGTCTTGCTAACAGAACCATAGGATATGTAAAAGATGGAAGAAAAATTGGTTTGGAAGGAACATACGATACTTTACTTACCGGAAAGGAAGGATATACATTAATGCGCAAAATTGCCGGTGGAAGCTGGATGCCTATAAGCGATAAAAATGAAGTGGATCCTGTTGATGGAGTGGACGTGATAACAACGCTCGATATTAATATGCAAGATATTACAGAAACTGCTCTGCGCAGATCATTAGTTAAAAATGATGCCGCATGGGGAACTGCAATTGTAATGGAAGTGAAAACGGGAAAAATAAAAGCGATCGCAAATTTAACACGAACAACTGTTGGACAATATAAAGAGGATTATAACTATGCAATTTCCACTCGTGTAGAGCCGGGTTCAACCTGGAAATTATTTACACTGATGTGTTTGCTGGAAGATGGATTATCTATTCATGATCATGTGGATCTGAACCAGGGAACCTTATTATTTGCAGATAGAACCATGCGCGATAGCGAACCACACAGCAGAAGAAATGTAACTGTGGAAACGGCATTTGCACTTTCTTCCAATGTTGGAATTTCCCGATTGGCATACGAATATTATCAAAAAGAACCACAAAAATATGTAGATCATCTAATACAATCAGGTATTGCAAATAAAACCGGAATTGAAATTAGCGGAGAACCAAAACCCTATTTTAAAAAAGATCCTAAGGATAAAGAATTGTGGTATAAAACTACTATTCCCTGGATGAGCGTTGGATATGAATTAACGGTAACACCATTGCAATTACTCACATTTTATAATGGCATTGCAAATGATGGTAAAATGATGAAACCTTATTTGGTTCAGGAAACGCAACAATATGGTACAACAGTTAATGAATTTGAACCAATTGTTTTAAATGAAAAACTTTGCTCAAAAAATACGGTTGAACAATTGCAGCAATGTATGCTTGCAGTGGTTGATAGTGGTACTGCAAAACATTTAAAAAATGATTATTATCAATTTGCAGGAAAAACCGGTACGGCTCAATTATTGGAGAATAAAGTTTATACTAATAATCACCTTGCAAGTTTTGCAGGATATTTTCCTTATGAAAATCCCAAATATTCCATTATAGTTGTGGTGAGCGATCCCAATAGCCCGGTATATTATGGCGGTTATGTTTCCGCTCCGGTTTTCAGAGAAATTTCTGATAAGGTGTATTCTCATTTTATTAATATGCGCGAACCGGTAAATATGGCTGATACTTCTTACGTTGGAGTTACAGCAACCGCAAAAGGAAATGCATTTGATTTCCGCCAGATTTTAAAATGGCTAAATGTAAATGAAACATTTAATGATAATGAAGAATGGATTGCATTAAATACAACGGGAAAAACCTCTACCCACGAATTAATTAAAACCTATCAATATACAATGCCCAATGTTAAAGGAATGGGTTTGCGCGATGCCATGTATTTATTGGAAACCAGCGGATTAAAAGTAGGAGTGAGCGGAAGTGGTAAAGTAACATCACAAAGTATTGAATCAGGGCAGGCAATTTATAAAGGAACCTACGTAAGCATACAATTGAATTGAAAAAATTAAAGGAAATATTATCTGTTGTTAAATTCACTAATTCCGGTGTAAACGATCTCAACAAGATCGAAATTACCGGAATTGCTGCCGATAGCCGGAATGTAAAGCCGGGTTATTTATTTGTTGCTGTAAAAGGAACAGCAGCAGATGGTCACGATTTTATTCCGAAAGCATTGGAGCTCGGCGCAGTTGCAATAATTGGGGAACATACAATTCAAAATGCAAATGCAGAATTAATTTTTGTAGTAGCTGATGCATCTGAGGCACTGGGTAAAACGGCACATAAATTTTATGATTCGCCCACGGAACATTTGAAATTAGTTGGAATTACCGGAACAAATGGAAAAACTTCCGTAGCAACTTTGTGTTACAATTTACTAAAAGATCTTGGATTTAAAGTCGGATTAATTTCCACAGTAGAGAATAAAATTCAGGATACTATAATTCCATCCACGCATACAACTCCTGACCCTGTTCAATTAAATAATTTATTATCTCAAATGGTGGAAGCCGGTTGCGATTATGTATTTATGGAAGTGAGTTCCCACGCTGCACATCAAAAACGTATCGCAGGATTAAAATTTTCAGGCGCTGCTTTTACAAATATCACACATGATCATTTAGATTATCACAAAACTTTCGATAAATATATCGCAGCAAAAAAAATGTTTTTCGACAATCTCGATAAAACTGCTTTTGCTTTAGTAAATGCGGATGATAAAAATGCTACAGTGATGTTGCAAAACTGTAAAGCACATAAATTTACCTTTTCCGTAAAAGGTTCTGCGGATTACACTGCAAGAATTAAAGAAAATGTTATTTCCGGTCTTGTTTTGAATTTGGACGGAGTAGAATTTCATTCCCATTTGTTGGGGGAATTTAATGCGTGGAATTTATTATCCGTGTATGCAATAGGTCGCTTATTGGGATTTGATAAAAATGAAGTGCTTTCTGCTTTGAGTAAACAAACTGCCGTGGAAGGAAGATTTGATGTTATTTATTCTGCAGTGGAAGAAATTACCGGAGTTATTGATTATGCACATACTCCCGATGCCGTGGAAAAATTATTATCTACCGTAAGATCCATGTTAAAAAACGAACAACAATTATTAACGGTTGTTGGTTGTGGTGGCGATCGCGATAAAACGAAAAGACCGATTATGGCAAAGGTTGCCGCAAAATTAAGTGATAAAATTATTCTCACTTCTGATAATCCGCGCAGCGAACAACCGGAAATTATAATTCAGGAAATGGAATCGGGAATTGAAGCTGATTTGCGCAAAAAAACACTTTCCATAGTAGATAGGAGAGAAGCAATTAAAACTGCAGTGATGTTGGCAAAACGTGGTGATGTTATTTGTGTTGCAGGAAAGGGTCACGAAAAATACCAGGAAATAAAAGGAATTAAATATCCCTTCGACGATAAAAAAGTGCTTTCGGAAACCTTTAAAACCCTTTCGAGATAATGTTATATTATTTATTTAATTGGTTGGATGAAAAATATGATTTTCCGGGTGCGGGATTGTTTCAGTATTTGTCCTTTCGCGCCGGAATGGCTGTTTTATTATCCCTGATCATATCTATCATCATTGGTAAATGGATCATTAAATATTTACAGAAACAACAAATTGGCGAAGCGGTTCGCGACCTCGGATTAGAAGGACAGCTTAGCAAAAAAGGAACTCCAACAATGGGAGGACTCATCATTATTGCCGCATTATTAATTCCGGTTTTATTATTAGCAGATCTGAAAAATATTTATGTCATTCTCATGCTTATTGTAACTGTGTGGATGGGATTGATCGGATTTTTAGATGATTATATCAAGGTATTCAAAAAAAATAAAGAAGGTTTGCGTGCGAAATTCAAATTAATGGGTCAGGTGGGATTGGGAACTATAGTTGGTTTAGTTCTTTATTTTTCTGATGATATTAAATTGCGGGATTACGATCATATTTATGTTTATGAAGTGGAAAATGGTCATGCAGTTGGAAGGCCATTAGAAACCTACGATGCAAATGATGTTCGTTTAGAAGGTAATGGAATTATGGATAAAGACGATGAGCGTTTTTTAAGTCATGACACGCGTTCCACAAAATCAACAATTCCCCTCGTGAAAAATAATGAATTCGATTATGAATGGCTGGTGAGTTGGGCTAATGATAGTACTAAGGTTTGGTTATTTCCACTGGTATTCATTATAATTATTATTATAATTATTACTGCAGTTTCGAATGGAGCAAATCTTACCGATGGTTTGGATGGATTAGCTGCAGGCACTTCTGTAATAATTGTGATCACGCTTACCATTTTTGCCTACATAGCCGGTAACGCAATTCTCAGCGATTATTTAAATATTATGTATATACCGGATTCGGGCGAATTAGTGGTATTCAGCGCCGCATTAATTGGTGCCTGTATCGGTTTTCTTTGGTATAATGCATTTCCCGCACAAGTATTTATGGGTGATACAGGAAGTTTAACCATTGGTGGAATTATTGCTTCACTCGCAATTGCAACCAGAAAAGAATTATTGATCCCTGTTTTATGCGGAATATTTCTCGTGGAAAATCTCAGTGTGATGATTCAGGTATTTTATTTTAAATATACCAGAAGAAAATACGGAACAGGGAAAAGAGTTTTTTTAATGAGCCCTTTACACCATCATTATCAGAAAAAAGGAATGTTTGAAACAAAAATTGTAACACGTTTTTGGATCATCACAATATTATTAGCAATTATTTCAGTAGTAACACTCAAGGTGAGATAAATGTCGAAACGCATTGTCATATTAGGCTCCGGCGAAAGCGGAACAGGTGCAGCAATACTTGCGAAACGCAAAGGTTTTGATGTATTTGTGAGCGACAAAGGTGTTATTAAGGATATCTATAAAAATAAATTACAAAAGGAAAATATTGAATTTGAAGAAGGAAAACATTCCTATGATAAAATTTTTTCCGCAGATGAAATAATAAAAAGTCCGGGCATACAGGAAAAATACGAAGTGATGAAAAAAGTGCGGGAACACAATATTCCTGTGGTGGGCGAAATAGAATTTGCATGGAGATATTGTTCCGGAAAAGTGATTGCAATAACAGGAAGTAATGGAAAGTCAACATGCACATCATTAACCTATCATTTATTACAAAAAGCAGGAATGAATGTCGCCATGGGAGGAAATATCGGTAAAAGTTTTGCCGAATTAATTGCGAATGGCAACCACGAATATTACGTGTTGGAAATCAGCAATTTTCAATTGGATGATACCGTAACATTTAAACCATATATATCTGTTCTTTTAAATATAACACCAGATCATCTCGATAGTTATAATTATCAGTTTGAAAATTATGTCGCTTCCAAATTCCGCATCATCATGAATCAGGGTCCGGGCGATTATTTTTTTTATAATGCCGATGATCCTGTAATTGAACACGAATTATTAAAACCAAAATATCATAAAACAATCACATCGTTGTCCTCTGTTTCCTTTACCCTGAATGACCGTTCTGGGGAAGGTGGATGGATTTCCGGTGACACTCTAAATATTCAACTCAACCAAAACAAATTCAACATGACCATCAACGAATTAGCGCTACAAGGAAAACACAACCAATACAACTCGATGGCAGCTGCCATTTCAGGGAAGGCAGTTGGTATTAAGAACGAAAATATTCGCGAAAGTCTGATGGATTTTCAAGGATTGGAACATCGTCTCGAATTTGTTGCAAAAGTGCACGGCATTTCTTTTGTCAACGATTCCAAAGCAACAAATGTAAACAGTACCTGGTTTGCATTGGAAAGCCAAAATAATCCTGTAATCTGGATAGTTGGCGGAATTGATAAAGGAAATGATTATTCCCACATAACAGAACTAGTAAGAAAAAAAGTAAAGGCAATTGTTTGTCTCGGTGCTGATAATACAAAAATTCACGAAGCTTTCGGTAAGCTGGTTGATATTTTAGTGAATACGGAAAGTATGAAAGATTGTGTGGAAATGGCATATCGACTTGGTAATAATGGCGATGTTGTTTTATTATCTCCTGCATGTGCATCATTCGATCTTTTCGAAAATTTTGAAGACAGAGGAAGACAATTTAAAGCAAGGGTAAAAGAATTATAATTAATAGTGCGCACCGAATTAAATATGAGTCAACCGATAACATATATGTTGAGTAAAGTAAAAGGCGACCGCTACATTTGGTTGGTTGTTTTTGTGCTTTCTGTGTTTTCTATTCTTGCTGTGTATAGTTCTACAGAAACACTCGCATATAAATCTGCAGGTGGTAATACAGAGTATTATCTGATAAAACATACCACAATTTTAATATTCGGAATTTTTCTGATGTATTTAAGTCATCTCATTCCATTTAAATATTATAGTCGTATTGCACAAATATTATTATGGATCTCTGTTCCGGCTTTATTATACACTATGTTTCTGGCACCGGAAGTAAATGATGCTTCTAGATGGATAACATTACCGGTAATAAATCTTACATTTCAAACATCCGACTTAGCGCGTTTCGCTTTGATAATGTACACTGCACGCATATTATCTAAAACTCAGGATAAGGTTGATTCCTTCAAAGAAGCATTTGTTCCGGTAATATTGCCAATTGCTATTATATGTGCACTGATATTACCGGAAAATTTATCTACGGCAAGTGTATTATTTTTTACTTGTATCGTGTTAATGTTTGTTGGTCGCGTTAATTTTAAATACATCATGCTTACCATTGGTTCGGGAATTGTATTACTCGGAATCGTAATTGGGTTATCGTATTTAATACCTGACGTTGGCCGTTTAGGAACCTGGAACACCCGTGTGGAAAGTTTTATTAATGGTGGTGATGATGATGAAGAATTTCAGGTGGAACAGGCAAAAATTGCAATTGCACAAGGAGGAATTTTGGGAGTTGGTCCGGGTAATTCCACACAAAAAGATATTTTACCTTACCCCTATGCCGATTTTATTTTCGCAACAATTATTGAAGAGTACGGATTATTTGGCGCAGTTGTTTTTATTTTTTTATACCTCGTTTTATTATATCGCTGCATAAAAATAGTAATAAAAGCACCCAGCAGTTTTGGTGCATTGCTCGCTGTTGGTTTAGGATTGTGTTTAACTATTCAGGCATTCGCAAACATGGCTGTGGCAGTGCATCTGGTGCCAACAACAGGATTAACATTGCCATTGGTAAGTATGGGTGGAACATCACTTTGGTTTACCAGTTTAAGTATCGGAATTATTTTAAGTGTGAGCAGAGAAATAGAAGTAAAAGAAGAAAAAGATTCCGCCAAATCAGAAGAAACAGAAATGGAAGAAGAAATTATTTCGGAATAAGAATAAATTGATATTAAAAATCTTTGAAAAACCTTAGTTTATAAGTGACACTTAGTATTAAATTTAAAATGAAAGAACCAATAAAAATATTAATCAGCGGCGGTGGAACAGGAGGGCATATTTTTCCTGCTATTGCAATCGCCAATGAGATCAGGCGCAGAGAGCCTGATGCCGATATTTTATTTGTTGGTGCAGAAAATAAAATGGAAATGGAAAAGGTTCCAAAGGCGGGATATAAAATTGAGGGTTTATGGATAAGTGGATTTCATCGCGGTTTAGATATGCGCAATTTTAGTTTTCCTATTAAATTAATTTCTAGTTATTTCAGATCAGGTACTATTGTAAGAAAATTCAGACCGGATGTAGCTGTTGGGACCGGCGGTTTTGCAAGCGGCCCCGCATTAAATGCAGCAATACGCAATCGGGTGCCGGCATTAATTCAGGAACAGAATTCTTTTCCCGGGGTAACAAATAAAATTTTATCGCGAAAAGCAAAAAAGGTATGTGTTGCCTATGATGGAATGGATAAATATTTTCCAACAGCGAAAGTGGTAAAAACCGGCAACCCTGTTCGTCAGAGTATTATTTTATGCAATGTAAAACCGGAAAAAGCGCGGAAAGATTTTGACCTTGATCTCGATAGTAAGATATTATTTGTTGTAGGTGGAAGTTTAGGGTCCAGAACCTTAAATAATTGTATGAAGGTAGGTCTGCAAAAATTACACGAAGCAAATATTCAGGTACTTTGGCAAACAGGTTCGTTATTATTTGAGGAGTGTAAATCCGCCGCAAAGGGTTTTGATAATATTAAGGTATTCGATTTTATTACCAATATAGATCATGCTTATGCAGCTGCAGATGTAATTGTTTCCAGAGCCGGGGCAATTGCAATTTCCGAATTATGCCTCGTGGGTAAACCTATTATTTTGGTTCCACTTCCTTCGGCAGCGGAAGACCACCAGACGAAAAATGCAATGGCATTGGTAAATGGTAATGCCGCAGTTCATATTAGTGACAGAGATGCCCAAAATGAATTAGTAAAAGCTGCTATTGAATTGATAAATAATGATAAAAAAAGAAAAGAATTAGCAGATAATATTCAGAATTTCGCAATTCCCGATGCAGCAGAAAGAATTGTGGATGAAGTATTTAAATTGATTAATAAAAATTAATTATTTAAGATAATAATGCAGTTGGATAAGATTAAAAATGTGTATTTTGTAGGTATCGGAGGCATCGGTATGAGCGCACTTGCACGTTATTTTAATTTACAGGGAGCAGCGGTTTCAGGTTATGACCGAACTCCAACTGCATTAACGGAACAACTACAAAAAGAAGGAATTAAAATACATTTTGAAGATAATATTGATCTTATTGATAAGGCTGCGGAACTAGTGATCTATACTCCCGCAATTCCAAAACATCATGCAGAATTAAATTATATCATTACCAATAATTATCCATTATTCAAACGTGCTGAAGTACTTGGAATGTTGAGTCGCGATAAATTTACCATTGCCGTTAGTGGTTCACATGGAAAAACAACAGTGTCGGGAATGATTACCTGGATATTAAAAAATTCGGGTTACGACTGCACCGCTTTTTTGGGTGGAATTTGTTCCAACTTTAATTCAAATTTCGTACACGGCGAAAATGATGTTATGGTTGCAGAAGCTGATGAATACGACAGATCATTCATGCGATTATTTCCAAATATTACCGTAGTTACCGCAGTAGATTCCGATCATCTTGAGATATACGGAACTCAGGCTGAAGTGGAAAAAGCATTCATCGAATTTGCCAATAAAACAGAAATTGGTGGCGAAATTGTAATAAAAGCAGGTTTACCTATCATTCCGTATCTAGAGCAACACACAACCAAGTACGCATTGGAAAATACAGAAGCAGATCTTTTTGTTTCCAATTATAATATCACTTTGTCGGGAAGTGAAGTGGAATTAAACAACGGAATTTGTTACACACTAAAATATCCCGGAATTCATAATATCGAAAATTCTGTTGCTGCAGTTGCTGTTGCATTGCATCTTGAAATTTCCCATGAAAATATCGCAGAATCCCTCAACACCTTTAAAGGAATTCATCGCAGATTTGAATTGGTCACCTCCACCAACAAAAGTGTTTTTATTGATGATTATGCGCATCACCCGGAAGAAATAAGAATGTTTTTATTGAGCTTACGCGCAATTTATAAGGATAAAAAAATCACCGCAATTTTTCAACCACACCTTTTTACCAGAACCAGAGATCTTGCTGATGGATTTGCTTCGAGTTTGGATATTGCTGATGAGATTATTTTATTGCCAATTTATCCTGCAAGAGAAGAACCAATAGAAGGAGTAACAGCAGATACTATACTGAGCAGAATAAAAAATCCGAAAAAATCTATTTTAAATAAAGAGGAATTACTGCTGAATATCCAAGAAAATGAGTTTGAGATACTCTGCACCATTGGTGCCGGAGATATCGATAAACTGATCAAACCTATTGCTGACATCATAAATGCTAAATCATGAGCCTGAAAAAGAAATTATTTCGCGTTTTTGGTTTGTTGCTTATCCTTACTTGTGTTACCGGATTAATAATGCTGACATCCTTTAATTCTAAAAAACAGGAAGCTGTGGTGTGCGGGAAAGTAGATATTTTGATAGATCATGATAAGGATATCTTTTTTTTAGATGCATCTGATATAAAATTTTTATTAATTAATTCATTTGGCGACTCTGTAAAAGGTGATAAGATTAAAAATATTGCTGTTGGAAGAATAGAAAAGGTGATAGAAAAAAATGATTTTGTGCAGGATGCAGAAAGTTGGTTAGATGCAAATGGAGAATTACATATCAATATTGTACAAAAACAACCACTTGCACGAGTTATTAACAGCAGTGGTGTGAATTATTATATCACGGAAAAAGGGAATAAGATGCCCATCAGCACTAAATTTACGAGTCGTGTTCCAGTTGTTACGGGCAACATTAAAGAAGGCGCTAATAACTCGAACATGGTAGAAACACAAGTACTAAAAAATATACTTGAATTATCACATTACATTCACGCAAATACTTTCTGGAATGCCCAGATCGAACAGATATTTGTTACTGAAAATGCCGAATTTATTTTAATTCCGAAATTGGGAGATCATAAAATTGAATTTGGCGGAATAAATGATATGCAGGAAAAATTCAATAAACTCGAAATATTTTATAAAGAGGGTTTGAATTATATGGGTTGGGAGAAATATGAAACTATTAAGCTTGACTATAAAGGTCAGGTTGTTTGTGATAAAAAAATGCAACTATGAACAACAACAATCGAATTATTACAGGCCTCGATATCGGCACCACAAAAATTTGTGTTATTGTCGGACAAATGACAGATAATGGAAAGATCCAGATTCTCGGTATGGGAAAAGCCGATTCTTTTGGAGTGATGCGTGGTGTAGTTGCCAATATTGACAAAACAGTGGAGGCAATTAAACTTGCGGTTCAGGAAGCTCAGGAAAAAAGTGGCGTTGAAATTCACGATGTATATGTAGGTATCGCCGGGCAACATATTAAAAGTTTGCAACATCGCGACATTTTCACGCGCAACGACGCGGAAAATGAGATTTCAATGGATGATATTGATCAGATGGTGTTGAATATGCATAAACTTGTGCTTCCTCCGGGCGATCGAATCATTCACGTTCTACCACAAGAATTTATTGTAGATGGTGAACAGGGAATTAAAGATCCTATCGGTATGAGCGGTGTGCGTTTGGAGGCGAATTTTCATATCATCACCGGACAAATTGCTGCAGCAAAAAATATTTTTAAATGCGTGGAAAAAGCAGGATTAAAAGTGATTGATCTTGTGCTTGAACCATTAGCGTCTTCAGAATCTGTATTAAGTGAGGAAGAAAAAGAAGCAGGTGTTGCTTTAGTGGATATTGGTGGCGGCACTACGGATATCGCAATTTTTCAGGATGGTATTATCAGACATACTGCTGTAATTCCTTTAGGTGGAAATATTATCACCGAAGATATTAAAGAGGGATGTATGATCATGAAGAACCAGGCGGAAATACTGAAAATTAAATTTGGTTCTGCACTTGCTACGGAAACAGAAGATAATGAGATCATATCTATCACCGGATTAAAAGGACGTGAACCAAAAGAAATAAAAGTGGAAAACCTCGCGAGAATAATTCAGGCGAGAATGGAGGAAATTCTGGAGCACGTATATTATGAAATTAAATTATCCGGACATCACAAAAAATTAATCGGTGGAATTGTAATTACAGGTGGTGGCGCACAATTAAAACATTTAGTGCAATTGGCATCGTATATCACCGGTATGGATGCACGTATCGGTTATCCAACTGAACATATTTCAAAATCAAAAGTGGAAGATATTCGTCACCCAATGTATGCAACTGCTGTTGGATTAATTTTAAAGGGTTGTGATGATAGAAATTTTAGAAATTTTGAAATACCAACTGAAAATATCAATCCAAAACAGGAAGTAAAAAATGTTGTTCCGGAAAATATGATGAATAATAATGTTATGCAAAATAATGCAGTTGAGGTAGCAGTCGAAAATGAAATGCAGGAACAAGAATCAGAAACCCCCGAACAAGATCGCAAAAATGCAAAACCGGGTTGGTTGAAGAGTATGCTGACCAATACGAAAAAATGGTTCGAAGAAGATGATGTTTCGGATTTTAAATGATTTGTTAATTTGTTAATTGTCAATTTGTTAATTTATTATCACCAACAAAACTATCGCATCATTAAAGGATTTTAAAAAACAAAAAAAGTAAAAATAAATAAATTAAAAGAAATTGAAAGTAGCGTCCGGTATTAATAACAGTTTTCTCCGGAGCATTAAATTATCAAATTAATAAAATAATAAATTACTAAATTAATAAATAATAAAGCGTCCGGCGTTAATAACAGTTTTTTCCGGAGCATTAAATTACCAAATGAATAAATTAACAATTAATAAATAACAAAACCATGTATTTCGACGTACCAAAAGAACAATCATCCATCATAAAAGTAATAGGTGTAGGCGGTGGCGGGTCCAATGCTGTTAACCATATGTTCATGCAGGGAATTAAGGATGTAAATTTTGTGATATGCAATACCGACCATCAGGCATTGGAAATGAGCCCGGTTCCGAATAAAATTCAATTAGGACCGAGTCTTACCAAAGGCAGAGGAGCGGGTTCACATCCGAGTGTGGGCCAACAGGCTACGATGGAAAGTTTGCAGGAAATAAAAGCATTGCTGGAAAAAAATACAGAGATGGTTTTTATCACCGCAGGAATGGGCGGAGGAACCGGAACAGGTGGCGCACCGGTTATTGCGAAACTTGCAAAAGAAATGGGTATTCTTACCATTGGAATTGTAACAGTTCCATTTGGGTTTGAAGGAAAAAGAAGAAAGTCGCAGGCGCATGAAGGTCTCGAAACTTTAAAACATTTTGTGGATGCAATATTAATTGTATCTAATGATAAATTGCGCGACATGTTTGGCAATCTTGCATGGAATGATGCCTTTGCTAAAGCAGATGATATTTTAACAACTGCTGCAAAAGGAATTGCAGAAATAATTACTGTTCCCGGATATGTAAATGTCGATTTTGAAGATGTTAAAACAGTTTTGCGCGATAGCGGATTGGCAATCATGGGTTCAGGAAGTGCAGAAGGAGATGATCGTGCAATTAAAGCAGTTCAGGATGCATTGGAATCGCCATTGTTAAACGATAATGATATTCGTGGCGCACGAAATATATTATTAAATATTTCATCCGGAGTGAAACCGGTTTTAATGGATGAAATTGCAGAAATTACCGATTTCGTTCAAGAATCTGCCGGTAACGATTGTGATATTATCTGGGGAAATTGTACTGATGAAACTTTGGGCGATAAACTAATGGTAACCGTTATCGCAACTGGTTTCGAAACCATTGAGGAACGCAGCCGCAGAGTAAAAGAAAGCACGTATAAAATAACGCATATTGACACAAATGCCTTATTAAATAAAATGCTGGAGCCACATCTTGATAAAGAGGAAGATGTGCAAGTTAATGATGCAGAGGAATATTCCATTCATTTAAAAAGTGAGAATAAACCGGAAGAAAAAAAGATAAAAAAAGAAGAAGATACGAACCCTCGACAGTTTAGTTTTGATTTTGATATGTATGGCGTTCCTGATTTAAAATTTGAAGAAGAAATTGGGGAACTTGTTAATGAACAAGACCCAATTATTGCAAAGGAAGAACCCATTACTGAAATTGTTGCGGAGGAAAAAGAATTCATTATTTTTAATGAGGAGGTAAATACCAATGAGATCGTTATTGAAGTTAAATCAGAGGAAATAATTGCTGAAATTCCAGAAGAAAAATTGGAAACTCCGGTTATAAAAGAAGAACCTTTTTTTGAATTAAAAAAAGAAACACGGGAACCTTTTATTGAACCTGTTGTAAATAAACAGGAGATAAAACCGATCGAACAAAAACAGGAACCAAAAACCTTCATCACCAACGAAGATAAAATGGGATTGGTAAATAATCAGAGCAACGACAGGATCAACCGTTTGAAAAGTATGAGTATCAAATTGGGCAATGGAAATTTGGAAGAATTAGAAAAAGTTCCTGCCTATTTACGTCGAAACGTTGACCTCGAAGAAACTCCTGACGCGCGCGAGATCAATGTCTCCAAATACAATATTGTCGACGGCGAAAACGGCCCCGAATTAAAAAAGAATAATTCTTTTTTGCACGACAATGTAGATTAAATAGTGTTTTACAACGATAATTTTAAAAGAGTCAGTCGAAAACTGGCTCTTTTTTATTTCGCGAAAGTATTAGGTGCCACAAACTTTGTAGGAAGTTCCACTCGTATATATAAACCATTCTACTATAATCTCCGCAATTACTCGCCGCGAACTCTGTGAAAGTAAAACAGGAAAAAGGCAATCACGATTGAACAGCTAGAGGAAGCGGGTTTGCAAGTAAAAAAGGGAGCCACGAACCCTGCCTGCCAACTTCGGCAGGTGAACGAATGAGCAGCCAAAGGGAGGTTTCTTTATATTTTAAAATTTACTTATTTTTTATTTGTGTACCTGCCCGACGACTTTGACAGGCGGGTTCGTGGCTATTTTTTTTTATCCGTATTATGGAATAAAAAAGGGGGCCACGAATGCACGAATGAACAGCCAAAGGGAGGTTTGTTTATATTTTAAAATATACTTATTTTTTATTTGTGTACCTGCCCGACGACTTTGACAGGCTGGTTCGTGGCTAATTTTTTTTATCCGTATTGTAGGTTAAAAGAGTTGCCACGAATGCACGAATGAACAGCCAAAGGGTATAGTTTGTTTGTATTCTAAAATTTTTTTTTTATTCGTGTATTCGTGGCTTATTTTTTTTATCCGTATTGTAGGTTAAAAGAGTTGCCACGAATGCACGAATGAACAGCCAAAAGAAGGGTTGTTTATTCTTTAAAATTTACTTATCTTTTATACGTGGACCTGACTGCCGTCAGCAGGTGCGTGAACGAACAGCTAAAGAGAGGTTTCTATTTCTTTAAAAATTCCTCAATCGCCGGAGCAGCAACAATACTTTTTTCCTCCAAAACAAAGTGGCCCGCATCCTCATACCGAACAACCTCACAGTTGTTAAATTTCTCTTCAAAACCAAGTAAATACTTTTCAGTAATAAACTGATCCTTCATCCCCCATATTAATAAAACAGGTTTGGAAGATATTCGATCCAATTTATTCCAGATACTTTGAAACCAATCCTGATCTTTTAATAACGATTTTGCAAATGCAACAGTGCCATTTCGCTCGGAGGGTTTCGAAAATGGTTTTAAAAATTGCTGATGAATTTCTTTAGTCAAACGCGACCTTTCACCATAAGCAGCAGGAAGAATATATTTAGGGGAAAAATTAAATTGTTTATATAAAAATGGCAACAAAGGACTACCCAATATTGTTTTCATTTTTTTAAATTCCGGTTCTGAACCGATACTTCTGCACCAGGTATTTAATATAATAAGTTTATTTATTTGTTCAGGATTTTCCACAGCATAATTTAAACCGATTGGTCCACCAAAATCATGAACAAGTAAATTGAAATTTTTAATTTGAAGATGGTCTATGAACTTTCCTAAAGTTGCAGCGTGATTTTGTGTGCTGTAATCATAATCAGCAGGTTTATCACTCAATCCAAAACCAATATGGTCCATAGCTATGCAACGAAAATTTTTGGATAGATAAGTGATCGCATGTCTGAACTCAAAACTCCAAGAAGGAGTACCATGCACAAATAACAAAACATCTCCTGCACCTTCATCTATATAATGCAACTTCGCGCCATTTACATCGAAGTATTTATGTGCAAAAGGGTACTCTTTAGTATCAAGCCAATCGATATTCATATTGTATATTTTTGAATGAGATGTTTTTTTATCTTTTTGAGGGAAAATAATGATTCATCCAACAAAAAGTGATTTACCAATCCATCAATGGTTGCAAAATATAACTTTGCCTCCAACGCAGGATTTTTATATTTAAGTTTTTTAAAATTAATAGTAAGCGTGGAAAGTACCAACAATAAGTTTGGTTCATAGATTTTGTCCATAAAACTTTTAACAGTATTCTGCATGCGTATGGAGTGAAACAATTTCCAATACTCTTTGTTGTGTTCCACCAGATCAAAAGTAGTTTCAACATGTTTTGCAATTGCCTTTCCCGGGTCTTTTTCACTGGTATAAGACGCCATGGACGACTGAATTTCTCCTAATCCCTTATTCAGAATCTCTAACAAAAGATTCTCTTTGGAAGAATAAAAATTATACATCAATCCTTGCGCAACACCCGCTTTTTTGGCGATCATGGCGATGGAGGTATTGCCGTATCCAGTGGAAGCAAAGAGCTGCAGGGCAACTTCTGCTATATGTACTTTTTGATTCGTTTTCATAATGAATGAACGTTCATTCACAAAGATAAATTACTTATTTTGATTTCACCAAATCTTTTATAACTATTTTTGTTTACCTATCAAACCGAGATGCGTAGATTTGAAATTATCCGGATATTTAAGCCCGTAACCGAATACGCTGTCCATACTGCTATGTGCGAATAATATTAATCCGATGAACTGTAATTCGGGATTTGTAGAATATAATCCAATGAGATAAATAAATATTCCCGTTAATTTATGATGAAATAGGTTGTAGGTAAAAGCTCCCGTTTTGGTATTTATTAAATAACCCAACATGCTGATATCAGGAGTTAATAAAAGCCCCCAAAACACCAAGCCTTTAAAATCGAGTTGCCAATAAAATAAAAATGCTGCCAATAAAAACATAGCAGCTTCTTCCAGTTTGATCACATTTTTCATATTAAATGTTTTTTGTGTGCATTGCCTTAATAAAATCAGTGATGATATAGGCTATCAGTTTTCCTGTTTTATTATCTACCTGTTTATGAGCCAGCACCGGTGCACCTTCTGCAATATGTAAATAAGCAGCATTTAAATTTTCAGCACAGAACCAAACATATTTTCTTACATCCACAGGTAACATGCCACTTGGTGTTCTGGCACTCACCGGAACATTCTGTATGGAATCGAGATCTATTTCAATTCCGACACTTTTATCATCTCCCCCAAAAAAATTGAAGCAATTGCGCAACGCATCGTAATAATTAATTGATTCTTTAACAAAAATATCATCGTAGGTTACATACGATAATCTGTTTGAATGTTGGCGAAACAGATCCAGTGCAAAACTGATATTATACGATTCATGTAATCCGAATACAACATATTTATGTAAATGATTTTCTTCAAACGCGAAATGAAAACCATTGCCACTATGCCTTCCCGTCATAGGGCGCATATCGCTGTGAGGGTCGCAATTTATTACATTGATACTTTCAGAATTATTTGCCAGACTTACACCTTTTATAATCGGATAGGCATTGTTGTGGCCGCCACCAATTACAATTGGAATTTTACCTGCGGTAATAATATGTTTAATGATTGTAGTAACCCTTTCATCAACTTGTTCCACTAATTTTCGCGCTTTAATAATATCTGCTTCCAATTTATAATTTAAAGTGGATGCCATTTCCATCAAATCATCAAAATATACATGCCCGAGAATTAATATTTCCTCTCCCGATAAAAATTGATTGCTCTGCATATTAATAAGAAAATCCAAACTCGGTTTCCAGGCCGCATAAGCACCACCACGACCATAATTTGCACGAACACCGATGTCCTCAGGCAAACCCAAAACAACAAACATAGTTGTAGAGGCTTTTAATTCATCAACCCAATTTCCCGCATCTGATATTGTTTTTACAAGATCACCAAGTTTTTTTTCTCCCTGCCTATGGCGAATACGCGAATTTATTTCATTCGCACTATAAATTATTAATTGATCTTGCATTTTAAATTTATATTTAAGGAAGAGTTTTTACCTAAATCAAATACTATAATATTGATCACCACATCGTTCCATTATCACATTTCCCCCATTCGTAAATTTTCCCCTTAATACATTTCCCCCATTGGTTCATTTCCCCATTGGTACATTGGTACATTTACCCATTGGTACATTTTCCCATTAGTACATTTCCCCATTATTACATTTTACAAATGAATCACCTCACCATACGCAGCAGCAGCAGCTTCCATAACAGCCTCACTCATTGTAGGATGCGGATGTATCGACTTAATAATTTCGTGACCCGTAGTTTCGAGTTTGCGCGCAACAACAATTTCAGCAATTATTTCTGTAACATTTGCACCAATCATGTGTGCACCTAAAAACTCACCATATTTAGCGTCAAAAATTACTTTAACAAATCCTTCGGGAGCACCTGCAGCTTTTGCTTTTCCGCTTGCAGTAAATGGAAATTTTCCCACTTTTAATTCATAACCCGCAGCAATTGCAGCAGCTTCTGTCATACCCACACTTGCAATTTCAGGTGAACAATAAGTACATCCCGGAATATTATTATAATCAATTCCCTCTGGTTTTAATCCTGCAATTGCTTCAATGCAGGTAATTCCTTCCGCACTGGCAACATGTGCCAATGCAGGTCCGGGAGTTACATCACCAATTGCATAATATCCATCCACATTTGTTTTATAATATTTATCAACGGTAATTTTTCCTTTATCCGTTTTAATTCCTGTTTCTTCCAAACCAATGTTTTCAATATTGGCAACAACACCCGCAGCACTTAAAACAATATCGCATTCAATAATCTCTTCTCCTTTTGAAGTTTTAATTTTTACCTTGCAACCATCACCGGAAGTATCAACAGCTTCCACACTTGCTTCGGTCATAATTTTAATTCCTTGTTTTTTAAAATTACGTGCGAGTTCTTTCGAAATTTCCTCATCTTCCACAGGAACAACGCGACTCATAAATTCAACTATAGTAACATCTGTTCCTATCGAATTATAAAAATAGGCAAATTCAACTCCAATCGCTCCTGCGCCAACCACAACCATTTTTTTAGGTTGATTCGGTAAATTCATTGCATCGCGATAACCAATCACTTTTTTACCATCCTGTTTCATGGTTCCCAATTCTTTTGACCTTGCACCGGTTGCAATAATGATATGTTTTGCAGTGTGTAAAGTTTTAATTCCCGCTGCATCTGTCACCTCTATATTTTTTCCGGGTTTTAATATTCCGTTGCCTTGAATTACTTCAATTTTATTTTTTTTCATTAAAAAAGTAACACCCTTGCTCATGGCATCAGCCACATCGCGACTGCGTTTTATCATTACCGGAAAATCCGCCTGGGGTTCTGCTGAAATAATACCATAAGCAGATGCATGTTTCATATAATCGAATACATTGGCGCTTTTGAGCAATGCTTTGGTTGGAATACAACCCCAGTTAAGACAAATTCCACCCAATTCTGCCTTTTCTACAATGGCAACCTTCATACCTAACTGTGAAGCCCTAATAGCAGCAACATAGCCACCGGGACCGCTTCCTAACACAATAATGTCGTAATTCATGATTCCTTAATTTTTGGTTTTTCGAGCTGCAAAGATACGCAAACTGCCTGTCCCGACAAACAGAAAGCGATCATGGCCATAAACTTAATGTCCGCTTTTTGGGCGTGCCCCCTGATGCCAAAAACCGGATGGAAACCCATATAATTCCGCTCCGTCAGGGGTCGGGCTATACACTGCAACTCCTCTCCCGATAAATATCGGGATGCGGGGTTTCCGTTGCTATCCCTCACGCGGATTATTTCATAAAAAATAAAATATTAGTGCTTCACTATTATGAAACAAATAAATATAACATTTTAGAGGTGTTTTTAACTGCTTTGCTATAATAATGTAATAAATAAAATCAGAATCCTTTTATATCCTCAAAAATTTCTATATTTAACAATTAAAACATCAATCCTCCTCTTCGTCCTTCTCAGTGTTATAATCCTAAAAACAAATGCACAATACGCCGAATTTGCAATCCCTGAATCTGAAATGTGGATTACAGAATATAATGCAAACCGACCCCATAAGCATATTATCATTTTGTAGTTAATGTTGATACAATTATAGAAGGAACTCCCTATCATAAAATGATACGTATAAAGATAAAGGAAGTGGGAACCCCTTCTTTTACAATTACTACAATCGGTTATTTTAATCAAACCGCAGGTTTAACTACCGCCTGGGATTCTATTACCGGCGAAATATTACCTTATTTTAATTTGGACGCCGAAGTAGGGGATACACTGTCTAACCCTATTTATTATGGAATAGAAAATGTAGATTATCCCAAATTTCGTCAATTCGAAATTGATACTATTTATGATACCATAATCAGTGGAGCCACCTTAAAAATGTTTTCCGTAACCTACTTAAATTACGAATGCGCTGATCCATATGCATTTTTCTGGAAAAAATCGGATTTCTCGGTTATCCGCTGCAGTGGTTTAATCTCGACGCCTTCGATGGAGATTTTCCTGGAGGTTTAAGGTGTTATCAGAATGATGATCTGGGACTTGTAAAATTTGTTGAGGAAGATTGCACCTATTTAGAAACAAACATAATGGGATTCCAAAATGCAAAAATTGCTATTTATCCAAATTCGGCAAACGATATAGTTAATTTGGAAAATGTGTCTGGTCAATTATTTCATTTCACTTTGTTTTCCATTACCGGAATTCAGTATCCAATTCAAAATATTTCGTATTCAATTAATCAAACAAATATTGTTATTTCTAATTTACAAAGCGGAATGTATATTTTATACATGCAGGATGAATTCGGAGCTGTGAACGCAAAACCTTTTGTTAAATTATAAAACAACGAAATTTGAATAATCATCTTGCATTTTTCCACGCATTATTCATATTTCACGTTATGAATAATGGGGTTGCTTTGGGGTAGGTTGAAGAATTAATGTCCAATTGGATATTACACGCATGATTTTGAATTTGTAATATTTGTAGAGACGCAATGCATTGCGTCTCTACAAATATTACAAATTCAAAATAGATGTTCGAATTTAAAAAAAATAGATCTTCAACAGATAACATCCGCGAAAGGGTTTAAAAAATCTTTGTATATTTATTTAAAATTAACTCCAAATGAAAATACGTATGTATTGTGCCTCTATTTTAATCAAAACACAAACCTTCAACTAATTTTCCTAACTGCCTCTCCCCATTCAAAATAAAGTGCATCAGCAGCAACCAATTTCATTTTTGGTGAAAATATGGATGGCTCTCGCTCATTTTTCTTCAATTCTTCCATCGTAAATAATCCTGCGCCAATTCCTGCTAACATAGCTGCTCCTTTTGCCGTTGATTCTAAATTTTTGGGTCTGATAACTGGAATCTGCAATTGATCACTTTGAAATTGCATCATCCAGTTATTTGCCGATGCGCCGCCGTCAACTTTTAATTCTTTTAAGGTAATTCCGGAATCTTTTTTCATGGCATCAAATACATCGCGCACCTGATAACATATTCCTTCCAAGGCAGCACGCACAATATGATTTTTATTTGTTCCTCTGCTTAATCCCGTTAAACTTCCTTTTGCATACATATCCCAATGCGGTGCTCCAAGGCCCGTAAATGCAGGAACAAAATAAACTCCTCCGTTATCGGGAAGCGATGCGGCCATTTCTTCTGTTTCTTCTGCAGAAGTTATGATCTGCAAATTATCTCTTAACCAATGAATAACTGCTCCCGCAATAAATACACTGCCTTCCAAGGCATATTCTATTTTATTATTTATTCCCCATGCAATAGTGGTTAATAATTTTGATTCCGATAACCGAAAATCAGCACCTATGTTCATCAACATAAAACATCCTGTTCCATAAGTGTTTTTAGCAGATCCTTTTTCAAAACAACATTGTCCGAATAATGCTGCCTGTTGATCTCCTGCAACCCCTTTTATCGGAATTTCTTTTCCATTAATATTTGCAAAACCAAAATCATCAACGGAATTTTTTACCTGTGGTAATATTTGGACAGGTATATTTAATAATTTTAATAATGTTTCATCCCATTCCATTTTTTTAATATCAAATAACATGGTTCTCGATGCATTGCTCACATCTGTTGCGTGAATTTTGCCGTCGGTAAGTTTCCAAATCAGCCAGCTATCAATAGTGCCAAATATTAAATTTCCTGCTTCTGCTTTTTCTCTGGCACCATCCACATTGTCGAGTATCCAATTGATCTTGGTTCCGGAAAAATAAGCATCTATAATTAATCCCGTAGTATTTCGAATATATTTTTCATGACCATCCTGTTTGAGGTTTTCACAAAATTCGGCAGTTCTTCTGTCCTGCCAAACTAGGGCATTATAAATTGGTTCGCCGGTAATTTTATCCCAAACAACGGTAGTTTCCCGTTGATTCGTTATTCCAATCGAAACAATATCCTCCGGTTTTATTCCGGAGTTTTTAATCACAGTTTGTATAGTAAATAATTGTGTCTCCCAAATTTCATTAGCATTGTGTTCCACCCATACCGGTTGCGGAAATATTTGTTCGAATTCTTTTTGCTCCTTTGTTATTTCTTTTAAATTCTCATCAAAAAGAATTGTCCTGGAGGAAGTGGTGCCCTGATCAATTGCTAAAATATATTTCATCCCGCTTAATTTTTTAATTTCACTTGCATAAGTACGGGCTGATGATCGGAGAACTCAAAATTTGTATTAATCGTTTTTATTTTTTGTAATTCGATGTTTGGAGAGATCAGATAAAAATCTATTACCGTTTTAAATGTTTTATCATTTAAAGGAGTTTCTAAATGTCTGTTGGTTGGAACATCAGGATCATAAGCCCAGAGCCAGTTCTCGGGTGTATAATCAAAACTCATGGCTGGTGGCATAAATCCATCGTAACCTCCTATCGGCTCGAAAAAATCGTGTTTAAAGTTTGGGGGACATTGATTCCAATCGCCACCGGCTATAACATAATTTCCTTTTTTATATTCTTCTTCCACATAATTTTTAAGAAAATTCATTTCTGCATTTTTAATTTCACCCGTCTCGTCATACGCGGAATTATGGGTATTAATTATAATTAATTCTTTGCCATTTGACATTGGATAACGCTGAGCCAAAAAACATCTGTCGAGAAAAAATATTCTCGTTGGCCACGGGAATTTTCCCGGATACTGATATCGCTGTGATTCAGTAGGTTGATATTTTGAATAAGTTGCAACTCCGCCTGTTACTTTTCCCATAGGATTGGTATAAGGAACAGGAACAAAATTAACATCATAATTTAATCCAAAACTTGCAGAATAATCTTTTAAGGAATGGAAAACACTGTCGTATTGATTTATGGAATAACTTCTAGACGAATTAACATCAATTTCCTGTATCAGAAAAAAATCAACAGAGTCGTTTGAGGATATCATTTTTAGCTGTCCCTCAAAATTTTTATCCCATAATGGTCTTGGTGCTCTTACCATTTTTCCTCCATCATAAAAAAAATCACTTTCTTTTCCTAAACCGCCATAACCAATATTCCAAATCATGAGATTTATAATGGAATCAATATCGGACAACATAATCCCCTTGCCATCGATACTTATTTTTTCTTTTGTTTCCGGAATCGGTTTATATTCCGTAATTGTTCCATATAGAATTACACCAATAAGATACAGTGCAACTATAAGCACAAGTAAAAGGATAATGCGGAAGGTTTTTTTTATATATTTCATAGTTAACATTGTTATCCAATTGTTAATAGTCACGTTTATTCTAACACCAATGTAACACGAAGAAATTAATTGAAGTTGCGTCAACAACTTTGTGAATTTCTTAGTGCCTTAGTGTGTTAGTGGCATTGAAAACGTGAAGGTAAAAGTTTTACCTTATATTTATGCCAACTTACTATAAAGTAATTATGATACATTCTACATATGATTGGAAGAATAATAAGGGTCAGCCTATTTTTGCGCAGCGCTGGTTGCCGGTGGGTAAACCTGCTGCTGTAATATGTCATGTGCATGGGCAAAGCGATCACAGCAGCAGATTTGAGCACGTGGCTGCTTTTTTTGTTGATCATAATATCGCTTTTTTAGGGGTAGATCTTATTGGTCATGGAAAAAGTGCCGGTGCGCGAGGACATGTTAGGTCATTTAGTGAATATACGGAGTCGGTGGATATGTTATTGGAGGAAGCAGAAAAATTATTCCCCGGAATTCCTGTTTTTGTTTATGGACATAGTATGGGAGGAACTATTGTTTTACATCATTCTTTTTTGACCACAAGAAATATTAAAGGATATATCGTTACATCGCCGTGGATTAAACTTGCTTTTGAACCTCCTGCCTGGAAAGTGGCTTTGGGTAAAACAGTTAAATCCATTTTTCCCGCATTATTGCAACCCACCGGATTGGATGCCTCATTAATTTCACATGATGCTGAAGTTGTAGAAATGTATAAGAAGGATAAATTAGTGCATGGTAAAATTTCGGCTTCCGCATTTTTTGAAATACTGACACACGGTTATGCAATATTAAATCATACAGAAGAATTAAAATATCCTGTTTTATTGATGCACGGCAGCGGAGATAAAGTTACTTCCTGTGATGCAAGTCGCGAATTTGCCGATAAACATAAAAAAAATGTAACCTTTCTTGAGATGGATGGACTTTACCATGAAATGCACAACGAACCTCAGCAGTTGACTGTTTTTAATGAAATGTTAAATTGGATAAAAAATATAATTAATAAATAGTATGGCAACAAAACCAAATGCGCTACAGACAATGTCACTAATTTATATTTCACTTATAATGGGTGTGGTATTATTTGGAGTTATGACAATCTTTGTATTGGGAAAACCCGCTCAACCTCAGACTGAAATGGATATTTTGGGATATTCTGCTATTATTCTGTCCATTTTAATACCGATTGGTGGGATATTTATTTACAATAAATTAATTGCAGAGGTAAAAGAGGCAGACACAAAAACAAAACTAGCAAAATGGCGGGTTGCAACTTTAATTCGCGCAGCCTCCATTGAGGCACCTTGTTTATTTTGTGTCGTAAATATCATGTTGAGCGGTGCAGATATTTTTTTATATCTGTATGTTGCGTTGCTGGTATTGATGATATTTAATTTCCCGACAAAGAATAAATTGTTTAATGAACTTCAGATCACAGAGGAAGAATTGAACACAGCATGAGTTGATTTTCACCTCTTTCTGTTAAGCCCCATAGCCTTAACCATCCAGTTTGGCAATGCTTCTTCAGGATTTCTTTTTTGTAAATTCAAATGCCAACCGAATTTTTTTAATATCGGAACCTTATGTGTTTCTACAAATTCTATTAATGCTCCATCCGGATCTTCAATATAAGAAAAATGTCCTGCTGCTTCTCCCATATCAAAATGATCACCGCTGTCCACGGTAAATGGATAACCTTTGGTTGTGCATAATTCTTTCATTTCTTTCATGCCCTGAATATCAAAACATAAATGAATAAAACCGAGATCTCCCCAATAACGATTTTCAAATATTTTTTTTGCGGGACGATCATAAATTTTTATTAATTCAATTTCGCCGTTTCCTAACAATTTACTGAACGGTCCGCGGCGCGAGGAAGACTGCGCCAATAATACTCTGCGCGATTTAATTTGTCCGCCGGGTAAAACTGCAGTATCAGCAAAGGTATCTTCGATATCATAAACCACTTTATCAAATCCTAAAATCTCCCCATAAAATTTCTTTGATTTTTCAATATCTGTAACACCTATTAAAGCACCATAACTTCCCCCTGTTGTAAAATTTGTTTTTCCGAACCAATCATCTGCTTTCACAATTTCAAATACATTTCCATAAAGATCTTTCAAATAAAAGTGCGTTTCTCCTTTCGGATCACTTGTAACATCCCCTAAAATATTTACTCCTTGTTTTTTGAGTTTATTAAATGTTGCATTTACATCGCGGCTTTTTATTTTACAGGCATATATTCCCAAATCGCCATATTGAATTTCAAAAGCAGCTGCAACCGGCACTCTGGAAGTATATTGCCATATTTCAAATCCACCACCTCCATTCATATTAATAGCGAGTATCGCATGGCGTTTATGAGGTTGCCCTCCTGTATAAGGCAACATTAAATTCGCCTCCGCAGCCTCCTCAAATATCTTCACATCCATCCCAAATTTTTCTCTGTACCATCTCCATGCTTCATGCACGAACGGATTGCCAATTCCTATTTGTTGTATTCCACTTATTATCGGTTTCATTTTCTATTTTCAGTTTGTTAATTTATTAATTGTCAATTACTCAAAGATAGCAATCGTGAATTGTGAGTCGTGATTCGTGAATCGCTTGCCCTCCATCCTTTGTTTTCCTGTGTCCCGATACCCGCTACGCGATACCCTTTCTTGATACCCATTCCACCCTCCATCCTTTGTTATCCCGCTACCCGTGTCCCATTTTCGTCCAATCAGCCCTTTACAAAATTTATCAAACCCACAAAAATTTTATCCCCTTTTATCCGCCAAATCCGCGTCATCCGCGTTCCCTTTTTCTTCCAATCAGCCCTTCTCTAAATTTATCAAATCCCTTTTTATCCGCCAAATCCGCGTCATCCGCGTTCCCTTTTTTCACCATACATCCTTTGTTATCCCGCTACCCGTGTCCCATTTTCTTCCAATCTCTCCTTCACTAAATTTATCAAACCCACAAAAATTTTATCCCCTTTTATCCGCCAAATCCGCGTCATCCGCGTTCCCTTTTTCTTCCAATCAGCCCTTCACTAAATTTATCAAACCCACAAAAATTTTATCCCCTTTTATCCGCCAAATCCGCGTCATCCGCGTTCCCATTTTCTTCCATTCAGCCC
>Ga0163147_10001281_pt1 | contig 38703 bp, 44 predicted proteins | sample OliLakLV19MP6G1_FD_148597 | JGI IMG/M metagenome (GOLD analysis project Ga0163147, IMG submission 148597) | Freshwater microbial mat bacterial communities from Lake Vanda, McMurdo Dry Valleys, Antarctica- Oligotrophic Lake LV.19.MP6.G1 | ecosystem: Environmental > Aquatic > Freshwater > Lake >...
CACTTACACGGTGCCCGCCTGGGTTCCCTATGCGAGCATGGCCTCGGCGCTTGCCCTGCTCGCCCTGCAGGTCGCCAGCATGCTGAGTTGAGTTGGATCATGGGCGCAGCAGGTTTTTCCAGGTAACACGGTGAAGTCGCAGAAAAACTCGGTGTGCCCGGTTCGGCCCGCGCTGTTGGACAAGCCCTCGGACGCAATCCGTTCGCGATCGTCGTGCCCTGCCACAGGGTGCTCGCGGCGGGCGGGAAAGTCGGCGGATTCTCCGCCGCTGGCGGCATCGCGACCAAGTTCCGGCTGCTCTCCATTGAGAGCGCGCTGGCAGGCGGCCAGTCGTCGCTGTTCGAAGGCGATGGCGCATTCGGCTTCGATCCGGATGCAGCCGTCGCGCACTTGCGCGCGGCCGATCCGGTGCTCGCCCGGCTGATCGACGAAGTCGGTCCGTTCCGCATGCGGCTGCGGCGTGCGCCCGGCATCTTCGCGGCGCTCGCCGAAGCGATCGTCTATCAGCAACTCAACGGCAGGGCTGCGGCCTCGATTTTTGCGCGGGTCTGCGCGCTGTTTCCCGTCGCGCAGGGCCTGACGGCGGAAGGCATCCTGCGCACGCCGGAGCGGACGCTGCGCGCTGCCGGACTTTCGGGCAACAAGCTGCTGTCGATCCGCGACCTCGCGCGCAAGCAGGCCGACGGCGGAATTCCCACACTGGCGGAAGCGCACCGCATGGACGATGAGGTGCTGATCGAGCGCCTGACGCAGGTGCGCGGCATCGGCCGCTGGACCGTGGAGATGCTGCTGATTTCCCGGCTCGGCCGGCCGGATGTGCTGCCGGTCGACGACTACGGCGTCCGCGCCGGCTTCGCGGCCGTCTTCAGGAAGCGAAAGTTGCCGGCGCCGAAGGACCTGCTGAAACCGGGCGCCAGATGGAAGCCGTACCGCTCGGTGGCGAGCTGGTACCTCTGGCGCGCTGCGGACCTGGCGAAAAGCAGAACGTGAGACGTTGCATTCCACGGCATTACAATCGCGCCACGAAGGCGCCACATTTATTATTTATTGACGATGGAATTTATTGACGATGGAGGGGAACGAACGTTGTGCCGACCGTCACGGTCTTATAACAATCTCCAGCCAGAATGAATTTGAATCTTACCCGGATACTTGGGCAAGCAGCCCGCGCCGCAGCCTGAATCCTTCGCATCTGAACCTCCATGTGGCACACGCTTAAACGCTGGCTGGGCGGCCTGTCCTCCATTGCCCGCCGTCTTGCTTTACGCCTTGCCGGCCGGCCATTGGGCCATTGGGTAGAGGGCAGCTATCCCGAGCCGCATCGCCGGTTACTTTTCTTATCGCTTCTGCAGTCAAAGCGCAATTACCACTTGTACCTTCCGGGGAGGTATGCGGCCGCGAAACAATGGCCGCTGCTGGTGATGCTCCACGGCTGCAAACAGGATCCGGTGACATTTTCCAGCGGCACGCGCATGAATCAGCTTGCCGACCAGGAAGGGTTCCTGGTGCTGTATCCGGAACAAAGGCGGTTGGCCAACGCCTACCGGTGCTGGAACTGGTTCGATTCCTCCGCGCAACAGTCCGGCGGTGAAGCCGCGCTGATAGCCGGGATGGTGCGCGAAGTGACTGCCAGTTACGGCATCGATCCCGCACGCGTGTACATCGCCGGGTTGTCCGCCGGTGGCGCGATGACCAGCATCATGACCAGTTGCTATGGAAAACTTTTCGCTGCCTGTGCCGTTCACTCCGGGCTGATGTATCGGGCGGCCGAATCGGTTTCCGAAGCAACCCGGGCCATGAAGCAGGGTTCGCGAGCCTCTCCCGGGAATACGGCGCGTCAGGCCCTCGCACAAAAGGATTTCGCCTTCGTACCCGCCATGGTGATCCATGGCAGCCTGGATGGTACGGTCAGTCCGGCGAACGCCGATCAGGTGGTCGAACAATTCACGATGATGTCCACGATGGCGGGCGACGGGAGTTCGGCGTTGACAGAATTCACGCGCAGTGAATCTGGCGGTGACCGTTATCCTTACAAGACGCACGACTACCGCCGCGGTGACACGCTTCTGCTGCGAAAAGTTCTGGTGGAGGGCTTGGACCATGCCTGGAGCGGGGGCAACGGGGAGCATGCTTTCAACGATCCCAAGGGTCCGGACGCCAGCCGCATGATATGGGAATTCTTTGCCGGCTTTCAGCGCAACGGACAGCGCGCTTCAATGGCCCTTGCAGCGGAGTGAGTACGCTGGCTTGCCGCGGGCAACGCCGGGACGCAAACAGCGTCGAAGCGGTATTCCTGAACTAGCCGGGCGGGGTCCAGGGAACCCTTCTCCGATCCGGTCGTTCCTGCCCGGACCGGCCCTGGCAATCCGGCTATTTCACCGGGCCCTGCCCGAAAACGCCTCCCGGGACCGGCCCAAGGGGTGTTTTTTGCATAAAAAGCAACGCGCTTACCCCTAAAAACTGCCGCTTTCCCCTCCCCAAATCGCGGCAAATCTATATAGTGCACACCTTCGGTGGGCAAGGCCCCCCCGGGATTCCCTTTTATTGACGAGAAAACGACATCATGGCCAGGCAGAAGGAGATCAAGCTTTACCGCAACATCGGGATCATCGCGCACATTGACGCGGGCAAGACCACGACAACCGAGCGGGTGCTCTATTACACCGGCCGCAAGCACCAGATCATCGAAGTCCACGACACCAAGGACGGCAAGGCCAGCACCACCACCGACTACCTGGAGCAGGAGCGCAAGCGCGGGATCACCATCCAGAGCGCGGCGGTTTCCACCGAGTGGAAGGGTTACCAGATCAACGTCATCGACACCCCGGGCCACGTCGACTTCACGATTGAAGTGAACCGCAGCCTGCGCGTGCTGGACGGCGCCGTCGTCGTGTTCGACGGCGTTGCCGGTGTCGAACCCCAGACCGAGACCAACTGGCGCCTGGCCAACCAGTACAACGTGCCGCGCATGTGCTACATCAACAAGATGGACCGCATGGGTGCCAACTTCGCCCATTGCGTGAAAGGTATCAAGGAGCGCCTGGGCGCCAATGCATTGTTGTGCCACATCCCCATCGGCAGCCACGACGAGTTTGCCGGCATGGCCGACCTCGTTGCCGGGGAAGCTTATATCTGGAATTCGGATGACAAGGACAGCGTCTGGGAAACCGTGCCGCTCGAATCGCTCCGGGCGCGCTTCAAGTTCGCTTCCAACCAGGACAACGACTGGATCGACCGCATTCCGGAGCTGCGCAAGGAACTCCTCGAGACCGCGCTGGCCCTCAATGAAGATGCGTTCATGGAGTTCATCGAGTCGGGCAAGTTCGACCTGGCGGACCTCAAGCAGTGCATCCGCAAGGGCGCCGTGACCGGCGCGCTGGTTCCCGTATTCTGCGGCTCGTCGTTCAAGAACAAGGGCGTGCAGCAGTTGCTGGACGGGGTCGTCGACTACATGCCCTTCCCGGGCGAGAACGGCGGCATTTCCATCGTCGATCTGGACGGCAAGGTGATCGGCACCCAGGAAGTCAGGGACGACGCGCCGGCGCGCGCGCTGGCGTTCAAGGTCATCAACGACCAGTTCGGCACGCTCACTTTCGTGCGCGTCTACTCGGGCACCATCAAGAAGGGCGACACGCTGCTCAACGTCACCCGCGACCGTAAAGAGCGCATCGGCCGCATCGTCGAAGTCCAGGCCAACGTCACCAAGGACATCGACGAAGTCCGTTCCGGCGACATTTGCGCGTTCGTTTCCATGAAGGAAACGGAGACCGGCGACTCGCTCTCCGATCTGCAGCATCCCGCGCTGCTGGAGCGCATGCGCTTCCCCGACCCCGTCATCAGCGTCTCCGTGGAACCGAAGACGCGCAGCGACATCGACAAGATGTCCACGGCGCTCTACAAAATGGCCAAGGCCGATCCGTCGCTGCGCCTCGAGGTCGACCAGGAAACCGGCCAGACCGTGCTGCGCGGCATGGGCGAACTGCACCTGGAAGTCACCATCGACCGCATGCGCACGGAACTCGGTGTCGAAGCCAACATGGGCCGGCCCAAGGTGAGTTTCCGTGAAGCCTTCGGCAACATGGTCGAGCACATTTACACGCACAAGAAGCAGTCCGGCGGATCGGGCCAGTATGCGGAAGTGAGAATGGTGTTCGAGCCGCTTCCCGCCGGCAGCGGCGTGGAGTTTTCCGATGAAGTGGTGGGCGGCCGCATTCCGCGCGAATTCATTCCATCGGTCGAGCATGCCATCCGCACCGAAAGCAAGCGGGGCCAGGTTGCCGGATACGAAGTCGTCGACTTCAAGGCGCGCCTGATCGACGGCAAGTACCACGACGTGGACAGCTCGGCACTGGCTTTTGAAATCGCCGGCCGCGCCTGCTTCCGCGAATCGCACAGGGCCAGCAAGCCGAAGCTGCTGGAGCCGATCATGCGCATCGAAGTGGTGACCGAAGCGGACTACCTGGGCGACATCATCGGCGACGTCAACCGCCGCCGCGGCCAGGTAACCGACCAGGGCCACAAAGGTCTGCAGGCATTCGTGCAGGGCTTCGTCCCTCTCGCGGAAATGTTCGGCTACATCAACTTCCTGCGTTCGGCCACCAGCGGCCGTGGCAACTTCACGATGGAATTCGACCATTACTCCGAAGTGCCGGGCGGCCTGGTCGAGAAACTCATGGAGAAGGAAGTCAAGTAAGCGGCTGCCGGCGGGGATTACTCTCCGGAGAAACTTCTTTCGCCACAGAGGCACCGAGGCACCGAGGAAAAAAGGAGCGGCTGAATTGACGGGAATCACGTATCGCCATTTCTCCGATCTCAGTGGCAATGAGGTTGGAAAGGATGTTCCTTTTTCTGTCATTCCCTGTGCTTCTGTGGTGACTAGGTCTGGTGTAACAAGCATGGGGCGATCGGGGGCGATGCTCCCTGTGCTGTTCGCCGCGGCACTGCTCAGCCCGTTCGCTTCTTTCGCCGATGAAGCCGAAGAACTCAAGGCCTCGATTGTCGTGCGCTGCATTTACCACGCCGGTGAATTCGGCAACCAGCTCGTCGACATTTGCGTGAGGGACGATCTGGCCGCCGCGCAAGCCCTGCGGAAATATCCCGCGGCAATCGTGGATAACTGCGCCGGTCGCATGCAGGACGACGGCTGGACGAGGGTAAAGATGTGCGCCGATGAGGACATGGCAGCCGAGAAAGCGCTTGCCGGGCTCGATCCGCAGCACGGATCGCTGGTCGCGGAGTGCCGCGCGAAAACAGGCCGGTCTGGCTCCGCGAAGGTCAGGGCCTGCGTGGATGCGGCACTGAACAAGGACTGACCGGCAGGTCTTTCGGTCTTCCGGTCCCTCAGCCGCTCAGCGCGTCATCCCTGGCCGAGGTAGGTTTCGCGCAGCGTGCGCTCGATGAAAGCGCGGGCGTCGTCGCGATTGAAGGTTTCTCCGTCGGCAAGCTTCTCGGCGTACTCGAAAAAAGGCACGAAAAGCTGGCCCTGGTCCACGGGCGCCCGCAGGGAAAAATGCCCCCTGCGCTGTCCGATCTCCCGCCATGCGGCGCGTACCTCCGCCCAGAACGGCTCTGTTCTCTCGAAATACTCCCTGCCGGCGCCGAAGTCGTATTCCCTGATGCGTTCGTAACGCGCGACGCCGTATTCGCGCGCGATGAACGGCAGGGCCTGCCGGGGTTTGTTCTGTTCGTCGAGCGCCAGCTTCAGGTTGTTTTCTTCCTGCACCCAGCCGGTCGGCATGATGGTGTGGCGATTGGTGCCTGCCAGCACCTGGTAGTCCTTGCGCACGCTCCACTCGCGGCGCGGCAGCGGCCGCCAGGTCTCGTCGCTGATCCAGGTCGAGTTGCTGTCGCTGTGCTGCCAGCGGCCGCGCGCCGCGTAGCGTGGGGAATCATCGACCTGATACACACTCTGCACCCAGGATCCCGCGCGCTGGTCCCCGGCAACCGGCCGCAGCGTCCACGCGTTCGCGCCGTCGTAAGACAGCAACTGGTCAGCCTGGTAGCGCCATTCCTGGCGCCAGTGGCGTATCACGATGGGATCGCTTTCGCTGCCGTCCTGCTGTACGACGCGCATGACCAGTATGTGCTGCAGGGCGACGAAGTTGCCGCGGTCCTCGCCGACGAACACGTACTCGGTGCCCCAGCTCTGGTAGGGCGCATCGGGTTTCAGGGTGGGGTCGAAACGCAGGATCTCCAGGAAATCGAAGCTGACGCGATAAGGTCCCGCCATCGCAAGGATGGCGCGCCGGTCGCGCTCGAAATCGGACAGGCCAGATTCGCGCAGGCGCGTCCATTCCGCACTGGGCGCGGTATCGAGGGTGACAGGAACGCCCCGGGTGCTGGCGCCGCGCGGCATGAGGCTGCCTTCGCCCAGCGGCCAGGAAAACGTGAACCGGCTTGCTTCAGCAGCCTCCAGGGAACCCGGTTCGTAGGCAAGGGCCGCAAGCGGCAGGAGCAGCAGGAGCAGCAGGGTAATCAGGATGCGGGTCGAAAGCATGGTCGGCACTCGGTTGGTGGGTCAGCACTTCAATTCTAGAGGATAGCCAAATCAGGGGCCAGAAAGCGGGCCGCCAAGCCGTCGTCATGTCCCGACACCTGCGTGACATGACATATGCAACTCGGCTGGCCATCCACGGTCCAACGGGCAGGCTGCAGGAGAGCGCGCAAATCCTGACCATCAACGATTACGAGGAGGCAAACAGCATGAAGTTCAATTCCGGTATTGCAGCAGCGATAGTCCTGAGTTTCGCAGTGGCCGGCCTGACCGCCTGCGAGAAGGAAGGCCCGGTGGAGAAGGCCGGCAAAGCGGTCGATAACGCCGGCGAAAAGGTTGGCGAGACGGTCGAGAAGGCGGGCGAAAAACTGCAGGACGCCGCCAAGGACGCCAAGAAGTAACTCCACGCCAGAAGCAAATAAAACGCGTCGGCGATATCGCCGGCGCGTTTTATTTGTAAGCATCCGCTCTGGTTGAACCTCGGGCTAAACCTTGAACCACGGAGGGTATCCGTGCCCTCCGTGGTGAAAGAGGTTCAGTTCAGACCACCGGTTTCAACCCGAAACCGGTACCGGTCGGTAACTGACTGGCATCGAGAATCCCGCCTGCGCCGAACATGATCGGCGCGTCGATCACGTCGTGTTCGAGCAGATGGGTTCCGAAGGCGCCTTCCTGCGCCACGAGAATATCCCGGGCCGCGTTGGCAATCGTCAGGGCGGCCCGTGTAAGAGTAGCCCAGCCTGATGCCTGCGACCGGTGCTTCGGCGTCATTCCTTCATTCCGCGCCTGCCGGTCCGGCCAGTGCACTTCCATTGTGCACCGGGGCGCAATGATCGCATCATCATGGGGCGTGGGGAAATGCACGCCAGCACGCAAAACGAAATTCTCCTTTGCGGATCAAGACTTCCGGTCGTGGCACGCCGATTGCAAAGCATCAGCCCCGAGAGGGGCGAACTGCGCATCGCTTCTTGTCGTTGTCGGCTAGGGTTCCGGGTTCGCAAGAACCGCCAGGTCCGAGAGCCGACGGTCCTGCCCGAGTGGCGGGGCTCCACGGAGGGATAAAAGCCCGGGAGGTCGAGCGCACTTGCCTCTCATTGGCCCGCTACCGTGGAGATGCCCGATCATGAGCTTCCTGATGCCGTTGTGCCGTCGCTGCGCCGCAGTTGTCGCTGAATTCGTCCGCTCCACTTTGCCGCAAGCGCAGCGCGTGCCGGTGAGGATCGCCCCTGCCAGGAAGGCGCAGAGGAAGTAATGGCGGCCCGCCGCAACGCGCGTCCCGGCCTGTGGACGGTGCGCGGGCCCATGAGCCAGCGCAACTACTGGCTCTTCGCCACCCTCGGGCTGCTGCTCCCGGTTCTCGCCTGGTGGGCGCTCGCCGCCGCTGGCCTGGTGTCGAAACTATTCATGCCCGGCCCCGCCGATGTCTGGGCGCGCGTCCTCAAGTGGGCCGGGGAAGACAACCTGATCGGCGACATGTTCATCAGCATTTATCGCGTCACGACGGGATGGGCGCTCTCCGCCGTCATCGCTCTGCCGCTCGGCCTGCTGATCGGCAGTTTTCGTCCGGTGCAGGCGATGCTGGAGCCACTGACCGATTTCATCCGCTACATGCCGGCGGTGGCGTTCATCCCGCTGGTCATGCTGTGGGTCGGCATCGACGAATCGTCGAAGATCTCCATCATATTCATCGGCACCTTCTTCCAGATGGTGCTGATGGTCGCGGAAGACGTGCGCCGGGTGCCTGTCGCGCAGGTCGAGGCCGCCCAGACCATGGGCGCGGACCGCCGGGAAATGCTGGAACTGGTGCTGCTGCAATCGGCCAAGCCGGCCCTGCTCGACACCATGCGCATCACCATGGGGTGGTCCTGGACCTATCTCGTCGTCGCCGAGATCGTCGCCGCCAACTCCGGACTCGGCTACGCCATCCTCAGGGCGCAGCGCTACCTGCAGACCGACAAGATTTTCGCCGGCATCATCATCATCGGCCTCATCGGGCTGATCACCGACCAGCTCTTCAGATTTGCCCACCGCAAGGCATTCCCATGGATGTACCGGAAATCGTGAGCGCCGCCGCAACCAGCGCGGCGCCGAAGGTCTCCATCCGGGGGCTGTCGAAAGTATTCGGCGAGGGGCCCGTCGCGACCGTCGCGCTGGAAAATGTCGACCTCGACGTCGGCGAACACAGTTTCGTCACGCTCGTCGGGGCCTCCGGCTGTGGCAAGTCGACGTTATTGCGCATCATCGCCGGCCTCGAATTTCACACCGGTGGCGAGATCGTCGCGAACGGCAAGGCCGTGACAGGGCCGGGCGCGGACCGCGCCATGGTGTTCCAGCAGTACTCGCTGTTCCCCTGGCTGACCGTGGCGCAGAACATCCGCTTCAGCCGCAAGCTCCGGGCCAACAAGGGCGACTTCACCTCGGCGGAAGTGGAAGCCGCGTCCGGCCGCGCTGACACGCTGCTCAACCTGATGGGCCTGCAGGCGTCGGAGCACGCATTTCCCAACCAGTTGTCCGGGGGCATGCAGCAAAGAGTGGCGATCGCGCGCGCATTGATGCCGCGGCCGCAGATCCTGCTGATGGACGAGCCGTTCGGCGCGCTCGATGCGCAGACGCGCGAAGTCATGCACGACCTCATCCAGTACGTGTTCCTGCTGGAAAAGAGCACGATCGTTTTCGTGACGCATGACGTCGAGGAAGCGATCTACCTCGGCCAGCGCGTGGTGGTGATGGCGCCGCGGCCCGGACGCATCGACAGCATCTACGACGTGCCGCTGCCGCTGCAGCGCAGCAGGCGCTGCAAGGCAAGGATCCGGCGACATTGCCGCTGTACGGCATCCCGTTCGCGATCAAGGACAACATCGATCTCGCTGGCGTGCCGACGACCGCGGCTTGCCCCGAGTTCGCCTACACGCCATCGAAAAGCGCCGTCGTCGTGCAGCGCCTGCTCGATGCCGGCGCAATCCCCATAGGCAAAACCAATCTCGATCAATTCGCCACCGGGCTGGTGGGAGTGCGATCTCCCTATGGCGCCTGCCGCAACAGCTTCGATCCGGCGTTCGTTTCCGGCGGATCGAGTTCCGGTTCCGCGGTGTCCGTGGCCAAGGGCTGGGCCGGTTTTTCACTGGGCACGGATACGGCGGGCTCCGGCCGGGTGCCGGCGTCGTTCAACAATCTGGTGGGCCACAAGCCAACATGCGGATTGCTGTCGGCCACCGGCATGGTGCCGGCCTGCCGTTCGCTGGACACCATTTCCGTATTCACGCTGACTGCCGAGGATGCGCAGCGCGTGCTGGCCGTGGCGGCGGGCTTCGATGCCGCCGATCCGTTTTCGCGCAAGGCGGAGCCCTACGGTTTCGATTTCGGTTCGGCACCTCGATTCCGCTTCGGCGTGCCGCGCAATGCGGATCTCGAGTTCTTCGGCAACAAGGAAGGCGAGCACCTGTTCAGGGATGCGGTCGAAACCCTGCGCCGGCTGGGTGGCGAGGCGGTGGAGATCGACCTGCAGCCTTTCCTGGAATCCGCGCGCCTGCTCTATGGCGGACCCTGGGTGGCGGAACGCTACGCGGCCATTCGCGAATTCTTCGATGCGAAGCCGCAAGCGCTGTTCCCGGTGACGCGCGAGATCGTCGCCGCCTCGGCGAAATGGCTGGCGGCGGACGCCTACAGCGCGCTCTATCGCCTGAAGGAACTGAAGCGCATCGCCGACCAGGCCTGGGGGCGTGTCGATTGCATCGTGACGCCGACCGCACCGCGGCACTATCGCAGCGCCGAAGTCGAGGCCCATCCCATCAAGCTCAATTCCAACCTCGGCTATTACACCAATTTCATGAACCTTCTGGACTACGCCGCGACGGCGGTACCGGTGGGGTTCCAGGCCGACGGATTGCCCTGGGGCGTCACGTTGTTCGCCCCGGCATTCCAGGATGTACCGCTGCTGCGCCTGGGCGCGAAGTTGCAGCGCGCGCGTGCAGACCGTGGGCGCAACGAATCTGCCGCTGCCGTCCGCGGAAGCCGTCGAGGTCGCCCTCACGGCGTCCGGCCAGGTGAAGGTCGCCGTCTGCGGCTCGCACATGGCCGGCCTTCCGCTCAATCCCCAACTCACCAGCCGCGGCGGGCGTCTGGTGGCCGCGATGAAATCCGCGCAGGCCTACAAACTCTATGCCCTGCCCGGCGGCCCTCCGCACCGGCCCGGTATGGTCCGCACGGAAGGTGGCGCGGCGATCGAGATGGAAATCTGGGAATTGCCCGCGCGCGAGTTCGGACCTTTTGTGGCCGGGATTCCAGGGCCACTGGGTATCGGCACCATTGAACTGGCCGATGGCTCGAAAGTGCAGGGCTTCGTTTGCGAAGCCCATGCCGCGGCGAACGCCACCGACATTACTTCCCACGGCGGCTGGCGGGCCTGGCTGGCTGCAAAAACCAATTAGTCCCGCACCAGAGCGGAGCGCAGCGCGCCACGTCTGCACCACGGATTCCACTGCAGGCCATTAATTTTCAGCCAAGCACTTGTCTTTTCACGTGGCAGCGGTGTGGCATGTGTCTTGCGAAAGCTGACGGCAAGTTCCCTTCGATGGCTCGACACATGCGTGACGAAATCCGAAACTTCGGTTGCTACGTCCAGGCCGATCCCTATCCCTGGCCCTACAACGGCGACCTGCGCCCGGACAATACGGCACTGGTCGCCATCGACATGCAGACCGACTTTTGCGGAGTCGGCGGCTATGTGGACAAGATGGGTTACGACGTGTCCCTGACCCGCGCGCCGATCGGGCCCATCACACGCCTGCTTTCTCGATCACCTGGGCCCGTTCGCTACGACGACGGCCGACCTGGCCGCTTGTTTATAACGCGCTGCAGGGTCCGGATGCCGCAGATTCCGCCTGCGCGCAAAGGCCCGTGGACCCGGTTTCGCAGAAGTCCGATGGCAGGCCGTTGCGGGTGGCGCGGCTGACAGGCTATTTCGATCGCTATGCGTCGGAGCAGGCACGGGCTGCGTCCGTGCGCGCAGCGGAATGCCTGGGCGCAGTGGAGGAGATCGAGTTGCCGGAAGCACAGCGGGCCCGCGCCGCCGCTTTCATCATCACCGCGGCGGAAGGCGGCGCGCGGCACTTGCAGACCTTGAAGGATCACTACGCGCAGTTCGAGCCCCATTCGCGTGACCGCTTTCTTGCCGGCGCATTGACGCCGGCCGGCTGGTACCTGAAGGCGCAGCGCCTGCGCCGCTGGTTCCGCGAGCGCGTGGCGGAAATATTTACGCGCTACGACGTGCTGATCGCGCCGGCAACACCGGTGAGCGCGACGCCGATCGGCACCGAGTGGATCGAGCTGGGCGGGGAGACCCTGCCGCTGCGGGCGAGCATGGGTTTGTTCACCCAGCCGGTTTCCTTCATCGGCCTGCCGGTGGTGGCAGCGCCGATCGCCGGGCCCGGCCTGCCCATCGGCGTACAGTTGATTGCGGCGCCGTGGCGCGAGGACCTGTGCTTCGCCGCGGCTTCGAAACTCGAGCTGGCCGGGGTGGCTCGTTCGCGTATTGTCTCAAGAGATTAGATCTTGAACCACGGAGTGCACGGAGGACACGGAGAAACCCCAGAGAGAAAACATGAGAACATGGACGTGTGCCGGTGACTCATGATTGATGAACCCATTGAGATTCGATTAGCACAGATGTCACGGACGGTCGCCACTGTGATACCCAATTTCTTTCCTCGTTGCTGCTTTTCCTCCGTGCCCTCCGTGCCCTCCGTGGTTCAAGAACCAGGCTTTAATCGCGGATATTGAGATTTTTCGACTACTTGAGCTGGACATGGAAATCAACCGCCCCGAAGTGCTTGCCGAAGTAACCGAGGCATTCGATCGCTACGAGAAAGCCCTGGTCCGCAACGATGTCGCGACCCTGGACAATCTGTTCTGGAGAGATCCGCGCGTCCTGCGCTACGGTCCCGCTGAAAATTGTTATGGCTTCGAGAAGATCGCGGGCTTTCGCGCCGCGCGTTCGCCGCTCAACCTGGAACGCACGGTGGTGCGCAAGGTGATCACGACCTTCGGCGCCGACTTTGCCACGGCCAACGTGGAATTCCTGCGGCCGCCCGCCACGGCCATTGGCAGGCAGAGCCAGGTTTGGGTGAAAATGCCGGACGGATGGAAGATCGTGGCGGCGCATGTCAGCTACCTTCAGACCTGAATAATCCGGCCGGTCCTCACAGGACCTTGACGGCCATACGAATGTTCGTATAATCATTGAGTGAAGCTGCTGCGTTTCGCGGGAAGCGCCAAAGCCGATCTCTCCGCATTTCCCGAAGGGGCCCGAATGCGGGCGGGTTACGAACTTTTCATGATCCAGGTGGGACGCGAACCCGCCGACTGGAAACCGATGCCGGTAGTGGGTTCCGGTGCTGCGGAAATACGGGTGCGAGATGAAACCGGAGCTTTTCGGGTGATATACGTTGCCGGGTTTGCGGATGCCGTATATGTCCTGCATGCTTTCCAAAAGAGATCGCAGAAGACGACTCGCGCGGACATTATGCTGGCTGCGCAGCGGTATCGCGACATAAAGGCGGCGGTCGAAAAGGATTAAACGATGACCACAAAAATTTCGAAATCCAGCGGAAACATATTCCTCGATCTGGGATTCCCGCCCCATGAAGCGGCTGTCATGCTGCTGCGAGCGCAACTGGCCGAGGCATTGCGGGTATGGATGGAACATAACGCACTGACTCAGGCGGATGCCGCGAAAAGACTGGGCATCGCGCAACCCCGCGTATCGGAAATCACACGGGGCAAGGTGGAACTGCTTTCACTCGACTACCTGGTTGGCCTGTGCGCCAAGGCCGGCATGCCCGTGAAGATGCGCCTTGCCGCCTGAACTTCCCTCCTGAAACCATGTTTCCGACCGCGCTGGTGGTGATCGATCTGCAGCGGGATTATTTTCCCGGCGGCAACTTCGCCTTGCCGGACATCGAACGGGCGGCGGCCCGCGCAGCGGAGCTGATCGACCTGTTCCATCGCCACCGGCTGCCGGTGATTCACATTCGCCACTTCGAAATGGACCCGGCTGTCGGGTTTCTTCTCGGAGGCACGCCCGGTGCAGAGATCGATCCACGCGTTGCACCGCAGGGTGACGACCTGCTGATCACCAAGAATTATCCGAATGCATTTCGCGACACCACGCTGGCAAAGATCATCCACGTGCTTGGGGCGAAGGAACTGTTCTTCTGCGGCGCGATGAGCAACATGTGCGTGGACGCCACGGTGAGGGCGGCGTTCGACATGGGTTACCACTGCACGGTGATCGAAGATGCCTGCGCCGCCAGCGATCTGGAGTTCGGCGGCAACGTGATTCCCGCAGCGCTGGTCCACGGCGCCTTCATGGCCGCCCTGGCCTCCGCCTACGGCGAGGTCGTGGACCTCAAGACTTTTTCCAACAGGCTCGCCGCCGGCTGATCCTCCCGGCTGGCCTCCGCACCAAGCCCGGGCACGCGCACGCAAAATCGGTGCGATTTGCTCCTGTCATGATGGACGGGAAGCCTTCAACATCCTGAATTAAAAGCAGGTCGCCCCCGAATCGGCTGCTGTCGCGAGTGGCCCGCTTATTGCAAATTCATGACCAGAGCGACTGCACGGGGATCGTCCGCCACGAGCCGGGCGATGCGTCGCCATCGCCTTCATCTCGATGCGCCCGGCGCTGGAGATGTACATGACCCCGGTGATCGGCGTGGTCTGCTTCGCCATCATCATCGCCAGTTGGTTCGGCGGCGTGCGCTACTTCAAGGGCATCCCGGCGGGCCTTGTGGCCATCGCGGTGGGCATGCTCATCGCGTGGGGCTCGGCGTTCATGGGTTTCAGCTACGGCGGCATGAGCCTGGAAAAGCTCACCAGCTCCTTCTCCAGCTTCGGCTTCTCGATCCCGATCCCCGCATTCGGCCATGTGTTCTCCGGCTTCGAGTTTCTCGCCATCATCCTGGTGACCGCCATCCCGTTCGGCATCTACAACCTGGTCGAGGCCATCGATAACGTCGAGAGCGCATCGGCGGCGGGCGACAGCTTCCCGACCACCCGCGTGCTGACCGCCGACGGCGCCATCAGCCTGGTCGGCTGCCTGATGGGTAACCCCTTCATCCTCGCCGTCTATATCGGCCATCCGGGCTGGAAAGCGATCGGCGGGCGCATCGGTTATTCGGCGGCGACCGGCATCATGGTCATCCTGCTGTCCTGGCTCGGCATCATCGCGGTGATGATGTCGCTGATCCCGATCGTGGCGATCGCGCCGATCCTGCTCTACATCGGCATGCTGATCGGCGCTCAGGCCTTCCAGGAAACCCCGAAGAGCCACGCTCCCGCGGTGATCCTCACCCTGGTGCCGCACGTCGCCGCCTGGGGCAAGCTGCAGATCGACAATGCCCTCGCCGTCGCCGGCACCAGCGCGGCCACCGTCGGCTTCGACAAGCTCGGGCAGGTGGGCATCCTCTACCAGGGCCTGGAAACCCTGGGCGGCGGCGCCATCCTGACCAGCCTGGTGCTGGGCTCGCTCGCGGTGTTCCTGATCGAGCGCGAATTCTCCAAGGCGGCGGCCTTCGCCCCCGTCGGCGCGGTCATGACCTTCTTCGGTTTCATGCACGGCGAGCACATCGGCTTCGCGCAATCCCCGTCCGTGGCGCTGAGCTACCTGATCGTGGCCTTCGTGCTCTACGGCTGCAAATACGCGAGCTATGCGCCGAAGCCGGCGGAGATCCATGAACATCACATCGGCCCGCTTTCACGTTGGACCAATAGAGATTGAAGATATGTCCATTACTCAGCTCATGCAGCAGTTTGTTAGAGCACGCGAGCAGTTGGAAACTCACGGCGTGAGAGATGCCGGGCAATATGCAGAGTTGCTCGTGTGCTCAGCCCTGAACGCTCAGCGAAATCGCAGCGGTGTGGAGAAAGGATTCGATATTCGTTGCTCGGAAAACGGACGTGTCGAAGTGCGATCAAGAACATTGCCAAGAGATGGAAGGAACGAGACGCGTCTCGAGATACCGAGAGAGAAAGTCGGGCTCTTCGATCACTTTGCCGGAATTCTCTTTAATCCAGATATCTCCGTGCGAGGAGGCTTCCTATTACCGCACGATGCAGCCGTGGCGCTGGCTGGAAAACAAAAATTCCTGCGCATTCCTTTTGACGTTGGGGCGCGGCATCCAGCGGCACGAGACATGACAGCATTGCTTCAGGACGCGCAGTCTCGCTTATGAGAGGCAGTCCCAACAATGCGCTGCAGGCGACGTGCGAAACGCACGCGCCCAAGCGCAGACGTTAAACAAGCTAGACTTGTTGCATGATGCGCAACACGCTAATATCGGCGCATGATTCAAACGTTCCGACACAAGGGTCTGAGGAAGTTCTTTGAGTCCGGAAGTGCGACAGGAATCGAGCCGGCTCACGCTAAGCGGCTTCGGATGCAATTGGTTGCCCTGGATACGGCGCATTCCATTGAAGACATGAACATTCCGGGCTTTCGCCTGCATCCGCTTAAAGGATCAGAGCGTGGTCGCTGGTCTGTTTGGGTAAATGGAAACTGGCGAATAACCTTTGAGTTCAGGGATGGACATTCTTATGTTTTGGACTACGAGGATTATCACTAATGGCTATGCGCAATCCCCCTCATCCTGGCGAGTTCATTGCCGAGGTCTATCTGGAGCCAAATAACCTGAGTGCTCGCGAACTCGCGGCCAAGCTTTCGGTGTCTGCGTCTACTTTGCACCGCATTATTGTCGGAACCAGCGCGGTCAGCCCGGAGATGGCGCTGCGCCTTTCCAAGGCGCTGGGGCGCTCTCCGGAGAGTTGGCTCGCGATGCAGAGTAATTACGACTTGTGGCAAGCAAAACAAAGAGTAAAGCTTGGCGATGTTGAGAAAGTCCGGCTTACGGCAGCATAAACATTGCTTTCAGGATTCACCCGATTCCGGTCGGACCACTGTATGACACATCGCAAGATTGCGATGTCCGAAAGCATTCCTACGCTCCGCGATCTGGCGGTTTCTCGCAGGCCTCGATTCGATGGGGAAAATGAGGTTCTAAGGCCAAGTAACACCTATTTATGGAGAGCGATAATCTCGGTGAGCCAGTCACTTGGCTTGGTCCGAACGGAAGTACGCTCTCCGCCTGCCGCGCAGGCTCATGCAGCGTACTCCTGCATAATCACCGCCATCACATCCCCCTTGAGCACCCGGCCGGAACCGGGAGCCATCCATATGAAGCCGTCGATCGGAAATTCGATCGGCATCGGTTCGCGGGCCCATTCCTCGATGAAGTGCAGGTAACCGGCCAGCTTGCCGGCTCGCACTTCCTGCGCTGGAAGAAACTTCGGTTCGAACAACCCGTCGGTCGGCGCAAACAGATACGAGCGCTGGTCGCGCACCTGCATCTGCCGGGTGCGGCCGCCGTCGGGCTGCGTGGTGTCGGGCTTGCCGTCGATCATGCCCAGCCCCTTGAGCACGTTATCGAGGCCGCGCTCGGCGAAGCGCAGGCCCTCGACGCTGACGCGCCCGTAGCCGCCAATCTCCGAAGAGATCGACAGCGCGCCGTGGCGCTCGGCCGCGGCGGCGACCGTGCCGCCTTCGTCGACCCCCCAGAACACCACGTTGTAAGGCGCGGCGAAGTTCTCCGTGAGCGCCTGCGTGCGCGCCATCACCTTGGGGTCGTCCACCCAGTGCATGATCGTGCACAGCGCCGCTTCCATCGAGTTGCCGGCGGCGTGAACGTCGACCGAGACCTCGACCTGCGGCATGATCACCGTGTCGAGGAAGTGCGCCAGCATCTGGCAGAAGCTGCCGCGCGCGTCACCGGGCATGCAGCGGTTGAAGTCGCGCCCGTCGATCGGGCACATCCTGCGTCCGGCAAGTGCGGCGGGCAGGTCCACCGCGGGCATCAGGATGACTTTTCCGCGCAGGCTCTGCGGGTCGAGCCGGCGCGCCAGCCGTGAACCGGCGATCTGTCCTTCGTACTCGTCGCCATGCACGCCGCCGGTGAAGAGCACAGCCGGCCCCTTGCCGCCGTTGATGACCGCGATCGGGACCTCGATGGTCGACCAGGCCCCGCCGTCGCGCGACTGCGGCACGCGCAGGTAACCGATCTGCTTGCCCGGCTTGTCGAAATCCAGGTCGTGGAAGATGCGGGTGCGGGTGGGGTTCGTGGTGTCGGGCATGGCGGGGGCTCCTCGTTGGTGTCGCCAGCATAACGAAGCGGGCGGCTTCCCGCCCAGATCCTTGCCAGTCTCGCGCACCCTCCATACACTCTCATTCATACACATCTGGAGGTGTATCGTGAGAACCAACATCGTGCTCGACGAGAAACTCGTCAAGGAAGCCATGAAGCTTGCCAACGTCAAGACCAAACGTGAAGCGGTCGACCTTGCGCTCCGGCGCTACGTGCATAGTGGCAAACAAAAGAAGCTTCTTGACCTTTACGGTACTGGTGGAGTTCGCAAGGACTACGACTGCAAGCAGGCCTGAACAGGTAACTGATGTTATCGGGTCGATACCGCGGTCTGGGTGGATTGATCCTGGCACCCGCTTGTACCCACCACAGTCTTTAATCTAAAATGCTTACAATGTAATTACGTCATCGGTTTTGCGGAGGAGGACTGGATGGAAGCCAAGGTGATCAGGATCGGCAATTCGCAGGGCGTGCGCATACCCAAGGCCGCGTTGCAGCAGGCGCGCCTGTCGGCGGGGCAGCGCGTTCGGCTCCAGGTCGTCGAGGACAGCATAGTCATTCGGCCCGAACACAAGGTACGCTACGGCTGGAAAGAGGCGTTCGCCAATGCTGGCGCGCCGGATACCGAAGACCTTTGGCAGGGAGTGCCGCACGATGAAGCCTGGGACAAATAGTCCTTCGGCTAATCCCTCGGCGCGTAAGTCCTACCCGCGACGCGGCGAAATCTACTGGGTTGCACTCGATCCGACCGTGGGCCGCGAAATCAGGAAAACACGACCGGCGCTCGTAATCTCCCCTGATGAAATGAATCAGGCGCTCGGAACCGTAGTTCTCGCGCCGATTACCTCAACCGTCCGCGACTTTCCCACGCGCTACACGATCCGTCTCCAGCGCAGGACGGCATCCGTTGCGTTGGACCAGATCCGCACCGTCTCCATGGAGCGTCTTCTCAAGAAGATGACCACGGTCGATCCGCAACCCGCGTTGGCCATCCTGCGGGAAATGTTCGCCTACTAACTAAGGGACCCCGATAGAGGCTTGGCCTGACGGAGGCTGGGGACAGGAGGCGGTATGGCACTGACGAGGGACTTCAAAAAAACGATACTCCAACGCGCGCAGAAGGATGCGCGCTTCCGTGAGGCGTTGTTCACGGAGGCGATCAATTGTTATCTCGAGGGAGATACGGCTGCGGGCAAAGCGATCCTGCGTGACCTGGTGAATGCCACGATCGGATTCGAAGGCCTGGCAGACGAAATCAATAAGCCGAGCAAAAGCCTGCATCGGATGCTGGCGCCGCACGGAAATCCGAGCACGGAGAACTTCTTCGGCATTGTGGGCGTGCTTCAGAAAAAAACGAGGGTGAAACTCCGGGTGACGGCAAAGGCTGCATAGGCGCGCTGTCACGTGGACTTGGGTGAAATCTTCTCGCGCCCCTTCTCAGGGGTGCCCCTGTGCTGCCTGACTCGACAAGGCGGCTGCGGAACTCGACCTGGCGAGGCGCACACAACGCGCCTTCCCATGGGACTGACTCGGTTCCCGGCGGGCGTAGCTTGGGGCGGAATCCGGGTCATGGGCGCCTGTACTGACATTGGTGGACCGAGTCTTGGCGCCTGCTCCCGCAAACTACGGCATTTTCCGACGATCACGCTTCGCTTAACGACTCACTCACGGCATAATCTATTTTGAGATCCCATCATGGCTAACGTCATTGACCAGCATCGCAACGAAGTCGCTGCCCTGTGCCGCAACGCCGGTGCTCGGCGGCTGGACGCATTCGGTTCCGCGCTTCGCGCGGACTTCGATGCGGCAACGAGTGATCTCGACTTCCTGGTCGAGTTCGACACCGTTCCGCCGGCCCAGTACGCGAACGCCTATTTCGCCCTGAAAGAAGGGCTCGAGGCGCTGTTCGGCCGGCCGGTGGACCTTGTCACCGAGAGCAGCCTCGCCAACCCCTATTTTCGCGATCGAGTCTGCGCCGAACGCCGGAATGTTTATGCACGCTGATGCGCGCAAGTTGCTGTGGGACGCGCAACAGGCAGCCGAGCGCGTCGCGCGCTTTACGGCCGAAAAGACATTCGCAAACTATGAAGCCGATGACTACTTCCGCGCCGCGGTTGAGCGCCAGTTCGAGATCATTGGCGAAGCCTTCAGCAAATTGCGGCAGGTGGACCCTTCGACCGCCTCCGCGATCGCGGAACTGCCACGTATTGTGGCCTTCCGCAACGTGCTGGTTCACGGCTATGCCAGCGTTGATAACCGTCTGGTCTGGGGTGTCGTCGAAGCGAACCTTCCATTGTTACGCGTCACGCTCGAACGACTGCTTTCACAAGCCTGAATGGTATCGATCACGATACGTCGCGATAGACATCCTCATCGGTGAGATAACCAGCGGCGGCCGCATACGGCATGGCCGCCCGGCGCAAGGTGCGAAACCGCTGGATGGCCAGTTGCCGGCGCAGTGCCTCGCGGGCGACCTCGCTCTTGGAACGGCCGGTCTGCTTCGCCAGGCGCGTGAGCTCGCGCTCCAGCTTGTCGTCAAGACGAATAGTCAAAGTGCCCATTTTGAAACGCTCCGCGAACCATATTGTAAGTCACTGTAACGCACTCGTCGGAAGCACATAGCGATCCGCTTTTCGGACCTGCTCTCTGCGCATATCCTCCGCGTATGCAGTCAATATGAAATCCAGTATAGTAACTTTAGTGTTACCGTAACCCATGCCGACCGTTCGTGTCTTCGAATACCTCGATTCGCAAGACCGCTCGCCTTACGCAAAGTGGTTCGAAGGCCTTAATGGGACAGCGGCGGCCAGGGTCGCGTCTGCGCTCTATCGGCTCGCCGAGGGCAACTTCTCGAACGTGAAGGGCGTTGGAGCAGGGGTGTTCGAGAGAAAAATCGATTTTGGTCCGGGCTACCGCATTTACTTCGCATGGCACTGACGAGGGACTTCAAAAAAACGATACTCGAACGCACGCAGAAGGATGCGCGCTTCCGTGAGGCGTTGTTCACGGAGGCGATCAATTGTTATCTCGCGGGAGATACGGCTGCGGGCAAAGCGATCCTGCGTGACCTGGTGAATGCCACGATCGGATTCGAAGGCCTGGCAGCCGAAATCAATAAACCGAGCAAAAGCCTGCATCGGATGCTGGCGCCGCACGGAAATCCGAGCACGGAGAACTTCTTCGGCATTGTCGGCGTGCTTCAGAAGAAAACGCGGGTCAAACTCCGGGTGACGGCAAAGGCGGTGTAAATCAAGGCCAGGCAATCCGGCTCGCGTCGCGAATCCCGGCGCTGGGTATGGCCGGGGCGCCTCCTCTTCAAGGAAGTAATCCCGCGCTGCCTGACTCGACGAGGCGAGTGCGGAACTCGACTTGGCGAGGCACACACAACGTGCCTTCCCATGGGACTGACTCGGTTCCCGGCGGGCGTAGCTTGGGGCGGAACCCGGGTCATGGGTGCCTGTATTGACATCGACGGACCGAGTCTTGGCGCCTGCTCCCGCAAACGGAGCTACGCTTAACGTGTCGACAGGCGCACAGTCCTCGCCGACATCCCCTCATCGAGTCGAGCCGCTCGGCGCGCCACATGGGGAACAAAAACCAGCGCCTCAGGCCTGCTCCTCCGCACTTCCCACTCGGTCCTGCTCTTTCTTCAGTCAGACAGACGCACGGTCTTCACCGACATTTCCCTTGCTGGGTCGAACTGCTCGGCGCGCTACAAGGGGAACTAAAGGTAAGGGCTCCAGTCCTGTACGCGACGACTTGCGGATGTCCCGAAATGGGACTAATCTAAACCATGCGGGTCATTGCTTTGTCCACCCTCAAGGCATTCTGGAGCGGCAAGCCGGCATACGCCGATGCCCGGGAACCGGCGCTGGCCTGGTTTCGGCATGCACTCAGGGCGGACTGGCGGGCACCCGCGGACGTCAAGAGTGACTTCGGCAATGCAAGCGTCCTGCGCGATGGCCGGATGGTTTTTAATATTGCCGGCAATAAGTATCGCCTGGTCGTTTGGATCAACTATCCGTATCGCGTGATTTACATCAGATTCATCGGGACACACGCGCAATACGATCGCATCGGCGCACAGACAATCTAGCGAAAGAGTCAACATGGAAATCAAACCAGTCAGGACCAAAGCCGATTACCGGGCGATGCTGAAAGAGGTCGCGACACTGATGTCGGCCCGCGCGGGTTCGCCGGAAGGCGAGCGCCTGGATGTGCTGGTGACTCTGGTCGAGGCCTACGAACGCAAGCACTTCCCGATGGAACTGCCCGACCCGATCGAGGCGATCCGATTCAGCATGGAGCAAAAAGGGCTTGTCGCGAAAGATCTTGTGCCGATGATCGGCCAGATCAACCGAGTCTATGAAGTTCTCAACGGCAAGCGCCCGTTAACGCTGCAAATGATCCGGCGTCTGCACCGGGAACTCGGGATACCGGCTGAGTCGCTGATCAGGGAAACGGCGGGGCGCCAGGCCGCCTGAATACATCGGCCGGGGGCAGCCCGGCGGCTGGTCACTTTGTATTGCGCAGTTACCTCTCGGCCCGCGAACTATGGTCGGATACCGAACCCCTGGAGTGCCTTGGCCTCCTCTTTTCTTCTGGAGTCATATGTCGAAAAATATTTCATTTTTCGACATATTGTGATGATCTGTCGAATCGTTCGACATGTTCCGCAGACCTGTCGACAAACCGGAAGCAGCTCGACAAATGGCCCGCTTCGATCCGCTGGAATGACTGGTAGGGCGTCACGTTGCCTTCTGGCGCACCAGCTTGACTTGGAGCTCGCACCCTACAGCGCTTGCATAGCGCTTGAGCGTTGCAAGCGATGGGGCGTGCTTGCCAGCCGACTCAAGGCGGGAGACTGCGCTCTTGGTAGTGCCCATGCGTTCCGCGACGGCATCCTGGGTAAGACCAGCGCGAGAGCGTGCCTTGAGCATTTGACCGGCCACTTGATATTCCAGCGCCAATGCGTCGTAGGCTTCGCGGAAGCCCTTGCGCGCACGAGCCTTTGCGAGGAACGCCTTGTGGACATGGGGCACGGATTTGTACTTCAGCTCAGCCATCTTGTAACTCCTTGAGGCGCTTGCGCGCCAGTTTCAGTTCACGATCGGGCGTCTGTTGAGTCTTCTTGATGAACGCGTGCAACACCGTGACACGCTTGCCCACCATGAAGCAGTAGAACGCGCGGCCTATGCCAGCCCGACCACGTGGCCTCAGCTCGAACAATCCGTCGCCAAAGGCACACGGGAGTGCGGCAGGCGAAGACTGGGGCCGTATTCGGCCAGAAGCTCAACCAGGCGCGCATAGTCTGCAAGAACATCAACTGGCCAGGATTCGATCTCGGCAAGCACGCGTTCATGGAATTACTCGATCTCAAACGCCCTGGATGCAAGTTATCAAATACGCTAACGTGGCGCAACGGCCACATTCTGAGCCGGCTAACCGGTCAAGCAGGTTATGCCGGAACTAAAAAGTAACCAAAAGAAGGCCGCCCCAGGTGTCGCGCCTCCTCTTCGAGGAGGTAACCCTGTGCTGCCTGACTCGACAAGGCGGCTGCGGAACTCGACCTGGCGAGGCGCACACAACGCGCCTCACTGCGGGACTGACTCGGTTCCCGGTGGGCGTAGCTTGGGGCGGAATCCGGGTCATGGGCGCCTGGACTGACATCGATGGACCGAGTCTTGGCGCCTGCTCCCGCAAACGGAGCTACGCTTAACGTGTCGACAGGCGCACAGGCCTCGCCGACATCCCCTTGCCAGTCCGAGCTGCTCGGCACGACACATGGGGGAAAACCGACCTGCGGTCTTAAGAGCAAAGGCCGAAAATCTCTAGGTAGCTACTCGGCCCGCGGCCCGCAACCCTCGGCCCCCTTTTTTCGCGCTTGCGCGCCCATGCCGTCTGCGTAGAATCGCAGACTGGTCCGCCGCAGTACAACAAATCAATAACCCACAGTTGCTATCGTCACAATGTTGCAAGAAGTGGCGACGCGGAGGGTATTTGTGACTAGTAAAAGGGAGAGGTTAGTCGATCTGCTCGCCGGGCTCTCCTGGTTGTCACGTGTTATTGCCGCTACCGAAATCTTCGTCGGTGCAAGAGGGTCTGTTAATTCTGCCAGTTACTCAGAGATCTTCAAATGAACTCTACAAATTGCTTCCATGAAGACGTTTTCTATGAATATTTTCGGCCTCTTCGGCAGCCTGAGTCGCAATTCGAAATTTGGGGCGGATATGGACTAGAAACTTTCGGCGATGACTTTCGACTGATTCGTTCGTCGCCGGAAGAGTTCGCGTGGACAGTTTTAGACGGTGGAGAAAGGTCCGATCAGTGGATTGTTCCTGGACTCCGCTACGTAAATCGAGTTTGCTATTTATTGACAGAAGTCCCGCACATGTTCCGGTCAATCGAATTCCGCGTGGAATCGGCAACGAAATCGCTTACGACCCTGGGGCTGAAGCGAAGAATGTCTACCTTGAGAAATTTGATGCAATAGTCGAATAATTCAGGAATGCATTAGGTTTTCGCGTGAACGAACAGCTGACCCAAAGGTAGATCGAAAGGCAATTCCTTTGCCCAGCAGAAGGACGATCAGGTAGCCTTTTTACCTACAAAAACGCAGGGACGATAGGGACCGGCCGCTTTAAAAAGCCCATTGGCGATGGGTCTCCCCGATGGGATGACGCTGGAGGAGTTTTGGCCAATCGAGGGAGGCCGCTGCGCAGTTCTTGCCCGCCGCCCGCAGGGCGTGGCTCTTCATTTCTGGTGTTTGCAAGATACAAAGCGAGCATTGCTACCCTCTGCGAATTTAAATGTCGTCGCGTTTCTAGATCTTCACATTGAACCTTGTTTTCTACTAATACGAATTCGGAAACATGACTAGGAATCGCAGCTTCAGCCATTCTCCCGCGTGGTACTACGGTACCCGCGAGGAATTTCTTGCTGAACGAAATGATGTAATAGCAAATCTTTTGGCCGGTCGCGCGGCTGATGAAAGCCTTGAGATTGAGGCCGCGCAAACCGAGGAGTGGCGGCAAAGTGTGGACGTCTTGCAAAAAAGTTTGGACGAACGCATTCCGATCCTGCGTGAAGCGCTGCTTTCGCCCGGATGTGAGGCCGTGCGAGATGTCATTCTTGAGTTTAATTTTCGTCGCCGCGGGTTGCGAATAGACTGCTTGCTACTTGCGGATGGTGTTTTATTTGTAATCGAATTCAAGCGCACAAAGCTTCAACGCGCGGATCGCGATCAAGTGATGAACTATGCGGTCAACTTGCTCGAATTTCATCGATTAACGCGAGAGTGGTGTGAAGAAAAAGATGCAATCGTCGTGCCCATTCTCGCTCTGACGAATGGGCGAGTGCCTAAGTCTATGGCGTGGCCCGGTCTGGCGGGGCTCAGTTGGTCGGCTTTAGCTAACAAACCATTGGAATGCGACAGGCAAACCCTAAAGGATGGGATTCGATTCGGGCTCCAGAATCGTCGTGCGGATCTGAAAGTGTCGCGAGCCGAGTGGCTTGGCTCCCCGTTTCGTCCGTCTTCATCTATTTTGGATGCAACGCTATCGCTTTATGGCAACCATGATGTAGTGGCCATTCAAGAACATGCAGCGCCGAAAGCCGCGATCGACGCAAGCGTCAATGAGATTCGAGCGCGAATTGAATCGGTACTTAGCCATGGGGAATATCACATCATATTTCTGTCTGGTGCCCCTGGGGCCGGCAAGACGTTGGTCGGTCTTGAGATAGTCATGCGCGGTAGACATGCCGACGGGGCAGTATTCGTCACGGGCAACGCACCTCTGGTTGATGTTCTGAACAAGGCGCTGGTCGATTCCTATCGTGCTCAAGGTCAACGCGCCGCATCATGGACTCCAACCGGCTATCGTCGTGCTGACGCCAGCCTTGTAGCTGCGGCGGCAAGTTTTAAGATAGTCAAAGCCCATAACTTCCTCGGAAAACGTGGGGAAGCCCATCGTCAGGAAGACGGTCGTGTATTGGTTTTTGATGAAGCTCAGCGAACCTATGAGCAAGGTCACGTAGTACTTGGCCAGCCTCTCGAAGAAAATGAAGCGGATCTCATTCTATCGGTACAAAAAGAGGCATTTCCAAAAGGTGGGGCCGTCGTTGTTGCGTTAATCGGACACAATCAGGCAATCAATCGTGGAGAGCTAGGTATTGTGGCCTGGCTAGATGCAGTTGAGAGCAAAGGCTGGACGTTCTCAATTTCTGACGAGACGCTAGCCTTGGCTGAGTTTCAAGACCGTCAAAAATGGGCAACACACCCAAGTCGCCTCCCCCTAGCGCATGGCCATCTTCATCAATCAATGCGTTACTACCGCAATGCGGTGGTGGAAGATTGGGTCGGTGCGGTACTTCTGGGCGATACCTCCAGGGCAACTTCTTTCGTTTCTACCATGCAGGAAAACAATAACAATATATGGGTAACTCGCGATCTTGAGTCTGCTCGAATGTGGGTCAAGCATCGTTGCGTGGGTGGACAGCGTTCGGGGCTCATTGCGTCGGGACAGGCGAGACGTCTTGCCGCGGAAGGTTTGTTTGTCGACTACAAGCCCGACATTGCTACGTGGATGCTCGCACCAAGTAGTGATGTTCGTTCTTCCAACGCACTAGAGACAGTGCAGAATCAGTATCAAATTCAAGGACTGGAGTTGGATTACTGCATTGTCTGCTGGGATGCAGACTTGCGTCGCGAGAATGATGAATGGGTTGCGTACAAGCTGTCTGGATCCGATTGGCAGAAAGACAAACTAATCCATGTCGCTAAGAATGGCTATCGTGTTTTGCTTACTAGAGCCCGAAAGGGAATGGTGATATTCGTGCCGACCGGAGATCGAACCGGTGAGGATTCAACACGAAGTATCGATTTCTATGACGGAGTCTGGTCGTTTCTCAAAGCATGTGGTGCAAAGGAACTCGAGATATTATCGGCTTGATGAGCGAATGGGAAAAGAGAACGAACCGGAGCGAACCGGGTCACGTTAGCGAACCGGGTCAGGCTTGGCATCTTGTATAAATAATGCGATATCCCAAGCCTGCCCCGCTTTTTTTGTTGCCGGCAGGGAGTGGACCATCTCGAATACCAACCCGATTTCGTCGCGGAGACGATCGACGTTTAGTACATGCTTGAACCCAAGGCGAGCAATCAGCTCGACGATCCGATTGTTCTAGCGAAAATTGAGTCAGCCGTGCAGTGGTGTCGCATGGCGTAAGAAGATGCTTTGGCCCACGGGGGAAACTTGTCGTGGTATGTCTCAATCCCGCATGATGCCATTTCTGAAAATATGACCCTCGGCGGACTTGTGAAGCGGTACGCTGAATCAGCGACAGTCTAGGCATTTTAAGGCAGAAGTAATTGCCGTCGCTCTTGAACTGCCGTTGACGAAGTTGCGACTGAGCGCGCGACACTCGAGCCAAATCACGCGATAACGGAGCATCAAATGACCAAAAAACCAATGTGGATGGTGCGAGCGGATGTCGGAGGGCGTCTATTTGATGATTTCAAAGCGCAAGGAGTCGTTGCGATCGGGTGGCATTCTCTGAATGACTTGTCGAGCTTGAAAACGCGAGAGGATTTTCTGGCGGCCGTTGCCAAAGCCAGGCCCGACCTCAGGCGGATGCAGGCAAGTATGTCCGCCAGTCAGGCTTATCGCTTCGTGCGTGAGATGGTCGCGGGAGAGCGAATGTTGACTTACGATCCGTCGGGGCGAGTCTATGCAGTGGGAACGATCGCGAGCGACTATATTTACGACCGCACGCGAGAAGAGTTCCGCAACGTTAGAAAAGTTAAATGGGAGGGCAATGTTGCAAGAGATCAGCTTTCTGTGGCGACTCGAAATAGTCTGGGTGCTATCTCGACTCTTTTTCAGGTTCCTACGGAGGCGGCCGAGGAAATCGAGCGCTTGCTAAATGGTAAGCTGCCGATTGCGGAAGAGCCGGCAGAGATGGATGAAGAGGAAAAAAGCGGCGTCGATGAGATCTTTAAGGATAACCAGAACAAAGCCTTTGAATTCATCAAGGATAAAATCAGTCGGCTCGACTGGGAGGAACTCCAGGAACTGGTTGCTGGTCTCCTGCGGGCAATGGGTTATAAGACCCGCATATCGCCGTCGGGGTCAGACCGAGGCAAGGACATAGTCGCTTCTCCGGACGGCTTCGGCTTTGAGAATCCGAGAATCGTTGTGGAGGTGAAGCACCGCCCTGGTAGCTCAATGGGTTCACAGGAGATTAGAAGTTTCCTAGGCGGGCGCCACAAGGACGATAAGGGGCTCTACGTCAGCACGGGCGGGTTCTCCAAAGAAGCGCGTTATGAGGCAGAACGGGCGAGCATCCCGGTAACACTGATGGATCTCGACGACCTAGCCAAGGCGATATTAGAGCACTACGAAAAGATGGACGCGGACAGCCAACGGCTGATTCCGCTCCGAAAAGTATATTGGCCAAGCTAGAGCGAGATGGGAGCGAACCGGGTCAGTGCCGAGCGGCGCAATCGGCTGCTACCATCTGCAGAACCTCAGGCAGAACCTCAGGCAGAACCTCAGGGAACCTCAGGGACAGACCCCATTGAAAGGGTCAATAATTCAGTAATATATTGGCAATCATGCCTCGCAAGCCCCGACTCCAGGCCGCTGGATTGGTGGTTCACGTCATCCAGCGCGGTAACAACCGGCACGTCTGCTTCTTTGCCGAGGACGACTATCGTTTCTTCCTCGAGCATCTCGGAAAACTCGCCAAACGCTTTCGTTGTTCACTGCATGCATACGTGCTGATGACCAACCACTTCTACTTGCTCCTGACCTTCGATCTGGATTCCGGTCCGTCACTGCTGATGAAGTTCCTCGGCCAGCGTTACGTCCAGTACGTTAACCGGGCTTACAAACGCAGCGGCTCTCTATGGGAAGGGCGGTTTCGATCGAGCCTGGTGCAGACGGAGTGCTATGAAGGAACCGACCGGGTCAGGCTTGGTATGTTGCATAAATAATGCAATATCGCAAGCCTGACCCGCTTTTTTCCCAGCTAGGTATCCTTCCACTCTCTTTCCTTGAGTGCCTAAAAACGCGGGCTTCCTGATATTGAATTCCAACTGTATTGTTTTAGTGCAACCTTAATGTTGAAGTTGCATTTTCATGATTAAAACCACCTGCAACTAGCCACCAAGCCGCGATGAATATGCCCGACCCAGGTCCATTGACCGACGATGAAATCAAGGAGCTCGAACAGTTTCTCCTGCATACGGAGGGGATTGAAGAGTCGATGGATATTTCGACCCTGGATGGTTTCCTGACCGCGATCGTCTGCGGGCCCAAGGCCATCATGCCGAGCGAATGGATGCGCTGGGTGTGGGACATGGAGCGCGGCGAGGAATCCCCGGAATTCAAGGATCAGGCCCAGGCGCAGCGCATTATCGGATTCCTGATTCGCAGCATGAACGACATTGCCCAGACGCTGATGCGGCAACCGGAGCTTTACGAACCGCTGTTGTTGGAGAACCCGAATGGTGGCGATCCCATTCCGATACTCGATGAATGGTGTTGCGGGTTCATGAAGGGTGTGCAGCTCGATTCCGTCGGCTGGCTACCCATTACCGCCGGCCGGCCGGAGTGGATGTGTCGACCATCGTGCTCTACGGCACCGCAGAGGGCTGGGATGTGCTGAAGGAGAAAAATCTATCTCTGGACGAACACAAGTCACTGGCCGAGGGATTGGCCGGGACGGTTCAGAAAATTCATGCCCTGTGGCTCGAACAACGTGGTGAGCAGATCAGGGCAGGCGGTTTACCCGACGTCGTGCGCCGCGAACCAGTCCGTCATCCGCCCAAGGTGGGTCGCAACGATCCCTGCCCGTGCGGGTCTGGAAAAAAGTTCAAACAGTGTCATGGGAGCCCAGGCAAATTGCACTGAACTTCAGACCAAGGCACGTTGCGGGAAAAAGAAAAGAACAGAGGGTCAGGCTTGGTATGTTGAATAATAATCGCGATGTCCCGAGCCAGACCTGCTCGCCCAGGATGGGAGCCACGCTGTTCTTGAGGCGATAGGCGGCGCGCTATGCGGCTTTCTTCACGGTCATCTTCACTTGCATACCCGCGTGGGCCAGCATGTTGACCAGCGCATCGAGGCTGAAATCCGCGATTTTTCCTTTCAGCAAGGCGTTAAGCCTGGGCTGGGTTACGCCCAGCATTTTCGCAGCCTGCTGTTGCGTCATGCCGCTATCCTGCACCAACTTCTCGATGCGGATCATCAGATCAGAACGCAGCGCCAGGTTCTGGGCTTCACCCTCGGGAAAGCCCAGATCGGCGAAGACATTGCGGCTGCCCTTTGTAAGTGAGGTTCGAGCGCTCATTTGTGCTTCCTTTCGTTCATCAGTTGCCGGAATCGCTTTGTGGAAATTTCAATGTCTTGTCTTGGCGTCTTCTGGGTTTTCTTCGTCATTGCATGCAGGACATACACGGCTTCAGCGAACTTGGCCACATAGAAGACTCGATGGGCCGTTCCCGCACTAACCCGTATTTCGTTCACTCCCAAGCCTATGCCCGGGATCGGCTTCCAATCGCTCGGATTCAGCCCTTGCTGGACCCGTCGCAACTCGTGACCGACTTCAGTCCTGGCCTGCGTCGGAAACTCCCTGACGAGTTCGAGGCTATCGGCAAGCCAGACGATCTGTTTCATGGCCACATTATATTGGTTTCGAGATAATTGGCAACGACGAATGGGAGGGTGCCTGGTGCGGGGAAAGGCGGTGATCAGAAACGGCGGGGGTCACGGCGGGGGGGAGGCAGGCCTTTTGCCCCCCCATCCCAACGACGATGGGGTCAGATACCGTCTTGGTTTTTTCCTGTGCCCCGGTTTTTTCACTGACTCGGTTTTTTCACACGGCTGAAGTCGCAAGAGCCTTGCTTGGCGTGGAAGGGCAGTGGTCGCGCCTGGCGCCACGGTCTGGGAAATAGAAGAGCCGGGAAGTTGCCTTTCGAATGGAGCGCACGCCTGGCAGTCCGGCGATGACGCTTGGAAATTTTCTTCGCTCGATCCAAAGCTCCAGGCGTGCGGGATCCCGGGTTCAATCCCCGGTATGGCGTGGAATTGTAGTTATACTAGGAACGTTGACTGTCACGTATAACCCCATGCCGCGCTTTACGGAGCTTTCGCTTACCGCACAGACTGCATATGCGCAGCTGTTCGACGCCACCCTGGCGTCGGAATTGTCGCGCTCGGTGGGCAGTCTGCGCGGTTCATTCGCAAGGAAAACAGTCAAGGGCCGGGATTACTGGTATTTCCAGTTCACGGATCTTGGCGGAACCTTGCGCCAGCTCTACGTCGGACCGGATTCCGAGCCGGTGCGGGCGCTGGTAGCGGAGTCCAGGCAAACCCGCGAAGAACCGTTGGTGCCGCTGGTCCGTTCGGCCATCGCCCACGGATGCGCGCCACTGCTGAGCCGTCATTTCAGGGTCGTCCGGCGCCTGGCCGAGCACGGTTTCTTCCGCGCCGGAGGGCTGCTGGTCGGGACCCATGCATTCCTGGCCTACGGCAACATCCTCGGCCTGCGTTGGGTAGAAAGCGCGCGGACACAGCATGTCGACCTTGCCCATGCGGGAAAGAGCCTCTCGCTGGCCCTGCCATCCACCCTGCAAGTGGACACGCATGGCGCCATCGAATCGCTTCGGACCGGATTGTTGCCCATCGGAGGGCTGTCCGGAAAAGCCGGGCCGAGCTACCTCAATCCGAAGGATCCGGATTTCAGGATCTATTTCCTGACGACATTGCACCGGGGAGGTAATGAACCCTATGAACACCCGCAATTGCGGGTAGCGATGCAACCGCTGAAGTTCATGGAATACCTGCTGGAGAACGTCGGCCAGGCCGCAGTGTTCAGCGATGAAGGGGCAGTGACCGTGAACATTCCCCATCCGGCACGCTATGCGCTGCACAAGCTGCTCGTATCCGGCGAACGCAGCGCCTCGCTGCTGCAGAAGGCCCGTAAGGACCTGTTGCAGGCCGCAGCGTTGCTCGACTACCTTAAAGACGTGCGTCCTCTGGACGTCGAGGAAGCGTGGAAGGATTTGATCGGGCGCGGCCGCGGCTGGATCACGCGCGCGAGACAGGGACTCGATGCGCTGGCAGTATCAGCGCCAGAGCTCGAAGTGAAGAAATGGCTGAGATTCAAATGAACCATTGTCTATTCTGTTTTTCTGACACGGGAATCGTGAAATGAACTTCGTAGTTGTCGGTGCCGGCGCGCTCGGATCCATCTATGCGGCTTACCTTGCGCGCGTGAGTAAATAGGGACACACCCCATTGAACATTCGAATCGCACGCACCGGCGCGGACCACGAGCGCGCCGTCGTAGAATTGGAATTTCCACCCCGAGCTGGCCGATATTGTGACTTCCATTGCTTTCACCGGTGAGCGCCTGCTTGAAGGCTACACCGTCATCGATTTCACTCGCGTACTGGCGGGTCCTTATTGCACCCGGCTGCTGGCGGATCTGGGCGCGCGCGTCATCAAGATCGAGCGCCCCGGCGAAGGCGACGAGATTCGCTATACCGCCTTGCAGCTCGACCCCGGCCGCAGCGACCAGAGCAGCTACTACGCGCGCCTGAATACCGGCAAGGAGGGCATCGCGATCGACTTGTCGCGTCCGCAGGCGCGCGAACTGGTGTTCGACCTGGCGCGCGCCGCCGATGTCGTGGTGGAGAATTTCTCGCCCGGCGTAATGACCCGCTACGGCCTGGACGCGACGGCGCTGCGCGCGGAGTTTCCGGAACTGGTGGTTTGCTCGATTTCAGGTTTCGGCCAGACCGGCCCGCTTGCCTCCATGCAGGCTTATGCGCATCTGATCAACGCGATCTCGGGGATGATGGATCTGGACCGCGGCGGGGAAGCGCAGCCGCGGGTTTCCTACCTGCAGGCCGCCGATGTCCTCGCGGGAACGCACGCTTTCGGCGCCATCTGCGCCGCCCTGTTGCGGCGCGCGCGCAGCGGGCAAGGGGCGACGCTCGATATTTCGATGCTCGAATGCCTGATCGCCGCCGACGACATTACTTACGGCGCCATCCTCAACGGCGCGCCGGTGGAGCGCCAGCCGCGCGTGGGCATGATGGTGCACGCCTTCGGCGAGCGCCACATCGCGCTGCAGACCGCGGGTGCGCCGCACCTTTGGTCGCGGCTGGTGGCGCTGGTCGGCAAGCCGGAGCTGGCGGATGATCCGCGCTTCGCCACGCCGCAGGCGCGGCGCGAGAACTGGGGTGCACTGCAACAGGTGTATCGCGAATGGTTGGGCCGCTACCGCAGCGCGGACGAAGCTATCGCCGCGCTGTCTGCGGCACGCGTGCCCGTGGTGCCCATGCTGTCGCCCGAAGAAGTCATCGACCATCCGCAACTGGCCTCGCGTCAGGCGTTTCCGCAGATCCCGCATCCGGGTTGCGGCAACATACGCGTTACCGCCACGCCATTCTTCGTCGACGGACAGCCCACGCACCCGCGTGCCGCCGCACCTTACCTGATCGGCGAACACACGCGCGACGTATTGGGCGGCCTGCTTGGCTATGAAGATGAGCGCATCGAAAAGTTGCGCGAGCTCGGCGTCATTGAAATGCCAGAGCGAACGGAGTAATTCACCGCACCGGTAGTGGCGGGCCATTTTTACTGCAGGAGGAATCAATGTCACAAGCGAATCGATTGCATGCACTGGCGCTCACGGCGTCGCTGGCCATGACCCTGTGCATGATGCACGCCCACGCCGAGGACGATGTCGCGCCGACCAACGACCTGCCCAATCCCTATCGCAGCATCGCGCCGTGGGGGCAATTGCCCGAAGGCAGGACATGGGGCGCGCTGAATGCGGTTGCGATCGACAACGACGGCGAATCCGTCTGGGTGGCGAGCCGGTGCGGCGCCAATCCCGATATCCCGCCCGGCGCGTCCCCGTTTGCCTACGACAGTTGCGCCGGATCGAAGGTGGCGCCGGTCATGAAGTTCGATTCGACCGGCAAGCTGCTACGCAGCTTTGGCGCCGGCATGTTCGTTTTTCCGCACAAGATTTACGTGGATCGCGATAACAACGTCTGGGTGGTCGACGAGCGCAGCCCGAACGAGCGCGAACGCGGCCTGCATCCGGACGAGGCACTGAAGGGCCATGTGGTCGTAAAGTTCAGCCCGCAAGGCAAAGTGCTGCTCACCATCGGCACGCCGGGCACGGCCGGAGATCCGCCCGGCGCCCTGACGGAACCGACCAGCATCGTCATCGCCCCGAATGGCGACCTCTTCATTGCCGAAGGCCACAGCGGGCAGTACGACGGTGCGCCGCCGGACTCGGTCGCGCGCATCTCGAAGTTCACCCGTGACGGAAAATTCATCAAGTCCTTCGGCACGTTCGGCAGCGGACACGGTGAATTCAGTACACCGCACGACCTCGCCATGGATGCGCAGGGCCGGCTTTATGTCGCCGACCGCGGCAACATGCGCATCCAGATCTTCGACCAGGACGGAAAGTATCTGGAAGAGTGGAAGCAGTTCAGCCGCCCGAGCGGCCTCTACATCCGCGAGGGCCTGCTCTACGTGGCCGACTCCGAATCCAACGGCGCACCGTTCTCGGCCCACCCGGGCTGGAAACGCGGCATTCGCGTTGGCCGTGTCAGCGATGGCAAGGTGCTCTACTTCATTCCCGATCCGGGGGATATGAAGGGCACCAGCGCGGCGGAAGGCGTGGCGGTGGATGCAAAAGGCAATGTATACGGCGGCGAGGTTGGCCCACGGCAACTGGTGAAGCACGTCAGGCAGTAGGGGAACCAACGGTGTCAGGCGCGCAGTGTGCATAAAACCGCTCGACAGCAGCGCGCTCGATTCGACGGCATGCGCCTAGCCGCCAGGCTACCCCCGGCATCCGAAGGCCCTCTCTACGCAGATTGCGTATATACGCAGATTGCGTATAATTCACTCATGAAGGCTGTCTTCGTCGAACTGCCCGCCTTTGAACGTCACCGGTCGTCGTATCTTGACGACGAAACTTTCCTGGCGCTTCAGAACCTGTTGATGAAGCAGCCGGAAGCGGGCGACCCGATCCAGGACACCGGTGGCCTGCGCAAGCTATGGTTTGCGGATGCGCGGCGAGGCAAAGGTAAACGAAGCGGGCTGCGGGTGATTTATTACTGGTGGGTAACGGGCTTGCAGTTCTGGCTCTTCACCCTTTACGACAAAGACGAGATGTCCGACTTGACCGCACAGCAGCGCAAGGCGCTCAAGATAATGATCAAAGCAGAGTTGGAAGCAAGGAGAAGCCTATGAAGACGATCGTCAAGTCCAAGCCTAAATTGAAACGCACTTCGAGGCGTGACCTGTTCGGCGAGTTGAGTGAAGGCGTAACGGCTCTCGCAGATGCGCGGCAGGGCAAGCGGACCCTGCGCACGCATTCGATCGCGTATAAGCCCGCGCCCGAGGTTACTCCGAAGGAACTGATCCGCGTGCGTGAAAGCCTTAACCTTTCTCGCGCCCTGTTTGCCGTCTATCTCCGGACAAACGTCCGCACGCTCGAAAACTGGGAGCAGGGCCGGGCCAGGCCGAACGCCCAGGCCGCGTTGCTGATCAATCTCGTCAAGCAGTATCCGGATACGGTACAGCGGCTCGCTGCGATTTAATTTTTTCACAAAACGCCAGGACTACGCCCGCAAGGAATAAATAAAAAGAGTAACCATGTCGGCAAACGAAATGAAGCAGATGATGCAGGAGTATCGCCGGTTGCGTGCGATAGTTCCTCTGGGCCAGTTGCGATCGAAGAAAGAGTACGAGCGGGCGGTCAAATTGCTGGATGCGATTCTCGACGAGATCGGCGAGGACGAGAAAAATACAATGGCCGAGTTGGCTGACACAATCGGCGTGTTTGTCGAAAGATACGAAAGCGAGCACGTGCCCCTGGCTGCCGGCAAACCGTCCGACGTACTGAAATTTCTCATGAGCGAACATGGCTTGCGGCAAACCGACCTGCCTGAAATTGGCACGCAGGGCGTTGTGTCCGAAGTTCTTGCAGGCAAGCGTGAATTGAATACGCGTCAGATCAGAAAACTTGCCAATCGTTTTCGCGTTTCGGCAGCGGTATTCGTCTGAAACCTGGCCCCTCCCGGGGGATCAGCCCTGTAAAACTGCTGAGCCCCACTTGTTCAAAGGCGGCGTAGCATCCGCCCCCATGCAGATCGAACAACTTCGCGAACGCCTGAGAGCCGCCGGCGCGAAACCCGCCCACGAGCAGGCCGTTCTGAAGTCTTCGGCGCATTTGGCACTATTCCTGCACGGCTGCAGCAAAAGCCGGGAAACCAATGTCAAAATCTGTCGTCTACAGTAAGAGACCCGCCTTCCCCCCCCCAAGCTGCCACTCCTTTGAGGTGGCGAAATGGAGCGCGAATGAAACGAATACTGCTTTGGCTACTGTTTGCCCTGTCGACGGGCGTACAAGGCGCAACCCTCGACGCGGGGCTCTATCCCCCGGCGTTAAAGCCGCTACCGGAAGAAACCCAGGCGGCAAACCTGGCCGCAGAACTGCTGGCCCGGTACCACTATCAGGCGATGCCAGTCGACAGCGCTTTGTCACAGAAAATATTTGACCAGTACTTGAAATCGCTCGATCCCGATAAGCTCTTTTTCGTTCAAGCTGACATCAGCCAATTGTCTTCCGACCGAACCAGGCTTGGCGCGGCGATCCTCAAGGAAGACCTCAGCGCTCCGTTCGCCATTTTCAACCTGTATCAGCAGCGTGCGGTCGAGCGCTTCGCGTACGCGCGCACTTTGCTCAAGCAGGGCTTTGATTTTCAGAAGGACGAAAGCTACCAGGCCTCACGCGAAAAGGAAGCCTGGCCGGCGACCGAAGCGGAAGTGCGTGAGTTGTGGCGCAAGCGGGTCAAGAGCGATTGGCTGCGACTCAAGCTTGCGGGGAAGGACGACAAGAGCACCTCCCAAATACTCGACAAGCGCTATGACAATTATTTGAAGCGCATCGGCCGGGTGAAAAGCACGGATGCCTTTCAGACGTACATGAATGCCTACACCATGGCCATCGACCCGCACACCAACTATATGGCCCCACGGGCAGCGGAGGATTTCGACATTTCGATGAGACTATCCCTGGTGGGTATCGGCGCAGTGCTCGTGGAGGTCGATGAACGGGTCACGCTACGAGAACTGGTGCCTGGGGGGCCAGCCATCCTTTCCGGGCAACTGAACCCCGGAGACCGCATCCTCGGCGTGGCTCAAGGGGAGGCTGGCGTGATGATCGATGTCATCGGTTGGCGCCTTGACGACGTCGTGGCACTGATTCGGGGCCCGGCAGACACGCCGGTCGCGCTCGATATTCTCCCGGCGGAAGCCGGTCCCGATGGCAAACACAAACTGGTTTCCCTCATTCGCAAAACGATCAATCTGGAGCAGCAGGCGGCCAAAGCTTCCGTCCACTCCATCGTTGACGGTGGGGCCAACCGCCGCGTCGGTGTAATAACCCTCCCTTCCTTCTATGAAGATGGCGCAGCCAAACAAAAAGGCGCCAGGGATTACAGGAGCGCAACTCGCGATGTGGCCCGCCTGCTGGACGGGCTAAAAAGAGAAAAGGTCGACAGCGTGTTGATCGACTTGCGCAGCAACGGCGGCGGTTCCCTCTCGGAAGCGGTCGACCTCACCGGACTGTTCATCGACCAGGGGCCGGTGGTGCAACAGCGCAACGCAGAAGGTCAGATTTCCGTGGAGAGCGATACCCGGGCCGGTGTTGCCTGGGATGGTCCCCTGGCCGTTCTGATCAACCGCAGTTCGGCATCGGCATCGGAGATTTTTGCCGCCGCCATTCAGGATTATGGCCGCGGCCTGATCATCGGAGAGCCGAGTTTTGGCAAAGGTACGGTGCAAACCGTGATCCGCCTCGATCAATTCGCCAAGAAAAGCAAGGCGCAATTAGGTGATTTGAAGCTGACTGTCGCCCAGTTTTTTCGCATCAATGGCGATACCACACAACTGCGCGGCGTGACGCCGGATATTCCCCTGCCTTCGCTTTCCGATGCCGAGAGCTTTGGTGAGTCCAGTTTCGACAATGCCCTTCCCTCGACGCAGATCAAGGCAGCGAATTATTCGCGGGCCGGTGACTTGAAGGGCTTGTTACCTGTTCTGCTGGCCCTGCACGACGCGCGCGTGAAAAATTACCAGGACTTCCAGTACCTCCAGGAAGACGTCGCCGAGGCCAAGGCTCGGCGCAAGAAGAACCTGACCTCGCTGAACGAGGCGCAACGTCGCAAAGAACTGGCAGCCGACGAAACTCGACTGATGTCTCGTGAATCAGGGAAAGGCACCCAAGACGCCAGCAATGTCGGCAAGGAGCGTGCGGCGGAAAAAGGCGCCGCGCTCCGGGACGATGGCCTGCAGCCTGGCGAACGCAAACTGGCCAATGAACTGGCGGCCGAGAAGGCGAGGAAGGATGCAAAGGACATTCTGCTCGACGAAGCCGTCAATATCCTCGCCGACGAAGTTGCAGTGATGCAGACCGGCAGCGGGCTCACAGCGGGTATTCAGCGAGCTCCCGTTCTGAAGATCGAATAGATAGCGCGCTCGATTCGACGGTCTGCGCCTGAACCTCGCTGGTCGTGGGACGGTGTAGGATCCGCTCCCATGCAGATCGAACAACTCCGCGAACGCCTGAGAGCCGCCGGCGCGAAACCCGCCCACGAGCAGGCCGTTCTGAAGGCTTGGGCAAAGGCACTGCCGCTGGACAGCGGCCGACAACAGCCGGAGAATTTTCTTCCCCTTCCCTTGCGCAACGCACTTCCCGAGCTGGCAACCGAGCTGGCGTCGATCGCGCGCCTGCGCTCCACGCATCCCGGTGGTGACGGTTCCGCGCGGCTGCTGGTCGACCTGGCCGATGGGCAGACGGTGGAAAGCGTGCTGCTCCCGCGCGACGCAATGTGCGTCTCGACCCAGGTCGGTTGCGCGGTGGGGTGCGTCTTCTGCATGACGGGCCGGGACGGGCTCAAACGCCATCTGGGCA
>Ga0163147_10001282_pt1 | contig 38696 bp, 32 predicted proteins | sample OliLakLV19MP6G1_FD_148597 | JGI IMG/M metagenome (GOLD analysis project Ga0163147, IMG submission 148597) | Freshwater microbial mat bacterial communities from Lake Vanda, McMurdo Dry Valleys, Antarctica- Oligotrophic Lake LV.19.MP6.G1 | ecosystem: Environmental > Aquatic > Freshwater > Lake >...
GTTATGGCATTGAAGATGTTGAAACTATCCCCTTTGACACCATAGATACATGGGGTTATGGCATAATCGGCTCGGTAGTGGCGGGGCTGGCAGGTAATATTCTTGGTGGTCGGGTCATTGGTGGTGGCTTGGCATTGTTGGGTTTGCGGGAGCATGGGGCTACACTCACCATGCAAAATAACCTGCTAGCGCCATTTTTCCCCAAGCGACAAGGCGGGACAGTTATCGCCAAAATTGCCCCCAAAGGTAAGGTGAAGCACAAAATTGTGTTGATGGGGCATGTGGATACCAACAAGCACCGCAAGAGTTTTTCGCCAACAGGTAAAAAGTTGTTATTGCCCTCATCCACACTGATGACGGCGGGGCTATCGCTCAACCTGTGGGCATTGCTCACGGGCAAGCAAAGCCTACGCCGTTTGAGTGGTGGGCTATTGAGTTTTGCGCTGTGGCGATTAATTGCCGATGAACGGGCAGACTATATAGACGGTGCAAATGATAATGCCAGCGCGGTGGCGTGTGTTTTGGGATTGGGCGAATATTTCGCACAAAATCCGCCCGAAAATACCGAAATCTGGCTGGCATTTACGGGGTCTGAAGAAGTTGGGTTATATGGTGTGCGAGCATTGCTCAATCAATATGAAGAGACATTGCGTGATGCGTGGTGGATAGATTTTGAGATGGTCGGCGCGGGTGATATTGGGTTTGTCACACGCCATAGTAGCCTGAATTATCTCACGCCATATCACCCACATGAGGAGATGGTCGCCATCGCCCAAAAAGTCGCAGATGAACATCCTGATTGGGGGATTAAAGGCACGCCCATGACCATTTTAGAAGAGGTGTTGCCACTCCGCCAAAAAGGGATGCGGGCGATGTGTGTGGTGGGCATTGGCGAAGATGGTTGGCTGGTGAATTGGCATCAGCATAGTGATAACAGCGAGAATATCCAACCAGAATCACTGGAAAAAGCCGCAAAATTTGTACAGGCGATGTGCCACGAAATAGATAAGGGATAATATGGCAAAAATTTGGTGTATTTCTGCCCCTCTGTATAGTCATACCGATTGGGGTGGTTTTTTGCGTACCGCGCAAGGCTTGGCGGAACTGGGGCATGAGGTGATTTGGGTTAGCACAGAAAAATTGCGCGGGGCGATTGTTTCGGCGGGATTGCCGTTTTATCCCATCGCGCAAACAGGCTTTTTATTCCCGCCACCCCCCGTGCCTGATGTGACGACTATCCCGCCACAAGAGGCGGTGATGTTGCGCTATCGGCGGGCATTGGATACGTGGATGAGTGTGGATATTGTGGCAGAGGCAACCCAAAATCTGCTGGATTTGGCAGAAAAAATTGGCACACCAGACCTCATCCTCACAGACCCGTTTTTGAGCGCATCGGCGCTATTTGCCGAAAAAATCGGCGTGAAAATGATTGTATGTGGGTGGCAGGCACAAGCCGATTTAAATGCCGATGCACTTTTTCCTGTTCAACGCAATTTAGCCACCGATAGCCAACAACGCCTCGCAAAATTGTGTGACCAATTTGGTCTGGTGGGGGAAAATTTTTCTAAGGGAGCAACGACCTCTATCCTGAGTCCGCATTTGCACATTTCGTATTTTACCCCGCGCTGGTATATCGCAGAAGCAGGCACACTGCTCGGGCAAAATGTATTTGTGGGTGGCATAAAACCCACGCCAAAAGATGTTCCACCCGCATGGCTCACCGATATTCCCCAAGATGTGCCATTGGCACTCATCACATTGGGGACGACATTCACAGGGGATTTGGGATTTTATAGTTGGGCGGCGCAGGCGGCGGCGCGTGAGGGCTTATTGCCTGTAGTGGCGATTGGGTTTAATCCGATTGCACCACAAGATAAGGCGATGCTGGTGAAATCTTTGCCACAAGGGACGCGCTTGGTGAATTTTGTGCCGTTTGAGCATGTGTTACCGCGATGCAAAATCATGATTCATCACGGCGGGATGGGTACGACTCATTATGCGGTGGTGTTTGGGGTGATGCAAATTGTTGTGCCACATGCGGCAGACCAACGGGTGCAGGCAAAGCGGGTGGCACAAGCCAGAGTGGGGCTAAACCTGACGGCGCATGATGTTCGGCAAGGGATGCTCAAAGATGGGGTGCGGGCGTTGGTGCATGATGATAAAGTGCAGATCACTGCCACCCAATTGGCAGATGAAATGGCGAATTTGGGTGGGGTGGCGCGTGCGGTGGATGTGATTCAATCCATGCTATAATTTGGGGAAACAATCAATGATAGAGGATAGTTTGCCATGCTAAAAGAAGCCCCTATTTTTAATTTGAGCAAATATATTGAATTACGCGATGAGCGTCCCCATATACGCGGACGGCGTGTGTCTGTTGCAACGATTGCTCACAGCGCCCAAACACATGGTTGGGATGTCCCAACTTTATGTGAACAATTTACATTGAGCCAAACTGAAGTGCTATCTGCCTTGCTTTATTATTCTGAATATGGCGTACAAATAGAAGCACAGGAAGAGGCTTATCAACATGAATTAGATGAAGCACAAAAGGCATTTGATGAGCGACAAAACAGATAAAATACGATTTTATTTTGATGAACATATGCCTCGTATTGTGCAGAAAGCCCTGATTGAACAACGATATGATGTGATTATGGCTGTTGATGTGGGTATGACTGGCAAAGACGATGATTCTGAACATCTGCCTTATGCGACAACTCATCAATTGGTGCTTTTTACTCGTGATAGACCTTTTGCAGGACGTACTGCCCAACATACAGACCACACTGGTCTGATTTGTTGGACAGGGCATGATGACGATTTTAGTGGCATGATTCGGCAATTACTCACCTTTGTCAGTCATCACACCGCCATAGATTGTTTTGGGCAGGTGTTTTGGATAAAAGACAATCAAGCAGGTTTGTGACCCGCAATGATGATATAGCTGTGGTCAAAATCGGCTTCTGGTGTGCCGATTGCACGCGGATGCAAAAATTCTTTCACATCCTTTGGGGCTTGATGGAGCATAATTTCGAGTTTTTCTATCGTCTCTGGTGAGGCATTTTGCCGATTTACCCAATCGAAAAAACCACCGGCAGATTTGTGCATGAGGAATGTTTCATCTACCACCAAACCGGCATCCAAATACATTCCGCGCCACTCGTATTCGGCATAAATGCGGTGATGGGATGGGTCACGCAGTTGCTCAAAGGCATCTATATAACGGGCGGCATGGTCGTTTTCTGGGGAATAATGGTCTTCGATGACCAATTTGCCATTGGGCTTTAATACCCGCGCACATTCTTGGACAAACCGAAAACAATTGGGAAAGTGATGTGGGGCGATGCGACACGTCACTAAATCGAAACTATTTGGCGCAAATGCCAGATGTTCCGCATCGGTTGTCGTATACACGGTGTTATCATGTTGTGATAGTAGCGTTTGGGCGGCGCGGAGCATTTTGTAGGTAATATCACCTGCGACCATCAGTTTAACACGCGGGGCGATGAGGTTGGCGGTATGTCCGCCTCCTGTAGCAATATCGAGGACATGCCAATGAGGTTGAGGGTCTGTCAGCGCCAATAATTTTTGCAAATCTTCACCCTCAACATGCGGGGTACTGGTGAGATAGGCGGTGGCAAAGTCGCCAAAACGTTGTTGTGAGAGTGATTTGGGGTCAGTTGGGTTGCTCATAGGGGCTTCCTCTAACAAATTGTATTATGCGAAAACGACAATTTATTATATCATTGTACACGAGCTATCGCACATGCGTTATAATGTTAACATCATGCAAAGGCTATTCGTGTGTCATTTGAATTTGAGATTATCGCAACTGATGGATTGGCGCGTGCAGGTGTGCTTCATACCCCACATGGGGATATTCCCACACCCGTTTTTGCGCCTGTAGGTACGGTGGCAAGTGTTAAGGCAATTCCCCCCAAAGATTTAGTAGAGATTGGTGCATCGCTCATTTTGGCGAATACCTATCATCTCTATTTGCGCCCAACCGATACCCTCATCGCAGAGATGGGCGGGCTACATCGGTTTATGGCATGGGATGGTCCGATACTCACCGATTCGGGTGGGTTTCAGGTATTTAGCCTCACCCAAATCAATAAAATTGATGACGATGGCGTGACATTTAAGAGCCATATAGACGGCAGAAAATTGCGCCTCACACCAGAAATTTCGATGTCTATCCAACAAAATTTGGGCGCAGATATTATCATGTGTTTTGATGAATGTCCGATTCCCACCGACCGCGCCATTGTGGAACGGGCTGTGAAGCGCACTAGCGATTGGGCAGTAAGATGCCGACAGGCGCATCCCGATGATACCGTACAGACGTTATTTGGGATTGTGCAAGGGGGGATTTTTCCCGATTTACGCGAAAAATCTGCCGAATTTTTGACACAGCTCGATTTTAAGGGGTATGCTATTGGTGGTCTGGCGGTGGGTGAGACAAAACAAGCCATGTACGATACATTGGATACTACCACACCACTTTTGCCCGCCCATAAGCCCCGTTATTTGATGGGGGTTGGTGAACCTGATGACCTTGTAGAGGCGGTGATGCGAGGTATGGATGTTTTTGATTGTGTGATGCCTACACGGGTGGCACGACACGGCTCGGCACTCACACCCGATGGTCGGATTAATATGCGGAATTTGGCTCATGCACGCGACCATTCTCCGCTTCAGGTGGGATGTACTTGCTATACCTGCCAAACATTTACACGGTCATATTTGCGCCATTTGGTTCATTCAAAAGAGTTACTGGCACATTATTTGCTCAGTTTGCATAATATCCACTTTCTAATTGACCACATGCGCCAAGTGCGAGAAGCAATTATAGAAGGGCGCTTGCAAGCGTATTCGACTCAATTTCTAAAACGCTATCTGCGGCTAAACTGAATTTATATATATGAAGCCTGTTCAACGCACATTCGCCATTGTCGCACTCACCACTACGCTGGTGAGTTGTGGTGTTCGCAATTCCCCCGCGACTACACCGACATTAACCGCCATTCCCCCGCGTGTTTCTGCGACAACGGCGACTTACCCTCTTATGAATGACCTCATCCGCGCATACGGTGATGGCTCATCGGCGTATGTCCTCGAATTGTATCCCGCCAATCATCGGACACGGCTAGATGATTTGCAGAATAATCGCACGCAATATTTTGCCACGCACCATATCCCCCAAAATCAATCGTTATGGGCGGCACCCATCGCCCAAGATGGCATCGCCATTATCACCCATCCGCAGACTAATTTGCACAATATTACCCTAGACCAGCTACGCCAAATTTATAGCGGTGAATGGCTCAAATGGGCAGATGTGGGCGCATCGGGTGAGGATATTGTCGCTTTTAGCCGAGAAGAGGGGAGTGGCATCCGTGCTGAATTGGAGCGGATGGTTATGGGCAATCGTCGGACAACCGCCAATGCTCGGCTCGTCTTTACAGAGGCACAAATGGTCAAGCATATTTCTGAGACGGTAGGGGCAATAGGATATGTGTCATGGGGATATTTGAACACACTCACCGACCCCAATATCAGTGTTATTTCTGTGAACGATATTTCCCCCTCGCTCACCACGATTTACGACCATGTTTATCCCCTCACCAATACCATTTATATTGTGGGCAATAGTGAGCCACAAGATGATACCCGCGTGTTTTTGGGGTGGATTCAGAGTAGCGATGGACAGACTGTGGTGATGCAATCTTTTGTGCCGTTGCTCATGCCTATGTCGCAGGGACGCTAAAATTTCCTAAGAATGTAAAGAGCATCATGTATAATAGAGCAACCGTTAAGACCCACAAGGAAATTAATGATAGGTTGCGGGCATTGCGGAGACGCTCACGGCGTTTTTCCATGAGCATTTCTGTCTCACGCAGACGGTATAACGCGCCCGCGGCAGAGATGTTATTGGGGTTGACACGCAAAACATTATCGAGGCAGACAATGGCTTGGTCTAACGATTTGACCACCACCGCCATCCACAACCACGCATGTTCAAAATTGCCATCCTCTGCAATGAGGCTACGCAAAATATCATATGCCTCTTGACGCTTGTCCTCTTTGATAAGGTCAATGGCATCGAGTAGGTGGTCTATGCGAGATTCTTCTGGCGGGGTGGTATTTTCTGTCATAGGGTTACATTTTGAAATAGGTCGTGTTCGTCAATTTTGTATTTGGTGGGTTTTGGATAAATGCGGGTGAGTGCTTGCTTGCCACTGAGCATTTTCCGCAACCACAATGGCAAAAAGCCATTGCGTCCCCCGCCTTGACTGGCATGGCAGGCATTGGCATCTTGCCATGCTTGCAGATATTTGGCGATATTGACTTTGGTATGGCTGGGTTCAGAATTTTCTAAAATCGCCACAATATCAATATCTTTATTCGTCCCAACAGCACGCGGATTTTGCCCACGCAGGCGCATGAGGAATATGCCGATTTGGATGGTGCTTTTGGGGATATTGGTATAATACAATTTTTGGGGTGCATAAGCGGGTAGGTCATCTGGCAGATAATTTGCGTCAGATGCCAACGCAAAGGCTTCGGTGGTGGCGCGTTGGATGGCGATATGGTCTGGATGCCCATAAGCCCCATATTTATTAAACGTGATGACCACCTGTGGCTTGATGCGTCGAATTTCATGCACCATCATATCTATCATGACTTTGGGGGAATTTTCCCAAATATACCACGAACACGATGGGTCTTTGCTGGTCTCTGACCCCATCATGCCACTATCTTTATAACCCACTTTGATGACTTCTGTGAAGCCCAGTTTGGCAGACGCACAATCGAGTTCACTGAGGCGTAATTCGGCTATACTGCCATATTTGCCTTGCATGGCTTCTGGGATTGTGCCGACATCACCATTGGTCGAACATACATAATATACTTCTACACCAGCTGCGACATATTTTGAAATCAGTCCACCTAGCCCAAAACTTTCGTCATCGGGGTGGGCAAAGGCGATGAGCATCCGCTTTTTTTCCATAATTGCTCCTTGTTTATAATTCACATTATATCAGATAGTGAATAGGTGTAGATTCTTTCGCATGGGCTAAGTTATGCCCAAGATGATAAACTGTGCTATGCTATGAAAATCGTTCAAAAAATGGAATTTTGTCTCATGTCTGATGATATAACCAAACAAAACGCATGGATTCGCACTAAAATTAATGTCGGTGATAGTGAAGATGCCCGCGCATTGTTGGCAGAGGCATTGCCAAAAGCCGATTCAGAGACCTATTATTTAGCCTCATTGATTGCGACTACCGATGAAGAACGCTATTTTTATTTGGAGAATGCCATTGCCTTAGACCCGTCCCATGAATTGGCACAAAAAGCCTTTGGCGAATTATTTGAGCGCAACCCACACTATTATGACCCACGTAAATCACGAGGGTTATTCATCACCTGCGGAGTTTTGTCAGTTTTAGCGGTGGTTGGGATGATTATCGCCGTCATTTTAACATGGCAGTGATGCTTTTATGCTTGTGGCATATTTCATGTATGTGGTTATTAAAAAATAAAGATACTTAAATAGAAGTACAAGGGTAATCGCATCAAAATAGGTTTAACCATATTTTATTTTTTGTGGCTGACATACGAGCCTAAAGGCTCTAGTACAGCCATTACATCCCTCAAAACGGGTATGTGCGTAATGGCTGACTAGCACGCTAGTGCGTATGTCAGCCACAAAAGGACACCAAAATATAGATATTGTTAGGAAGCAAGGTGTTTTGACAGGGGCAATAGCTTGCCCTACATCCGAATAAATACTTTTGGGTTTATTCGGTGTTTGATGCGATTACCCTTATAGAAGTACGTATTTTACTTGTATAAACGCAGAGATTTGGTTATTCTATAAGAGGTGTTTTATACAGTATCAATAGGAGATATGAGAATGTCTGAATTAAATAGCCAAATTAAACAACGTATTGGTGCCAATAATATAGAAGGCGCACGCCAATTATTGCATGATGCCTTGCCACCACAAGCCAATGCAGAGACCTATTATTTGGGGTCTTTGGTGGCTGTAAACGATGACCAAAAACGTGACTTTTTATTTCGTGCGCTTGCCATGGATCCTTCTCATTCCCAAGCCCATCAAGCCCTGAATATGATGAATAGTGGCATGAATCCCAATATGCCACAGAGTGGTTATGGTCAACCGCCTGTTCCTTATCAACAAAATATGCCACCAGTAGGATATGGACAACCGCCAGCCCCTTATCAACAACAAAATATGCCTTATAAGTATCAACCGCCTATTGTTGGACAAGTGCCTACTGTGAATGTATATGGACGGCAAGATCCATTGGCAGGTGTCGTCTCGCGGTTTTTGGCGATATTAATAGATGGGTTCATTTTATGTATTACCTATTTTGTCATCGTCTTCACCTTGGTAATTTTTGTTACCCCAAACTATAATCTATACTCTGCGTATGTGTCGTCATTGGATACATTAAATCTAGTTTCCCTTATTATCGCATTTGGTCTGAATATCGTGTTTTATGTCATGATTCCTTCTGGGATGAATTCTAATGGGCAGACGATTGGCAAGCGGGCGATGGGGATTCAGGTGGTGAATTTATCTGGTGCGCCCATGACATTTGGTAGCAATTTTGGCAGAAATATTTTTGGATATTTCCTCAGTTCTTTCATCTTGGGACTCGGTTTCTTTTGGGCGTTGTTTGATAGTAACCGCCAGACATGGCACGATAAATTAATGAATACGGTTGTTATCAAATTACGCTAGGCAGTTGTTAACAAACGATTTCCCCACGCAATGACCACGTTCCTATAAAAAGCCCTGTGCAAGCGTGTGTATGGGGCTTATACTTTACCCCGCTTGAGTTCTTGTTGAATATCCATTAAAAGAGGCATTTATGCGCCGAATTGTTTTGTTACTTGCGGGAATGTGTTGTTTGTTGGTGGCTGTACCTGTGTTTGGTGGGTCATCCTTGCCATATAGGGAACAAGTTTTTGTGACCAATACACCCCGTCCCGCTACCGATAAGCCGATTAGTTTTGTGACCAATACCCCACAAGGTCCTACGCCAACCGCATCGCTCACACCCACTGCGACACCCACTGCGACAGCGACCTATACCCCCACCTTTACCCCCACGGCGACTTATACCCCAACATCAACGCCGTCACCGACACCCACGCCGAATGGTCCATTTAGTTATCCAGATGGGGTCAATTCGCTCACAGGCTTGCGCTACCTCAATGAAGAAGCGCAAAATCGGCGTAACCTTATCGTGAAAGTGAGCAATTATCCGCCAGTGGTGCGCCCACAAACGGGTCTTAATCTCGCGGATGTTGTCTTTGAAATGGAAGCCGAAGGTGGTGTAACACGGTTTGCCGCCATTTATCGCACCAATGCACCTACGACAGTTGGGTCTGTGCGGAGCGCCCGCTTAGGTGATTTGCATCTTATCCGCATGTATAATGCGATGTTGGCATATTCTGGGACGAGTGAACCCATTCAGGATATTATCCTTTCTTCAGATTATGTCTTTCGGACATTTTCGCCCCTCAAAGGTGATAACTGTGACAATGCGGGTTTTTGTCGGGATGAAAGCCTCGATGTTGATTTTGAGCATACCCTATTTTTGAATACACAGACCCTTTATGACCTTGCGACACGGCGCGAAGTGAATCGTCCATTGCGGGCGCGTGGCTTCGCCTTTAGCGAAATTCCCGATGCCAATGGCACGCCTGCGGTGGATATTTATTATGACTGGTGGGGGCAAGCCGATGCCCGTTGGCAATATGACCCCGAAACAGGTCATTATGTCCGTTATGCCGATGGTGTACCCCATATTGATAGGGGGGATGGTGAGCAACTTTGGGCAGATAACTTGGTGTATTTGGAAGTCGAACACCGTCGTCGCCCCGATTTATTTCCAGCAGGAGCAAATTACGAATCTATCGAGATTAACTTTGGGCTAGAGCCAGAAAGCACCGACCCCGCGCAGGGTAGGGCTTATGTGTTCCGCGATGGACAGTTTTATACAGGCTTTTGGCGTAGACAAGACGAAAATGACGGAAGCGCGATTCAATTGATTTATGGCGGGTCGCCTGTGCCGATTATGCTCAAACCCGGACGCACATGGGTGACACCTGTGCGCGGGATAAATTCGGTGCTGGTCTCTGACCAATATACCGATATGGCAGAATTGGGGCGTATCTTATCGCTCACCGCCACCCCAACCATAGACCCCGCCACCACGACAGGGGATTAGGAATGTAACCTAGCGAGTTATGTGTGTGGGTGCTATCAGTTGCACCCCATACATATCTTTAATACCCCTATTGAACCCTCTTGCATCATCAAAATATTCTCCGTTATTGACTTTTCCCTCAAAATAGCCGTATGCTTGTTCTATAAATCAATTATGCACAAAATTGATTAAACGCATATATGCATAATCAAAACGCATTGAGGAGAGAGTTTATTATGACTGTTACAGTGACACGCACATTCCCCGTTACCCCAAAGACGATGTATTATATGCTTACGAATGAAGATGGATTGGCTTATTGGTTTGCTGATAGAGTTTATACCCGTCCACAGGTGGGTGGTCATGTTGTTCATACATGGGCAACAGGGCGGTATGTCGCGGGTGTGTTCACCGAATTAAAAGAAAATGAATTTATCTCTTTGACATGGCGAGATGCCAGTAAAGATACCGGCTCAGTATTAAGCTATCGACTAGTCGAGGTAGATGGTGGCACACAAGTGACCTTAACACAAGAGGGCTTGCCAGCAGATGTTAAACTCGCCGATTATCAACAACGTTGGGAAGACGGATTCGACACACTCTATGCGGCACTCACCACAGGCGAAGATGCCCGTATCACTGAGATCATTTTGATTGGCATTTACCCTGATGAATTTACCGAAAAAGCCCTAGAACGGCTTGGTGTGCCTGTAAAAGATGGTTTATTGGTGGCGGGTGCTATCCCCAATTTGGGCGCAGAAAAAGCGGGAATTAAGGCTGGTGATGTGGTGGTCGAAGCCAATGGCAAGCCTGTCACCAATAATGCCCCATTGAATATTAATTTTGCGGGACTTAAACCCGGTGACTCTGCACCTGTGACCTTTTATCGTGGCGCAGAAAAACACACCGTTACATTGGTGCTATCGGGGTATCCATTGCCACCGATGGCAAGTAGCTACACAGAACTTGCAGACCGTCTCACAGGCGATTATGCTAGACTTTATGAAGAAATCAGCAGTATTTTTGCCAATTTATCTGATGAGACGACTAATACACCACCCGCAAAAGACGAATGGAGCATGAATCAGATTTTGGCGCATCTTATCCTTACGGAACGCAACAACCAAGAATTTTTGGGTGGATTGGTGCAAGCACCAGAAATTCATACCTATAGTGGCAATGCACCTGCGCGTGTTAATGCGGTAGTAAAATCTTATGGTGGGACAGCAGGGCTTTTGAATGAACTCAAACGTGCCTATGCCGAATGTGTCGAATTAGTGCGGGCATTCGAGGACGAAAAATTTGACCGCCCCTATATCCTGTGGTGGACAAATTTCCAATTTGGCGATGTCACAGGTGGGCATAGCCGTACGCATATTAACCAACTCCAACAAACACTGGCGACTGTGACCAAATAAACATCACCAGTTCCCGCAAGACATCCTTAACGAATAGACGGCACATGCAAGCCGTCTATTTGCGTTTTATGCCCCAAACATAAATCTTTCATCACAATTTTTGCGTGTTCTATTGCCAATCTTTTTGTCTAATGATACGCTAGAACTTTAGTACGCGAGTTATTCGCCATTCAGCAGGGATAAACAAACACCTATGCAAGATAAAATCGTGGTACGAGGGGCGCGTGAGCATAACCTCAAAAATATTGATGTCGAAATTCCGCGTAACAAACTCGTTGTTATCAGTGGGCTATCTGGCTCCGGTAAATCGTCATTGGCATTTGATACCATTTTCGCAGAGGGACAACGGCGTTATGTCGAAAGCCTGAGCGCGTATGCACGGCAATTTTTGGGTCAGATGGAAAAGCCTGATGTAGACCAAATTGAGGGGTTAAGCCCTGCCGTTTCGATTGACCAGAAGGGTGTGAGCCAAAATCCGCGCTCCACTGTGGGAACTGTTACCGAAATTTATGATTATATGCGCTTGTTGTATGCGCGGGTGGGTGTGCCACATTGCCCTGTGTGTGGGGAGGCGGTGAAGGCACAAAGCGCCCAACAAATTGTTGAGGCGGTGCAAAAAATGGCAGATGGGGCGCGGATTCAGATCCTAGCACCCGTGATTAAAAATAAGAAGGGGAATCATCAGAAGGCGCTGGATGATTTGCGTCAAGGCGGTTTTACGCGGATTCGTGCCGATGGCGAAGTGCGTGAATTAGCCGATAATATTGCCCTAGACCGTTATGTCATCCACAATGTAGAAGTGGTGGTAGACCGTTTGGTCATGCGCCGTTATGACGACCCCGAATCTGACGATGCCAAAAGCGCCACCACCCGTCTGACCGATTCGATAGAGACGGCGCTCAAACTCGGTGAGGGGGTAGTGATTATCAACGACCTGACCACAGAACCCGCCAAAGATACAATGTATAGCGAATTGTTGGCGTGTGTGAATGGGCATGGGAGTATTCCAGAGATTGAGCCGAGCAGTTTTAGCTTTAATACCCCACGGGGCGCGTGTCCAGAATGTCAGGGATTGGGCTTTAAGCTAGAATTTGACCCGACATCTATCATCCCAAACACCACATTGAGCATTGCAGGCGGGGCAATCCAAGCCAATGGCTGGAATTTTGATGATGACGGTTGGGCGAGTAATGTTATGAAGGGCATTTGTGCGTATTATGGCGTTTCGATGGATGAGCCATGGAATACCCTCACGCCAGACCAGCAAAAAATCATATTGCATGGCACAGGTGGCAAAAAAGTCCCGATTAGCTATGTGAATCGGTACGGTCAAGAACGCACCTATCAAGCGAATTTTGAGGGGGTTATCACCAACCTCAATCGGCGCTATCGGGAGACTGGTTCTGATGAAATGCGCGAGGCATTACAACAATATATGACACAAACACCGTGCGCGGTATGTCATGGGTATCGGTTGCGCCCAGAGGCATTGGCGGTGACAGTGGCAGATAGGGCTATTCACGAAATAACGGCGCTCCCTGTGGCTGAATTGGTCGGATGGGTGAGTAGCTTGCGTGGCGATGAGGGTCATGCGTCATTGTTGGATGCAAAATCTACACAGATTGGGTATCAGATTCTCAAAGAAATTGCCGAACGGGTGCGCTTTTTGAATGATGTTGGGTTGGGATATTTGTCTTTGGGGCGGTCTGCTGGCACATTAAGCGGTGGCGAGGCACAACGGATTCGGCTTGCCACACAAATCGGCAGTCGGCTCACAGGGGTGTTGTATGTGTTAGATGAACCGTCTATTGGGTTGCATCAGCGCGATAATGCCCGTCTGATTACCACACTCATCGGCTTGCGCGATTTGGGCAATACGGTTTTGGTAGTCGAACACGATGAAGAGACCATGCGTTGTGCCGATTGGTTGCTGGATTTGGGACCGGGCGCAGGTGAGCATGGCGGGTATGTGGTCGCACAAGGCACACCCGAAGAGGTCATGCAAAATCATGATAGCCCCACAGGGAATTATTTGTCTGGACGGTTTTCGATTCCACTGCCCGCCAAACGGCGTGATGGCAATGGCAAATTTATCACGATTAAGGGCGCACGCGAGAACAATTTGCAAAATATTGATGTTCAGTTCCCACTAGGTAAATTAACCTGTGTCACGGGGGTGAGTGGTAGCGGAAAAAGTACGCTAGTCGTGGATATTTTGTATAAAAAATTGTCACAGATGATGAACGGCAGTCGGGAACGTCCCGGTGTGCATGATAGCATTGAGGGAATTGAGCAGATTGATAAAATTATCAATATTGACCAAAGCCCGATTGGTCGCACACCGCGTAGTAACCCTGCCACCTATACGAAAATGTTCGATAACATCCGTAACTTGTTTGCAGAATTGCCAGAGAGCAAAATTCGTGGCTATCAGACAGGGCGCTTTAGCTTTAATGTGAAGGGCGGACGGTGTGAGAATTGTCAGGGGCAGGGGCAAATCAAAATAGAGATGCAATTTCTCCCCGACATTTATATTGATTGCGAGGTGTGCAAAGGCACACGCTATAACCGCGAGACGCTACAGGTTCATTATAAGGGTAAGAGTATCGCCGAAGTGTTGAGCATGACGGTGAGCGAGGGGGTGCAGTTCTTTGAGAATTTCCCCGCGATTGCCTCAAAATTGGTCACATTGGATGCGGTGGGTTTAGGATATATCCGCATTGGGCAACCCGCCACAACCCTCAGTGGGGGAGAGGCGCAACGGGTTAAATTGAGCCGTGAACTGTCTAAACGAGCGACTGGTCAGACGTTGTATATTTTGGATGAACCGTCTACGGGGCTTCATGCGGTGGATGTAAAGCGTCTGATTGATGTGATTCAGACCCTCGCCGACCAAGGCAATACGATTGTGGTGATTGAACACAATCTCGATATTATCAAAGTGGCAGACCATATTATTGATTTGGGTCCAGAAGGTGGCGATGGCGGTGGCTTGATTATCGCAGAAGGCACACCAGAGGCGATTGTCACAGTCGAAAATAGCTATACAGGGCAATATCTACGCCCCTATGTGGTGCAATAAGGCGAGTGGGGCGGGTTTTGCCGCTCCGTTTGTCATCCTTAATAAATCCCCATAAAAATTAATTTGTAATTTTTGTCGTTTTGCGTTCTACTCTTAGGGGCAAAGCTATTTTGCTATTCCGAGACAGACACGACTCAAAAGGAGTAATATACATGATACGCAAAGGGTTGCTGGCAGTGTTGGCATTTTTGATGATTGGGGTATCGGTTAGCACCGCGCAAGAAGAGGATACCAGTACAAGGCGTGTGTGTATGGTATTGAATATTGGCATCGTTGAAGATGGCGGATTTAATCAGAATTCATGGGATGGATTGCTTGCCATCGCGGGGGATTATGATTTGACGGTAGGTGAGGATGTGATTTATCTGGCTTCTGATTCTGATGAAGATTGGTTGCCAAATATCCAAGAATGTGCCGAGTCGTATGATGTGGTTGTCACGGTTGGGTTTCAATTGGCAGAGTTGACCGCACAAGTTGCACTAGATTATCCTGATAAATTTTTTGTGGGTGTAGACCATGATGTGGTAAATGGGTCTCCAAATTATGTTGGGGTGCAATTTAGCGATGATGAAGCAGGCTTTTTGGCGGGATATCTAGCCGTTTTGGTCACAGAGACCAATGTAATTGGTGGGGTTTTTGGTCCACCGATTCCTGTGATTAAACGTTTCCGCAATGGGTTTATGCAAGGCGCAGATTATGCCATTACCCAACTAGAAATAACCGATGAAATTACCATCCTGACTGAATATGCAAGTAGCTTTGCCGCCCCAGAAGAAGGCATAGCGCTTGTTGATGGATTTATTGAAGCTGGTGCAGATGTGATATTTGGTGCGGCGGGTCTGACGGGTAGTGAGGGTATCAAGCACGCGGCGGCACAAGGCATTTATGTCATTGGTGTTGACCAAGATGAATATTTCACCACATTCCAATCTGGCACGGTTGAAGGCGCAGACCGCCTGATTACCAGTATGCTCAAGCGCGTGAATGTCGGTGTGTATGATATGGTGGCGGCGCTCATTGACGGTGATATGGCATCTTTTCCGGGTGGCAGAAATTATATCCTTAGCCTTGCCAATGATGGTATATCGTTTGCACCCGAACATGATGCCGATATTCCACTAGAATATTATGATGCCATCATTGATGTGGCGGATATGTTGGCATTTGGCGACATTTCTACGGGCGTGGAACGCACGACGGGCAGTGTGCCGTCTTTGTTGGTGATTGATATTGCCGACCTTGAAGGCGTGTGGGGCAATGAGCAAGGTAATGTGGCGTTTGAGGGCGACACATGGCGTATTTTTGGTGAGGGATTTGAACTCACTGGGACATTCACACTAGAGGGCAATGTGATTACCCTGTCTGGTGATAACGAAGGCGATGGCGTGAGTATCGAAATTTATGCCTTAGATGAGACAACATTGATTGTACAGAGTAGCAATCAATCGACAACAGAAACCTTTACCAGAAGCGAATAGACCCCCTTTTTTGTAACGAAATAAGTGATGGGCGCGAGGTATTGCGCCCATCTTGGGCTATATCGGGCGTTATCTGATGTGATTATTGCCCAAAATCCTAGCGGTTAGGTCATTTTTTCGTGATAAATCGGTTATGAGTTCAACGATTTTTGTGATTGGTGCTAGAATAAAGCACATCAAAATATTCTAGGAGAGCGGGCGATGTCGGCGGAAGTAATAAATGCTCCACAACAAGAACAACCGATACGGATTAGTATTGGTACAACGCTCAATATTTATTCATTGGCTTTGGCGGTGATACCTGTATTGGTCGTGATTTCGGTGGCGTTGGGGTTATTTGGTCAGCAAGCACGCGACCAAGCCCTAAGCCAGATGAAATTTATTGCCCAAGCGCGTAGTGAAGAAGTGCAACGATGGTTAGAAGCCAGTCAATTGCGCTTATCCTCTGTTTTGGCATTGCCAGAACGCCAATTGGTGCAAATTCGCAATACGGTAGATAACCAACGCCCCAATGCCGAAACGGTCAATTTGGTACGTGGTTTGTTACAAGACCAATTGAGCGCCCAAGATTCGTTTAGCGAATTTTATATCTATACAACGGGTGGACGAATAAATGTATCTACTACTACCGATGCAGAGCGCACACAAGTGCGTGATTTGCCCTATTTTGCGCCAAGTTTGACACAAGCCTATGTCCAGCCTGCCTATCTAAATGCGGAGACCAGCGAATTAGATGCTGTCCTAACCACGCCCATTGTCAACCTAGAAGGGCAGATTATTGGTATTTTGGCGGGACGGCTCAATTTTGACACACTGGCTAATTTGCTTGCCCCTACAGAGGGCTTTGGGACGACTGGCGAGACATATCTGGTCAGTTTGGAACGCTCCAATATTATCACTCCAAGCCGATTTGTAGACTATGACCCCACCATCACCTATGCGAGTCAGGGGATTCGTGAAGCCCTCTGGGGACGCACTAGTGGCGGATTTTATACCAATTATCGCCAAGAGAGTGTCATCGGTGCTTATACGTGGATTAATTCACTTGGCACAGGGCTATTAGCCGAAATTGAAGAAGAAGAAGCATTGCAAGCCGTTAATGATGTGCGTGATGTTAGCCTTGTGGCGGCGCTGGTGATGGCAATTTTGGGTCTTTTGGTGGGGCGATTTGTCACACGGTGGCTCACCAAACCCATCACCCGACTTACCTATATTGCCCAATTCGCTGTGCGCGGTGATTATACCCAACGCGCCCGCCTAAAGCAGTTTAGCGAAATTGGACGACTCGGTTTTGCGTTTGATACCATGTTGGATAACTTGGTGGTCTCTATTCGTGAGCGTAATTCGCGCATCCGCGAGGTGATGGAATTATCGGCATCGCTCGAAACACGGGTGGCAGAGCGGACTCGTGACTTGCGCGTGGCGGCGGATGTATCGCGCCAGATTACCACCGTACTAGATATTGACCGCCTGTTGCAAGACGTGGTGAAATCTACCGTAGAGAGCTTTAAGCTGTATGCGTGTTTTATCTTTCGTATTGAAGATACCAGTCTTGGTTCACAAATTATTCGTGCGGCAGGTGCGGATATGACGGGTACGGTGGATGTGGAAAGATACCTGAATATTGAACCCGATACGGCGGGTAGTGTGGTGGCACAAACGGCTTATACCGCGCAAATTGTGACTGTCAACAACGTGAGTATCCCACTCGATTATTATGCCGACCCACAATTGCCCAATACCCGCGCACAGGTGGCTATTCCGATTATGCTCGGCACACGCCTATTGGGGATTTTCGATTTTCATTCCAATCAAACAGGACGCTTTAGACCAGAAGAAATTTCGGTTTTGACCACACTGGCGGAACAAGTCGCTATCGCTATGCGGAATGCACAACTCTTCTCGCAATCACAAGCCGCCCAAAAAGAGGCAGAAGAAGCCAACCGCGTAAAATCGCAATTCTTGGCGAATATGAGCCATGAACTCCGCACACCACTGAACGCTATTCTCAATTTCACTGAATTTGTCATGGATGGCGATTTGGGTGATGTGAATGAAGAACAACAAGACACTTTGCAAAAAGTGGTATCGAGTGGTGAGCATCTACTCAGTTTGATTAACGACATCCTCGACATCACTAAAATTGAGGTGGGTATGCTGGAGCTATTTGTCGAAGATGTGGATATTAACCAGTCTATCAAGGCGGTGGTGTCTACAGGTAAGGGGTTGGTTAAAGACAAGCCGATTGACTTTAAGATTGAGGTCGAGCCGAATTTGCCTATTATTTCTGGTGATAGACGGCGTTTGCATCAGGTATTTTTGAACTTGCTCTCTAATGCTGTGAAATTTACGCCCAATGGCGATGTCATCCTCAGTGCCAAGCGCGAAGAGGATGGCGTGCATATTAGTGTGAAAGATTCGGGTGTGGGGATTGCCCCCAAAGACCATCCAAAGGTGTTTGAACGCTTTAAGCAGACCGAGAGTGGTTTGCGAAGTGCAGGCGGGACGGGTTTGGGTTTGCCGATTTCTAAGCATTTTGTCGAAGCGCACGGCGGGCGGATTTGGTTTGAAAGTGACTTGGGACAAGGGTCTACTTTCCATGTATTGTTGCCCATGAAGGGTGACAGACTCGCTGAGGGAGCATTGGCACTAGAGGGACAATAACAATGCCGATTTCGTTTTTATATGCAGAAGATGACCCCATGAGCCGTCAGGTGATGCACGTTATGTTGACCAAACTCGCTTTGGGTGGTGGCGCAGAAGTTACCATCTTTGAGGATAGCAGTAATTTTATGGACCGGGTGAAGGCACTGCCAAAAGTGCCAGATGTCATTTTTTTGGACGTGCAAATTACGCCACATACAGGGTTTGAGATGCTCAAGATGTTGCGCGGTGATACGGCGTATGACGGCAAACCTATCATTGCGATGACCGCGAGTGTGACGGTCTCTGATATTGAAGACCTAAAAAAAGCTGGATTTGACGGATTGATTGCCAAACCCGTCCGCAAGAAAGTTTTTCCAGAATTACTAGACCGCATCCTCTCTGGTGATGCTGTTTGGTATGTCCCATGAGGCGAATGTCGCCCATAATAGAAAGGATTGGTAATGTCTGTCCCAATTTTAGACGGGAAGAAGATTTTTGTCTTAGAAGATGATGTCAATAATTTGGCGATTATTTCGTCTATGCTAAGGCGGTATGGGGCGACCATTTTCTTCGATACATGGGGGGTAGAGACTGCCCGCACCATCAAAGCCTTTATGCCTATAGATATTATCTTGCTCGACCTCATGCTCCCCAACAATGTGACGGGGTATGATGTGTTGACTGCTATTCAAGCCATTCCAGAATTGGCAAATATCCCCATCGTGGCGGTGACTGCGAGTGACCCAGACCGCGAGATGAAAAAAGCCAGAGAAAAGGGCTTTAAGGGGTATATTAGCAAGCCCATTCGTACCAAGACGTTTATCAAAAGCATTGCTCATGTTTTACAAGGTGGCGAAGTTTGGGGTGATGCACCAGAATCTTAACATCTATTTTTTACTCTATCGAATTGATTAAATAAGGATACTGTTGGTTTATGAAAGATACTCGTGTGTTGATTGTTGATGATAATTCCAGCGATGCCAATGTGTTGCAAAAATTGTTGGGGCGCATGGATATTCCCTATGATGTGTTGTATGACACACGCACATTATTTGCCGATTTGGCGACTGTTCCAAAGCCGAATGTGGTTTTTTTGGACTTAGAAATTCCGGGGACAGATGGATATCAGGTACTCACTGCGATTCGTGCCATCCCCGATTTTGATGGCGTGCCTGTGGTGGCATATACCGCCAATTCTGCCGAGATGGGCAATTGCCAACGGGCAGGATTCCACAGTTTTTTGGGCAAACCCATCCGTAGTGCCGATTTTGCCACGCACCTAGAACGTATTTTGAATGATGACCCCGTGTGGGAAGTGCGTTGATTGGTGTGTCTCATAATTGATACGAAATAGGGACGATATACCCACTGCGTGCTAATCGTTCCGTACAGTTACACTGATTTGGAGGCATGTACGGGCGGATTAGAGGCGTTAGCCTCGTATATCCGCCCTATATTGATGCAAAAATGTCCAAAATTATTGCAATAAGTGCCTTTTTGCGAAATATCAACATGCCCTAGTGACTTTACTCTATCGGTTCAAATTAAACCCAAAGAAGCGACTACCCCCAGGCCAGATTTCGTATCTGGGAATATCGCGCTCTTGCATAAGGGGTACTAAGAGGGTTGTTAATACCCCTTCACGCATAATTTCTTGCAGGGTGTATTCTACCAATAACCGAAAATCAATATCATTGTTTGGGACTGCCATCACAATCTGAATGGGGGCAAAACTTTGCCCTGTGCGATATGACGGGCTATACCAACGGGGGGCGCTTCCATCGTCTGTGAGGGTTAGTTCTAGTCGGTCTGGTGCTAATTGCACATGCGATAATAACACAATGCTATCACCAAATACGGCATCGGCATCGAGTTCTTCGTTGAAAAGGGCGTTGGTGAGTTCCGATTCTGGTTGTGGAATCGTCTCGATGGTCGCGGTGATTGTGCCAGCAATTTCTACCGCACGGGCTTCGATATTGGGCTGGTTATTTGGCACGATGATTTTATCGCCCCGCAATTCGTTAAATCCGCGAATATTGCTCCCAATTTCAACCATAAGCCTATCGCCACGCCACAGATAGGGCAAGGTAAAATCTACCTGATTGGCGACTGCCCAGTCTGGTTCTATGCCAACGGCAATATCTGCCTCGCCATTAGCCACAAGCTCTAGCGCGTTTTCTGGTGTGCTAGGGATAAATTCGGCAGTCACGCCCCACCGACTGGCAAGTTGGATGAGCAATTCCCGATAAAATGTCTCTAATCGGCGCTCACTCTCGGTACTGGGTGCGCCGTTGAGTCCTGCGACACGCACCGCATTGCCCGATTGGATGCGTGGCACAACATAGGTGCTTGGGAAGGGGATATTGGCATCGTATTGTGATGGATTGGGTGTTTCACCAATATTTTTCCAGATGGTGATGGCGCTGTTGGTTTTACCCGGAAAATATGCCTGATGAATCTCGTTCATGCGCCCTGTGTTGGTCAGATGTTGTATGGTGCGATTAATCAAATCACGCATACTGGCATCTTGGCGGATAAAGCCGATGGCAAACGGCTCTAGCTCAATGGGTTGCGCCAAAATACGGATTAAATCGGGTTGTTGGATAGACACTTGGCGCAGGCGATAGTCGCTATCTACTAAACCGTCAATTTCACCCAATGCCAGTGCGGTATAGGCGCGGTCTAGGGTGAGATAAGTCCTAATTTCCAACGAAAAACCACTCCGCAGTAGCCAATTGCCAATGGCATCTTCGGCGGGGGTAGCAATGACCACCCCAATACGCCGATTGGCGAGGTCATTAGGGGTTTGGGCGGGGTCATCGCGCCGTACCATGATGGCTTGTTCACCCAGATAATAGGTGTGGCTAAGTTCCATGATGCTATCGAGTTCACGATGATGCACCAGCGCCGCAATGAGCATATCTACCACGCCTGTTTGGAGCAATTGCGCGAGGCGCTCAGGCTGACGGGTGACTTGGATAAAATTAATTTCTACGCCCCATGTTTGTGCCATGCTACGGGCTAAATCGGCATCGTATCCTACCAAATCACCCCGAATATTCAGTTCACCAAAGGGTGGCTGGTTATATAAAATACCTACATTGACCACGCCATTGGCTAAAATGCGGGCGACAGTAGATTCTGTGGGTAAAATTTCTTGTGCGGCAGACGGTGGTTGTGGCACAAGGGTCGGTGGGACAAGCGTGGGGGCAGGTGCTTGGGTGTGTTGTGGCTTATCGGCAGAAAATAACGTCCCCACACCAAATAGGAGCAGGGTGGATGCTAATAATATCAATAAGAAGATTTTCTTCATCTGGCGTTCCCTTTATACAAATCATGTGCCGAAATGTAATGCAGGATATAATCTGGCACCATGTAACGAATACTTCTCCCCTTCATAAGGCGGTCTACGATGTCTGTGGATGAGAATTCCACTAGTGGCGATGAGAGGAGTAAGGCATTTTGTTCGACTTCTGGAATGGTATCGCGGTGCATGTCGAGGCGCAGTTCTGGGTTGCCAAATCCCGGACGGCGCATGACGGCAACCGCGAGTTTACAGGTCTGGAACATCTCTTGTGGTCTGTCCCATTTGGGCAAATCCTGAAAGACATCCCCCCCCATGATGAAAAATAATTCGGCATCAGGATTTTTGTCTTGGATAATCCGCACGGTGTCTATGGTATAGTGCGGACCAGGGCGGTCTATTTCGACCCGTGATAGTTCAAATTGGGGGGCATCTTCGATACACATCTGAATCATCATCAGGCGATGTTCAATTGGTGTGCGCGTGGTCGTCTTATGAGGCGGGACACCCGCAGGCACAAATAACACCCTATCCAAACGGAGTTCTTCTAGGGCGTGTTGTGCCAAAATCAGGTGGGCGTGATGGGGCGGGTCGAATGTCCCGCCAAGAATACCAATGCGTGGGGGCATAGTTAGTCTGACCACTCCAATTCAAATTTGCCAATAAACACGGTATCACCCACTTGCACACCCGCTTTTTGGAGGGCGGCAGACACGCCTAATGTCTCTAAAATATTTTGGAAGCGCATAACAGCCTCCTCATAATCCCACTGGGTCATGGCGGCGGCACGCTCTATACGCTTGCCCTTCACATGATAGCCTTCATCATCCACTTCAATGGTGAAGGGAATATCATCCACAGGCAATTCGTAGAGGGGCATTTCTGATACCATCTGTGGGGCTTGTTTGGGGAGGGTGGCTAACATCTCGAATACGCGTTGAACGAGTTGTTGCGTATTAAGACGGGTGAGCGCGGAGATTGCCATCGCTTCGATACCTTGTTTTTTGAGTACCTTCTGCACTTTTTCCCAATTTTCTTCGGCTTCTGGCATATCCATTTTGTTGAATACGACAATTTGTGGGCGTGTGGCGAGTTCTTCATCGTATAGCGCCAATTCGGTGTTGATTTGGCTATAATCTGCCAGCACATCGGGATTTGTGCCATCTAGCATGTGGATGAGCATCCGTGTGCGCTGAACGTGGCGCAAAAAGCTATGCCCCAATCCAACACCCATGTGCGCCCCTTCGATTAAGCCCGGAATATCGGCAAAAACGAGGTCGAGGTCGTCATATAGCACCACACCCAGATTGGGTTCTAGCGTGGTGAATGGATAGGCGGCAATTTTTGGCTTGGCGTTGCTAATCACCGATAGCAGGGTAGATTTTCCCGCATTGGGCGCACCAACGATGCCGATGTCGGCAATCAGTTTGAGTTCGAGTTTAATCCAAAATTCAAAACCCGGTTCACCTTTTTCTGCGATACGCGGGGCTTGGTTAGATGGTGTGACAAATTTGGCATTGCCACGCCCACCACGTCCGCCTTTTGCAACGGTGATAGATTGGTCTGGATAGACCAAATCTGCCAGCAATTCGCCAGTTTCGGCGTTGCGGATGACTGTTCCCGGTGGGACTTCGATAATGAGGTCGTCTGCGCCTCTGCCTGTTTTATCGGTGCTACCACCGCGTTTGCCATGATTGGCTTTGAAATGGACATGATGATGAAAATAGGTGAGGGTATTAAATTTGGGATTCACCTTAAAGGTGATGTTGCCACCCTTGCCACCATCACCGCCTGCGGGACCGCCACGCGGGACAAATTTTTCTTTACGAAACGAGACGAGTCCGTCTCCACCATCACCACTACGAATATAAATCTTTGCTTGGTCAAATGCCATGTTGTTGTTCTACCTCATTGGGTCTCATCTGGTGTATGGATGCAACACGTCGCGTCCTTACACGCATACTTGTGAGCCATAATCATTGTGAGTGTAGGACGATGCAATATCGTCCGCGTCTAAGAACAACCATCATATCATTAACAGCGCGTTTGGGGTATATCGGTTGGCTTACGGTTGCCATACCATTCTATGGTGCGCTTTGCCCCTTCTGTGAAGGGTGTGGGAATAAAACCGAGCTCATCTTGTGCTTTTTGATTGGATACACGCCAATAATTATACACATACGATTTTAGGTTCAGGGGCCAAAACGGTTCTCTGCGGGTGATTTTTGCGACAAATTCCAAAAAGCGCGAGGCATTAACCCCCAACCATCCGGGGATAGGTGGGCGTGGATACCATAAATTTGCCTCTTTACACACAATATCATAGACTTCTTTGTGTGTCAGACATTCCCCACAGATATTATAAATTTCGCCCTCGCGCCCGTTGGTCATGGTTTTGGTGATGCCCTGCACGACATCGCCAATATAGGCGGGGAAGGTGATATAGCGTCCGCGATTCATTTGCATGATAATGCCTCGCATGGGGTCTCTGAAAAATAGCCGATTAAAGGCATATTCGCCAAATTCACCATAAAATGCACCGGGTCGCAATACGATGACAGGCAGATTTTTTTCTTGATGATAGCGCAGGGCGGTGCGTTCTCCTTCAAGTTTGCTGTGTTGATAGGGGTCAGTGGGGGTGGGTGGATAGGTCTCATCCATCACATCGGTGGGGTGTGGATGTCCGATGACGGCGATGGTGGAGATATGAATAAACCGTTTGAGTGGGATACTGCTGGCGGCGGTAAGAATATTTTGTGTGCCTTGTTCGTTGGTGCGGATAAAATTGGCTTCATCACCCCAAAAGCGGAATAATCCGCCTGCGTGGATGATATAATCGCACCCCTGCACGCTTTCCATCAAAATATCTAAATTATCTAAATCGCCTTTGACGATGCTCACCCGTGCATAATCATTGAGCCATGCGTGCTGTTCGGGGGTGCGTGTGAGGACTTTAATGGTGTGTCCATCTCGACATAACGCAGGGATGAGATGTCGCCCCAAAAAGCCAGTTCCCCCTGTGACAAAAATCATGATGATTGCCCCTTTGTGTGTGGGGCATGTTGATGATGCCCCTAAGAGTCGTGACCCGTGTCCTGTGTGTGAAATCCTGTGACCAATTCGATTGGATACGCCGATTTTATCCCGTTCCAGCCATGTGGCAATTCTTGGATAAACCGATTGAGCTTCCAACGATTAGAAACGGTATCATAACACATTTCATACACAATCGCACTATTTCCTAAATCTTGTGTGGCGACTCTCCTATAGGTTGTGGTGGAATATGTCACCATACGGCGGGTGATTTGGTTGTCTATCACCAAACAACGTAATGGGTCATTGGCTATGAGTTGAATGGATAGGGTGTGAATACAGCGTAGCACACCGATAAAGGGTGGGGTGGGTGTGTTTTGGCTCGTGAGATAGTGGGTAAGAAAGACACCATAGAGGTAGGATGGGGCTTCTGTGAGGCGGGTAGAATGGCTTAGAAAATGATTTTTGCCCATCCATGCGATGGCACGCAGATAATCGGCTTGGACATGATGTGTAGACGGTTTTGGGGCAGGGGACAGGGTGGGAGTTTGGCGCTTTTTCTGGGCAGAGCGAATGACATGATAAACCACCATCCCCCACACCCCCAAAAAGAACAGGGTGGCGATGATAAGAATGAGGGTCATGCTATCGTAATAGGTGCTGGCTTGGGTCAACATGGGCGCCCCTTTGGTCTATGGCAATAAATCGCACACACGTTGTCTGATTTGGGTGATGCTAATCGGTCGCATGAGATATTCGACATGGGGCATGGGCGGGGTGTTGCTGGTGGAATCTGCGATGATAGCGATGGGCAATAATCGCAAGCCAAATGTCTCTTTGACTTTGTATATCAGTTGTAGGCTGTGCATATCGGTTAGTTGTGGTTCTGTGATGAGCAAGTCCACACGATAATCTTCTAAAAAGTTGAGCGCCTCTTGTGCAGAATGTGCCTGTTGAATATGAACAGGCAATCCTTTGAGCGCGGTGGTGATGCCATCGCGCACATCGTCCTGAACAATGGTGAGAATTATCGTTTTGCCTTGCATGTCGCCTTGCTCATCACGTCCCATAATAATGGTTATAGCTCCACGAAATAAGAAGCGGCGGCACGGTCTATGAGTTCACGGTTGGACATACTTGGTGCGACATCCAAATAACCGGCAATATCCACCATCTGGGCGAGAATATCGCGGGGATGTACCATGCGGAAGTCTCTGTCCATATCTATGAACCATTTTTTGATGAGGTACTTGAGACCATTTTCATCGAATGGAATGCGTTTTACTTTGGCAACAATGCGAAAAATCTCGCTAAATTGTTCCATATCGGGGTTGCCGACCTCAATTTTGTGACGGATACGGCGCAAAAACGCCTCATCTACAAGGTCTTTTGGGTCTAGGTTGGTGGAGAAAATAGTCATGACAAAAAACGGAATACCGATTTTGCGCCCATTGTTGAGCGTCATAAAATCTATCCGTGTTTCAAGCGGTACAATCCACCGATTGAGCAATTGCACAGGACTTACTTGTTGCCGTCCAAAGTCATCAATGAGAAATAGCCCGCCATTGGCTTTGAGATGGATGGGCATTTCGTAAAATTTGTTGATTTCGTCATATACCAAGTCGAGGACTTCCATAGTCAACTCGCCACCGACCATAATCATAGGGCGCTTAATGGCTATCCAGCGCATATCCTGAATCACCCCTTTGGGCAATTGTTGGGTGGGCGGATTGGTGGAAACTTGATGGTTGATTTGGTCAAACATCTGAATGATTTGCCCGTTTACATCAATGGCAAACGGAACCCACATATCTTCACCGAGTACGATTTCGCCAACGCGCTCGGCGATAGTCGTCTTGCCGTTGCCGGGCGGTCCATAGAGGAAAATGGCTTTGCCAGAATTGACGGCGGGACCCACTTTGGTGAGCATTTCGTCGGTGATAACGAGGTTATTCATCACACCGCGCAATTGCTTTTGGCGAATGGGTGGGCGTTCTGTGTTTTGTGCGCGGAGTGAATCGAGGTACATATCTAATGGAACGGGCGCGGCAGAAGCATAAGAGGTTCTATCCATCGCTTCTTTGGCTTTTGCGGTACCCCTATCGGTGAGTGTATACCGAAAACTGGCTTCACCAATACCTGCACCACCCGATTGGGCTTTGGTATCTAAGAATTTTTCACGCTTCAGAAACTCGACAACACCATCGAGTACCCCACTAAATGGTAATTTGGCGATTTCTGCCATTTGATGACCGGTTAAATCGCCACCGTTGTATAAAATTTTGACAAGGTGGTCTGCGATATTCAATTTGGTTAAGCCTGTGTCTTCTAAAGAAGCAATGGCAGGCGGAAACCACGCCCCATTATCGTTTGGTCTTTGTCCCACATTTTGTATTTTACGTGGCGCTTCTGTCGTCATATATATCCCTTGCTTACTTAAACAAACCTGCTATTAGCCTTATTTTAGACGAGTTTTTCTTTTGAGACTAATAGTTTTAGACGTAGGTTTGTTCCTTGTGATGATTTACTGTCTATTTCTAATAATCCGTTATAGAGTGCCATAAATTCGCGGATAATCACCAACCCCAAGCCATTGCCTTGTTGCTCATGTAGCCAACGGTCAAATTGAATATATGCCCCAATAGACTGAATTTGTTCGGCGCTCATCCCACGCCCTTTATCCTCAATACTAATCGTAAAATAGTCATCTTCCAAACTGGTCTTGATAACAATAGGCGTGCCTTCTTTAGAAAATTTGAAGGCGTTATCTATGGCTTCTTCTAACACTTTATTGAGGTCATTTTCCGACATTTGCACGATGGCATTAATTTTTAAGTCGAGATGTAAATCGGCTTCACGTTTATGGATTTGTGATTTGTTGTGTGCCTGAAATTCAATTAGGCTAGTTGGATGTGGGGTGACATTCCATTGGAGCGCATGAATTTCTTGGGTATTTGTCCGCAAAACTTGTGCGCGGACATAGGATAAATAATTTTCGACTAGCCGATAGAGGCGCTGGGTGGCATTACTGATGTGCTGGGCATATTCAATCACTTGGTCTGGGGGCAATTTATCGGCTTGCAACATGAGCATATCCGAAAATCCCATGATGGCATTGAGTGGGGTGCGGAGTTCATGCGGGAGCGATGTGCTGATACTCTCGCGTAGTTGTTGGAATTTTTCTTCTGTGACCATCTCATGGACTTGTTGTTTTGTGAGGCGGGTGTTGATGGTGCTAATGAGTTCATCGGAATTAAACGGCTTGGTGAGATAATCATCTGCGCCTTGTATCATGCCTGTACGAATATCGCTTCGTTCTGTGCGAGCGGTCATGAAGATAAACGGGATGGTGGCGGTTTTTGCCTCTTTACGCAACCGCTCTAATACCCCGTAGCCGTCTAATTCGGGCATCATAATGTCGCAGATGATGAGGTCTGGCAGTTCTGCTAAGGCTTTTTCTACCCCAATAAGCCCGTTTTCTGCATCAAATACGGTGTAACCCTCAAATGACAGCATTTCTACAACATCATTTCTGAGGGTGTCTGCATCTTCTATCACCAAAATTTTGGTCATCTCTTACTCCTTTTATAAAACATTTGCCCCTAACAAGATTAAAATCACAATGCCTGCCATTTTGCGATAATATCCAAAAACCATAAAACTATTTTTGGATATGTAAGTTAATAACCAGCGAATAGATAGCCACGCTACGACACCCGCGACAATTGCCCCAATGATGAGGTATAGCATGTCATTGCCATTGAGTTCATCGAGGCTCAAAATGAGGTCTATAAGGGTTGCCCCGCCTAAGACTGGGATGGCGAGATAAAATGTGAATTGGGTGATGACTGCACGATTGATGCCACCAAGTAACCCCACAATGATGGTTATTCCAGACCGAGAGACACCAGGGATAAGCGCGATGGTCTGAAAAACACCGATGATAGCGGCTTGTTTGAGGGTGATGGTGTCGAGTGTTTGGTCTGGGGTGGTGGGCTTTGGATTGCGCTCTATGAGGATAAAAATAATCCCGCCAATGATGAGCGCGATGGCGATAGTGAGTGGGTTAAAGAAAATCTCTTTAATGGCATCCCGAAATAAAAATCCCGTGATTGCCAAAGGGATGGATGCGATGATGATATTGCGCCAAAGACGCTGAACCACGGGGTCTTTGTGTACGGTGAGGATTTGGGTGCGAATATCGCCGAAATAAAAAATTAGCACGGCAATAACCGCGCCAAATTGGATGAATATTTCAAACGTCCCGCCGAGCCGTGCTATTTCTGCATTTAGCAAATTGGTAAAGACAATCAAGTGACCAGTTGACGAGATGGGTAGAAATTCTGTGATGCCTTCAACGATGCCAAGTATGATGACTTTTATCAGTTCTTCCACACCAAGTTCCTTTTGCTGATGTTGTAATCAGACGTATATTTTGCCACAGAAGTTTCGGCTTTCAAAATAAATGCGCCATTTCCGTAACGAATGTCTGTTATTTGGGTGACACGTTGCGGTCTTTATAAATTCATCATACCTTGCTAATGGTTTATTGATATGGGTGATTTTTGAGGATTGGGTTGTTTTTGGGGCGATAGGGGCTTATGGTTGCCCCTATCGTGTTTATGGTGTGGATTAATCTACTAAGGCGGGTTGCCCTACTGATTGCGTGACATATTTGTATCCTCGACCACGAATATTTTGAATTTCTGCCCCATCGGTTAAGTGGCGGCGCAGGCGGTGGATTGCCGCCTCTAATGCCCGTTTCGATTTATCGGTATCTGTCCAAACTGCATCGAGTAATTCATCAAATGTGCAGACCCGATTTGGATTTTTTACCAAGTAATTAAACACATTGCGGTCTATTGGTGATAATGTTTGTATGAGTTGTTTGGTCGCCAACATCGTTTGACTGGATGTTTTTGGCGGTACGGGCGCAGGGCTTGTATAGCGACTGAGATATTCATGCAACAATCCGCCCGATATACGATAAATGCCATGCTGAAAGTCGAGTTCTGCGAGGGCTTTATTTACCAGTCGCCCTGCGATGAGAATGGCTTCTTGTGACTTTGGATTATCATTTTCATCGGCAATTCGCAATAAAACCCGTTGTTCATCTAAAGATAAGCCAGACCATGTGCGTTGCAAAATGGTTTTGACATGGGTGAGATTGAGCAATCGGCTTAGGAATTGATTTTTGACATTGCGGTTATCATGTTGCGCGATGAGCTTTGGTAAATCGGGATAATCGCGGCGCATATTAAAATAAAATTCGCACACCGATAGCAACAAAAATGGATGCTTGCCACCAATGCCGACTAAAAACGCGACTTCATTATCAGAAATAATCATGCCTGCCCCATGTGCAGGTTCTTTAATGAGTAATTTTGCCGACTCTTCTGGCAAGAGTCCCAATGCACTAGGACGTAAAATGCCGAGTAGGGGCGATGTCTCTACAATTTCGGGGCGTAGTTCTGGTATGGGATTTTCTGTGGCGATGATAAATGGCGCAACATCGGCTAATGTGCGGAGCAGGTGGTCATCCTCACTGGTAAAAATCATCACGACATTATCGAAATCATCCAACAAAAAGACCACCCGCACACCGAGTTCATCTAATTTTTTGAGCGAGTCGCGTAGGATATGATGGAGCGCTTGTTTGGTATGATGGTCATCATAACGCGGAAAATTAAAATCGGATATGGGGCAAGACTCTTCATCCAAGCTGTTTTCTAGGCTGACCAATAACAGGAAAAATAATTCATCGTCTTGTGTGAATAGGTTGAGGTTGATATAGACAAAATGCAAATATCTGCCACCCCCCACCTGATAGGCGCTATGCAAAAAATCGTGATAGGTCACGAGTGCGCCATCGGGGTCTTTTAGGTAATTGAGCAAAGTCGTTTTTCCGATGGTACGACTCCCATAGATGGCTTGGCTAGTTGGATGCGGGGCAGAGATGATTTGTAAAATCACCATGATTTCATCGGTGCGCCCATAGAAATAGTTTGCGTCGAACAGGTGCAATAAACGGGAATACGGATTTTGTGAGGTGTTGTTCATGACAAATATACCCTTCGCTAAGGTCGTTGAATGTCGGATTTAATCAACGGATGTGTGCTTCTTTGTCGTAGCCAAAACTGAAATAGTTTGATGGGGATACGATAAAATACGCAGTTATTCATTTTTTGCGCTTCAATAATACCAGACTGATAGAGTGAGCCAATACTCTCTGAGATAGAAATGCGACTGCCTAATTGCCATTCAAGTGCCGTTTCTTGAATTTTTTCGCGTGCGACCCATGGGGTATTGTCGTCATCGGCGATGAGTGCCACACACTTTAAGACATTGTTGGTCAATGATTCCATCAGGCTATAAAAATGATTAAAGTAGTGCATTCCGTTATAGAGGACGATACGGGTGGCTACACCCAAATCGTCTTGGGTGATGCGTGGTGAATCTTGTTTTGCCATGTGGACGCTTAATTCTAGGCAAATTGCTTGAATAAAATAGGGATGTCCATTGGTTAAATCTAATATTTCATCTACAACACCCGCATCAAATTGATAGAGGGATTGTACAGGTAATTGGATAAGTTTTTTGGCATCATTTTTATCGAGCGAGCGTAAATAGAGTGGGTGTCCGCGTTGAAGAAAACCCCAACTTTGGGTGTTATGCCGATAGATGTGGTCATGAACACAAATAAAGAAGCCAATATGCTGATTGCCAGCCAGCCATTGGAAGCCACTAAAAAATGATTCATCAATTTGGTTGCGCCGAAATTCTTCTTCTGCACGGGTAAATTCGTCAATCATAAACAACAGGCGTTTGTTGCCAAGTCGTTTTTCGACACGTTTTACCCAATCTGCAAAATAGATAAAGGGATTTTGTTGCAAGGCTTGCGGGCGCAGGCGCAAATCTGTGGGTAGGGTGGCGCGTTTGATAGCACGGATGATATGCGGGATGGCGGCTTCGATGAGTCCGCGTAACAACGACACCGTGTTAAAGGGTGCTAGACTGAGCGCATCAAAAAAGACGGGCAATATATCGGTGGTTTTTGGCAAAAGACGCTCTGCCAAATGCTCCATGAGCGATGTTTTGCCAATGCGTTTTTGCCCATATAACACAATGAATGTTTCGCCCTCTTTAAGATATTCAATGACACGCTTAATCTCTTCATCACGCCCAAAAAACATCGCTTGGTCGCGGATTTGCTTGAGGGTATAGGGGTTATTTTGGCGTTTATCAAATTTGCCAGACAGATGTAATTGCTCACTATGAAATAAGCCCCAAAAGGAAAAATCCAAAATATCGCCACGCTCTTTGAGGCTATGTAAATCTTCCTCTAGCGTGTTGATAATGGTGATATTGGGCGCAGAGATGGTGCAGGTAATGGTCGTCTGATAGGCGTTGGTCTCTGATTGAAACCGATGTACGACTAACCCATCTTTGTTATCTGTTTTTTGGCGCGATTCTAATTTGTGCAAAATAAGGCTTGGAATCCCAAATCGAAAAGGCGCATGGATGATAATTTCTGCCGATTCATGAGTGATACTGGGTTTTTGCCATTTGAGTAAAATTGCCTCATCGGGGTCTGGCGCATTGAGACAATCGGCACGATGCACCATGAGCATGGGCTTATCTTTGCCAATCTTGCGCCCCACAATGGGCGTATTCACGGTAATGCGCGAGGCAGGTGTCCATTTGACCGATTCTTCTGCCATCATCCAACACCGACATAACCGAACACGCCCATGATTGATGCGCTTGCCATCGGCATAAATGATATGGGGTGTAAATTCTTCTTCGATAAGGGTGCATACTACTTCGTCTGCGACAATATTGCCCAATTCAACAGCTTGATACAAGGCTTGTGTATCTTCGTAATTATGGGCAATTGCCCAACGCTTGAGCTTTGTCTCTAATTGTTCTGCAGAAAATCGTAGCCGATAGATGGTCATCTCGCGCTCTAACACAGCATCAATCCGCGCACGCCCTGTTAATGTGCTAGTGGTATCTGGGGCAGGGGGATAGTGACGCTTGAGAAATGCCCGAATATGGCGACGTGTCTTTGATGAATATGCCGATAGCGACCAGTCTGGGGTGATATGGGGTGTATTGCGGTCGAAATCAATTTCGATAATATCGGTATGATGGAGCGTATATTGATATACGACAGGTTTGCCATTCACCCAAAAAGCACGGGCATACGCACCAAGTTGTGAATGAATCCGAAAGGCAAAATCGAGGACAGTAAAGCCTTGTGGCAGGGGATATATCCATCGTCCATCGGGTGCAAATACACCAATTGGCTGTGATGGTGCAATCAATTTTTGGGAAATGGTGTCGTTGGGGGTTTTCCACCACATATTTCGGACGGGTTTGCCGATGCGCGATGCCTCCAAAATGCCATAGGTGTTAATTTTTTCTGCCTCATGTGTGCGAATATTGACCGTAATCAGTTGCTTTGGGGCATAGATAATCGTTGTTACAAGCCCGCGATACCCATTATGACTGGGGGTGGCTAATCCATCTATGACGGGTTTTGTGGGCAAAAATGCGTGATGCAATAGCCCTAAGACACGATAACAGGTATCTTCTTGGTCTAAAATAATGTCTACACACAAATGTATGGGCATAGATGGCGCGGTTGATGGATTATCTTGGATGAGCATATATAAATTGGCAGGTGATAATTCTTGAGGTTTTATCCATGCTTCGTTGATATGATTGTATGCCAATAAGCTGGCTATTTTTTGCTGGAATAATAAAAATAATGACTGATGATCGGCATAATAGGTCTCTATTTTTGTCTCTAATTCTTGATATAGGGGTTTATTGGTCAGGCGCAAACTGACATCACGTAATGCCTGTGCATAATTTTTGAGACCAAGTAGCTCAAATATCGGTAAATAATGATTAAGATTTTCTTCTGCCCAATGGTGTCGTTCTTCGCCATCAAATTGGTCTATATCGCCCAGACTGACCAAACGGATGCCCAAAATGAATAACATTGCCTCACTATCGGTATAGGCAAGTTTATAACATTGGCGCAAATGCTCGGCACGGATGGCGCGAGCCGAGGCAGATTTATTTTTGATTGGGGCTAAAATTGTGCTGGCTAATTGGCATAACTGACCACAACGCTCGCCAAATTGTGCAGAGAGTGTCGCTTCATCTGTATATTGCCCTAGGGGTAACAGATATGCCGCCACTTGGCTATCATAAGAGAGACCCCATTATTCTTGCAACAATTCGATAAAATCGTCGCAACGCCGATACACACGCTCATCCTGAATACAGAGATGAAGGTGATTTTTGGCGAGGTCTAGCCTCTCAGATTGCATCATCGCTGGTTGTGTGATCATAAGGTTTTTTGCCCAGTCACTCCTTTTATAGACACAAATAAAGACACTTCTCATGTCTCTCACTTTAATTATGAGAGATTTTACCAATTTACGCAATATACGCAATTGACTACTTGCGTATATATGTACAATCATGTACAATCTGTGTATATTGTGAAAGTTGTGAAAGTCTGTGTGTATTTCGCAACTTGCATATCATTTTATTCGCGTTGTGTAGGGGAGCGCAAGTCTATGTTAGATATACAGTCATCAAAAAATAATACCCACACCCATCGTTCAGTGACTACGGCATTGAATATACAGGGGTGGTCGCACTTAGACCCTATCCTTTTGGCGGCGTTGGCAATTGAATCGCCGTTATTGCTGGTAGGACCACATGGTACAGCAAAGTCATTATTGGTAGAACGGTTGGCAATGGCACTTAATTTGTCTATGCGTCATTATAACGCCGCCCTCATCAACTATGATGATTTAGTGGGGCTTCCGCTCCCCGATAAAGAGACCGAGACACTTAAATTTTTTCCCACACCTAGCACTATTTGGGATGCGGGATTTGTCTTTTTTGACGAAATATCCCGATGCAGACCAGACCTTCAGAACAAATTATATCCTATTATTCACGAAAGACGAGTGGTTGGCATCAAGCTCGACAAACTCCGCCATCGGTGGTCTGCGATGAATCCACCTGCACCAGAAGACCCTAATTTATTGGCAAGCAGTGGGTCTTATTACTTGGGGTCAGAGCCATTAGACCCCGCGCTCACAGACCGTTTTCCATTTGTGGTGATGGTGCCAAACTGGTCAAATTTGACCAAAGAAGAACAGCGTGCGGTGGTGGCTTGGGACGCAGATGAATCTTATGAGCCATATGACATTGGCTTGAGTGAAATGGTCGCAGAAGTGGCGGCACTTGTCCCCGAAATTGAGGCGAGTTTTGCGGTGTGGCTGGGCGATTATATTGTGAGCGTAATGGATTTGTTGGAGCAGGCGCAATTGCCTCAAAGCCCACGCCGTGCGCGGATGTTGGCGCGGAGTGTGGTCGCCATTCATGCGGCGCGGATAGTCTTGGAAGGGGATGATATAGACCCACAAGACAGCGCAGAATTGGCATTGCTCTACGGGATGCCCCAAACGGCAAATGAAGTGCCACCTTCGCATGTAAAACTCATCGCATTGCATAAGCAGGCATGGGAACTCGCGCAATATCTGGAAGATGATAGCTGGCGACAAGTTCTGAGCGAATATGATATGGCGCGGCGGGTGGCGATGGCGGATGAACTGAAACTGGAGGATGCCGATATATCGCGGATTATCACCCAGACCATCAGCGCAGAAAATTCAGACCCGCGTCAGATGGGTTTGGCGGTGGCGATGTTCTTGTCGTTTCATGATAAACGCGATTTAGACCCATCGGCGTTTGAGCCACTGGCACAACTGGCATATTATGTGTTGTCACCACGTTTTAGCCAAGTGGCATTTCCCCAAAATTCGGCGGATGCGTCACTGTGGGGTGAGATTAAAGGGTGGATAGATAATCAGGTGGGGCGCGAAGACCGCCCACTCTTTCGGATAGAACGCAATTATTTGTTGCACGGATTTCCCAACTGGTGGCGTACACATAGCTGGGCAGACGCATTACAACAGTTCCAACAAGACCTAAAACTGTTTGGCATTTATGAGGAGACATTAAAATGAATGACCAAAACCAACACCCGCCAGCAGACGATACCAATAACAATCAATCCGCGCAAAATCCCCCTTCTGCGGGGGGAAGTTTGCTCAATCGGGTTGCAAACCGTCCTACAAATACGCCCAATGGCACCCCACCTAGTGGTACACCACAAAATGGTACAGCACCGACTACGGCAACGACTAATCCGCCAGCCACTAACCCGCTTTCACGCCCACCATTTGGGGCGGGTAAATCGGGTGGTGGGACGGGTAGCAGTGGCACATCGCCCTTTCGTCCACTACCCACCCGTGAGCAGATTGAATTTGCCTTGTTGCCCTTGCATGGCTTGGCAGTCAGATTTGAGCTAAAAGGCTTGGGTGACCCGTTCTATCGGCTATTGGGGCATGATGTGAATGTGGAAAATAGCGATAGTCGGCTGGTGGTGCGAAAATTGGAGCAGGGTGGCGATGTGGTGAAGAAAATCCAAGTGTTGCTCGATTTAGCATGGGAGAAATATTCCTTTCGTGGCGCATCACTGGTCTATCAATTAGAAAATGAGGCGCTTATGAAGCAACTAAATGCACCATCATACATGCCGAAAAAAGATTTTTTTGACGATGACGATGAGCAAGACACCAAAGCAGAACTGCCAAAGCCCGCTATTAAGGTATTGCGATCTATTGATATGGTATTGGTGCTAAATGTGTTGTCTCGCGCCCGTACACAGGTGCTATTGGGGACATCGCCTATCATGTTTAATCAGCATTATCTCAATCGGGCGTTAGTGTCTGATGACCCGCGTTTGGTGACATTGGCAATGGCAACAGGTGTGATATAACCGAGAAAAGGTGTAATGATGAGCATACGACCAACCACACAATCTGAGGCGACACGCCTCAAAAATCGGCTCACGCGCTGTTTGCCGTCTGCGCGGTTTGAGATGGAAACATTATGCCGTTTGGCGGGCATTGAAGTCTCGCGGGAAGTGCCAACGGCGGCGGTGGAGTGCAAGCGTCGCCCGCGCCTGCTCATTAATCCAGATTTTGTAGAGAAATACTGTATGCGGGATGAGCATTTATTTTTATTGGTCATGCACGAATTATGGCATGTATTACTCGCACATACACGGATGCACCCGCGCATGACCCCTGTGCAAAATATCGCGTTTGATGCGGTTATCAATGCGGGTCTGATGGCGCAGTTTTATCAGCCAGAATATCGGGGGTTTTTTGATGAGATTAACCCTGTAGACCAATTTCCTCACTGTTTATTGCGTCCGCCAGTGGGGTGGCCCGAAGCGCCTGTGTATCCTGACGGGATGCCCGATGGCACAAAAGAGATGCTGATGCGCCTTTATCCCAAACGGTTGGGACGGTTTGCCTCGCCTAGATTGCCGATGTATGAGGATGTGCTGGCATTGTTGCTCAAGCACAGCGACAAAATCCCGTCAAAAAATGCGCCGATGTTGTTGGGCGGATATGAAGGTGAGACCATTCACGACCCACTCATCAAAGAGATTATGAACGAAGTCACCCAAAATTGGAGCTATGTCCCCGGTACAAATCGGTCTGGTGGTGGGATTAATCGGCGGAATAAATTTCAGCCATCAGAGACCAGCGAGGATGTCCGACGTGCATTTGCAACTGTGTTGCAACGTACGCTTAGCAAGCGTCATGGTCGTGATGAACGTATCGCCAAGCAACCGATGTCGGTAATTGGGGGCAATGGGGTGATCCCAAACCCGCGTGGTGACCGTATGATTCATGCGCGGAAGGCATTGGGCGCACCCGAAACACTGTGGGCGCAACCTATCACCATTCGGTCACGGATGCCAGAACGCCCCAGCCGTGCCTTTGTCTATTTGGATGTGTCTGGCTCGATGAATAATATTTTGGCGCAATGCCTCTATTTGCTCCGTCCTTATCTGGGTCGTAAACAGGCGGAATTATACCAATTTTCGACCGTGGTTAATCGGCTTGTATACGCCGAAATTAAAGAGGGGCAAATTGCGGGGACGGGTGGCACAGATATTAACTGTGTGTTTAATCATCTGTTTGATGTGTCGCCAAGAGTAGATAGGGTACTCATTTTTACTGATGGCATGGTTGGGACACCGCGTGCCGATTTGGTGAATCGTATGGCGCAATATGGCGCACGTTTGTATGTTGTTTTGCCAAACAATGGCAAGTTAGACCCTGTGATGGGGCAGATGGCGTGGTCTGTGGTGACATTACCCGCATTATCCCGCTAATGGAACAACTATTTTGAATTCAAATGATTTTCAAATTTCAATGGATAAGCATTTTCAAGTCAATTATCAGCTTAAAGCATCCCTATCCCCCCAGCCCCCTTATCCCCACTGCGTGGAGAAAGGGGGAGAAACCCATTTTAGGGCAGGTTTTAGCCCCCGCTCCAATTTTTTGGGGAGGGGGTTGGGGG
>Ga0163147_10001294_pt1 | contig 38479 bp, 21 predicted proteins | sample OliLakLV19MP6G1_FD_148597 | JGI IMG/M metagenome (GOLD analysis project Ga0163147, IMG submission 148597) | Freshwater microbial mat bacterial communities from Lake Vanda, McMurdo Dry Valleys, Antarctica- Oligotrophic Lake LV.19.MP6.G1 | ecosystem: Environmental > Aquatic > Freshwater > Lake >...
GTTTGAGTTTAGTAAAACGAATCATAGACAACTATCATCATGGCAAAATATTTGTGAAATGGAGTGAACCCGGACAGGGCACTACATTTCGGATACAACTGAGAAGTTAGCCTTATATCAATGTTATACCACTGTTACTTAATAAATGGTCCATTCTGCACTGCGCAATGCAAGTCTATTTTGCTCAATGCGCTGCAAAATCTTGCATGTATGAAGAGGAAAATGCCGTTGTGATTTATGTTAGTTTAATGTAGTGAAACGCAAATGGATTATTACACAAATCCAAACGGTATCACAAAGATTTCCGCATTACATAATCATCCATCACAAAGCCATTTCCGATATCAAGTACCTCCTCTCTGTGCACTATAAAGCCCTTTGCGATATAAAAGGAAACAGCAGGATTTCTTTTGTTGACATTCAATTCCAATATCGAACATCCTACATTTTTAACATGATCTTCCACCTTCTGCAACAAATCTTTGCCGAGTCCTGATCCATGTCTTGTGGTATCTACATACAGTTTGTTTAACCGACAAACCCCTTCCGGGTGCTGAGATACTGAGGCAAAACCGAGATCATTTTCCCCCTCCGACAAGATATAAAATGTGCATCCCTCTTTCACTGTCTGCCTTAGTAGAGAAGAAATGCTGTACATAGTTTCGAGCATGTACAAAATTTGCTGATCCGAGATTATATTGACATACGAGACCTTCCAGATTTCATTGGCCAAATTTCTGATACTATATAAATCTGCACTATTGGCCACTCGAATTTTTCGACCCGTATGTTCCCTCATATTATCCATGCATCGTTTCCGACTTTCCATACTTGAGCATGATCTGGGCCTCAAAATGGAGAAAGTCCTTCCATCTATTATCCACATCAACTTGACCGGAATACTTTTTTGCAAAACGAAGAAAACAAGTATAATGTTCGGCTTCGCTGATCATGAGATCTCTATAAAAAGATCGAAGAGAAAGATCAGAGATCCCTTCGGATAAGAGTCGAAATCTTTCGCAACTTCTCGCTTCAATCATGGCGGCAAAAATCATGGCGTCCACAAATTGCATATCTCTACTTCCACCCCCTTCGAAAAAGGTCATAAGATCTCGGATATAAAAATCTCGTCGTTCTCTTCCCAGTTGAAATCCCCGTTTGGTGAGTTCCTTATGTACCATCCCGAAATGCTCCATTTCTTCAATAGCTATGCGGGTCATCTCTTCCACTACATCTTGGTACTCTGGAAAACGCACCATACAAGAAATGGCATTGCTTGCGGCCTTCTGTTCGCAATAGGCGTGGTCCGTGAGAATTTCTTCTATGTTCTTATCTACGATATTCACCCAACGAGGATCCGTTGGGAGCTTTAAACCTAGCATTACCTTTTCACGACGTTCAGTTGACATGGGTCAAAGATAATGTGGGAATGGCAATCAGATTTTTGATCAACAACCCTCAACACAAAATAGCTGGACCTCCATTTAATCCAGATTCCGCATTGGAAATCTATTGCAGCGCCCACACTCTTTGGTATCAAGCACTTCCTCGATTTCTATTCTTGATGCATGAATATGCACCATTAAATAAAAATCTGGTGAGAGCACTTGCTATCTGTGTGGTTTAGCACTTCATAGCGAAATTAAATCCGGATTCTGAGTTTAAGAATTTGAAAGACTTCGCGTTCCCGAAGTCTTGGCATTGCCGGCTTTGACCGAAAAACTCCGCGTGTCTTCTCCCCAAATATTCTGATAATTCAAAATAACAAAAACAGCGTAGGATAAACTCTTCCTACGCTGCCTGTTAGTTTTGGTTCTAGAAATTTAGTTTTCTATTTCGTTGACAGCTTCGTCACTACTTTATTCTCATACACATATACAAGTTTTCCATCGTCCATGAGAGTAGTAGTAGCGCCACTCCTTGCCTTGAATTCTTTGAATTGACAAGTATTAAGGTCATATGCTGCAATGTCGGCTCCACTCGTTTTCATGATCAAAATGTTTCCATATACATCTTCCAATTCAGAGGATTTGTACTTTGCGCTATTGATGCGCTTTCCATCCTTATATCCGTGAGTAGCAATTCCTTTTTCACCGACTACAACAATCATCCCATTGTAATCAAGGATTTGTGTTGCTAAACCAATTCCATCGTCTGATAGAGCGACCTCATATTTATCAGTTCCATCTCCAGTATTCAAAGAATACAATGCCTTTCCACTGCACACATAAATATCAGTTCCGTCGGTAATCATGTTGGTAATACCCTTTTTGAAACGCTCACTTTCCCACACTTGTGAACCATCAGACACATTAAAGCATTGCACATTGTACGGTTTCACATTTGGGTGCCATATTCTCCATTCTTCATATACACTCACCGAACCATCACTACCAGTAGTTCTGCGATAGATATAGGCCTGTGCCTCTACGTTTCCTCCCACTTGCAGAACAAGTCGATCTCCCACCACATACATATTTGGAATAGCCCTCGCTTCTTTAATTTCAGGAGAAGTCCAAATCAACTTTCCGGTATTGATGTCATACTTTTTGATAAACTGATTTCTACGATTCGACATGTCAAGTACATACACAAATCCATCCGCCACGACAGGATCGGCCACTGCACCGTAGATGCCGAATTTCTTTGAATTTGCTGGTGCTCCTACAATTCCATCAGGAGTAAAGTCAAATGCTGCACTCCACAATTGAGCCCCGGTATTGTAATCATAGACCTGCATCCCATTCAAACGGAGAAAGACTTTACCAGATTCTTGATTCAATTGATAAATGAACTCTCCGCTTATCACTTTTCTCTCGGCACGTCCAATATAAGTAGCCTCCCAAAGTATGTTTCCATTTGTCAAATTCACTTTCATTATTTGATTTTTGAACCCTGTGAAAAGAGCGGCCAATCCACCGGGAACAAAATTCACCATCACCGCGGTCATATCGGCTTGATTGTAGATATACTGACCTACTACTCCCTTGAACTTTGTAGTTTGCCAAATTTCTTCTCCAGTCTTAGCGCTAATCATTACCAGGGCTTCTTTGAGCGATAATGCAAAAGCCTCTAGTTCGGGTAAATAAACGATATTTTCTTCACTCAAATTCTGAAACTTATCTGTGTTCCATAGTAGTCCTCCGCCATCCAGGTCTATACAAGCCACCTGATCTTTTCCCATTTTTCTATCGAATAAAAAGAGCACGCGAGATTCCCAAAATGGAATGACCTCATCGACCTTTGATAGTTTTGGAGCGAGATCCTTAAACTTCATTGTCCAAGCAGTAGAACCGTTGTCGTTTTTAAAAACAGTAATTTCCTTTTCGGATGCACAGTAGCTCACTTGGCCTTCAAGACCCGTGCCTTTGTAAATAATTTTATGTTCCATTTTTTGTTCCCAAATAATGGACATGTCTTCTTGAGCAATCGCATTTATCACAGAGAAGATCATTGTGAAAGCGAAGAGTAACTTTTTCATTGAGATGAATTATTGATGATTGTAATTGGCTTTACTAAAAAGAAAATGGATATTCGAATTTGAAGTATCTCTCCTTAGGCATTTTGAAGCTGAAACGAAACTTGTTCATAAGGAAATCCTTCAATGCGTTTTGTTGTGTGATGGTGCCGTATTCACCTCTGTTGCGAATGTTCATGTTCACAATTTGACCCTTACCTTTTATAGTAAGTTCAAAGTTGTAGGTGCCTTTGATTTCATTTTTGAGCACAAATTCTCGAATAGTGCCAGAATCACATGCGGCATCCAATTCTTTCTTAGCAAGAATCAAGATATCCTCCGTTTCAACTTGGGCGAAGGCAAAAAAACCAAAACTTAAAAAAAGAAATAAGAATAAACCAAGATTTTTCACAGTGGATTCCATTTTAAAAGATGATTACCATAGAGCAAAATGATTTCTGAATTGCTCCTCCAAACAAGATATGTTCTTCCGTCGCCAAACTCTCTTTCTGCGACCCTTTGCGCCATATATCTTGATACATCAAGTAAATTGATTATCGAATTAGTCTCCGTATTGTACACATGTACTTGCGGCCACCCACGATCCTTTGATACAATGGCTATGTGCTTTCCGTCGGGACTATCCGCTATATCAGCATCTACCTCGCGGGTCATAAAACTCGCTGGCATTGGAACCCAGGAGCTCGCGTCCAACACATTTACGTATCCCTCATTAGTACCTTGTGGTTTCAATTTCACGTGAGTTCGGGCATACACAAAAAGTTGTTTTCCATCCGTGCTATACTCCATGTGGTATATAACATCATAAACCTCTTGAATGAGTTTTGTCCGTTTGCCCGTTTCCATATCAAAAACCGAAATGAGGTCTCTATACTTCAAGGCTGGTTTTATTGCCTTTTTGTGATTGCGTATAGAAGGGATTTCTTGTAAGTCGGGAACCGTAGGTTGGTGTGAAATAACAAGCGACTTACCGTCGGGAGATACGATGAGGCTGTATGCCAATCGATCAATCTTGAGGCTATTGGTCTTTTTTCCGCTCTGCAAATCGTAGAAACAAACATCAGCGCCTTCTAATGTTACAAGTTGTTTTTCATCGGGGGTAAATGCTGCACTATGTGCCTTTTCAACTTTCAAAAATATTTCTCCGACCGACACCCTGATCACTTCGTATTGTACTTCACGATCTCTATTCGGGCTGTAGTCCATATAGAATTGCTGTTGCAACAGAATAAAACTTTCGTTGCTACTAAAAGAGGGTTTGGGTCCGGCGTAGTATCCTGGAATCTCGATTTTTCGTTCAATCTTTTTGGACTCAAGGTTGTAGAAGTAGAGTGGGAAACCTTGAATATGTCCAATGATTAGCGTTTTGCCATCTGCCGATATATCCAATCCAGAACCAATGTAATTGCTGTCTTCGATGCGCCACTTGTCCACTTCTACATTGGTCTTTGCTTCCTGAGCCGAACTCAGAAAACCTATTAAGGTAAATAGTAAAAGAAGTACTCCGTGTATCATGACTTTGAGGTTCAAAATGCGGAGCAAAGGACAGCGTATCCCAAGGCCTCTTTGTACGGTGATTACCGTAAACCCAGAATCCGCATTGGAAATCTTTAGCAGCGCTAACCCCCTTTGATATCAAGCACTTTCTCGATTTTTATTTTTGATGTATGAATATACGCCATCAAATAATCCCGAATCACGCCATGGAGATATCGGAATTCATAGGTTGAACTATTACATTGTTCCATCGTGTGGATTCGAGAATCCCGCAGCGCATTAACCTCAAGATGCTTCCAATGCGCAATGCGGGATCATACCAATTCTGCACAATAAATAGTCCAAGCTGCATTGCGCATTGGAAGTTTTTTTTGGGCAATGCGCTGCAGCATCTTGCATGCACGAAATGGTAAGTGCCGTTATAGTAACTGTTGTCTAGGCTGAGCCGAGATTAGAGATACATAAACCCGAATCAGGCGCTAGAAAAATTGCACCCTATTTTTGCCGATGAATGCAGTATTCTATCACTTAGATTTGAGAATCCCGCACGCATTCTACAAAAATTGCCCTAATGCGTAATGCGGGATAAACGGTATTAGCACTTCATACCTATTCCCAATGTGGATTCTGGGTTTAATGGATATCTCAGTCCGCCATTACAAGCTTCACCGACCATAGATCACCTTTTCGATCCCAATAATTCAAGATACAATTTTCAGGTGAAAGGTATTTTCGTTCCAATACAATGATACTTGAGGTGTCGGACAACCACTGGTAAATGAGTTGGCCTGAAGAATTATACAATTCTAGCTTTTCTGTTTGCGTGTTATTGGGCAAGATCAGAAAAGCACGCTCCGGCATTGGATTGGGGGAGATAATAAGAGGAGAATTCTCCACCTCATCTCAACCCACAAACATAATCTCTTCACTAAAAACTGAACACTTAGCCTCGTTTCTCACGAAAACTTCATAATAACCACTTTCCATTGCTTCAAAAGTTTGATTGATCTCACCTTCGATGAGTGATTCATCCAAGTACCATTGCCAAATAGTTCCATTTGGTGCGGTGAATAGTGGGCCATTTTGTGTTGTCACTTCTTCCGGTAATGTATTAACCAATATTCCAATTGATCAGAAAATTCACACAATTGATTGCTCACCACAAGATCAATATTAAAGAGTCCGGGAACGGTGAGTGATTGAGCCAAAGAAGTATCATTTGATATGAGCTCACTATCAAACGACCACGAATAATTATCGATGAAAGGTTGTTCGCTCCCACAATATGCAACATCTCCCACACAAAAACTATTTTCACTTGCAATACCAGTCAGTGTATTGCAGTCCATGATGGTCTGCCAAGTGGTATCGGTGACAATAGCAGGATTGGCATCGAAGAAAATGTAAGCAGTATTGTGGATTACATCCATGTGTTGCAAATCATCTCGAGGACGAATACGGAAGACCACATACCCTTTGGAGCCCGGTTCCTCGCTAGTACTATCGGGCATCATGATGTTGTTGAAGGTAAAAGCTAACACCCCATTCGGTTCTACTGTGGCCATATAATCATGGGATACAAACACCGGGTAAAACCTTTCTATATCGAGATGTATTAGATCAAGTGTGTCACGAATCACTACTGTTTGAGCGGGGAAATTTCCTGTATTCTGAAAACGAACACGGAATTCTATTTCATCATCTGCAAGTATAAAGTGATTTTCATCTGTGTAACCTGGTTGGGTCGAGCACTTATCGTTGGGATCATAAGCGCACACGACTGTTGGAAACAATGTCCAAGAATTGTTGTAGAACTCTGTTCCTTCTTGATCATTTACAAGCAAATTCGTAACAAATGGAAATATCTCAGCGACAAATTCCACACCGGGTCCTGCGACATGAATTTGATAAAGTGCTGATGAAAATGGCTGTTGATCCTCAATTATCCATTGCACTGCACCCGGCGAAATGGTAGCGGGTTCTAGTATAAGATTGCCTATGAGCAATTCAAATTCAAACATGGAATCACACTCAATAATAACAACTCCATACAGAGGGAATGAATCCAACAACACCTCCTACGGGAAACTATCGAAGCACCAACCTCGCGGTACTTCTGCTTAATTGTTCAATCAGAATTTCATGTCCACGGGTGAGATCCTCTATGGTAGATTGATTGCCATGCCTGATTGTTAGGAGAGATACTTTTTCATTGTACCTCACTTCGTATTGCTCACTAAGAAGCTCGCGCAGATGATTAATTCTTCTCTGGTTGTTGTCTACACAAATAGAAAAACTAATGGCCGAATTTTCCATTAGGTTGATGCGTATCGAGGATTCGGCCAGAAACTCAAAAATTTCCATTAGGTTTTCTTCCACAACAAAAGAAAAATCGCGTGGGGTAATAGAAATGAGAACTTGATCTTCCTTAAAGATAAAACCTGTGATGAGATGATCCCACTTCATTTCATTTTGTATCACCGTGCCGCTCTCATCTGGACGGATAAAGGATTTTACATAGAGAGGGATGTTTTTGTTTTGAAGTGGTTTGATTGTTTTAGGGTGAATAACTGAAGCGCCGAAGTAGGCCAATTCTATTGCCTCCCGGTAAGAGATTTTTTTGAGAATAACAGCGTTCGGAAAACGCCGAGGATCGGCATTCATCATACCGGGCACGTCCTTCCAAATGGTGACACTTTCAGCTTCGAGTAAAAAAGCGAGAATGGCGGCCGTAAAATCGGACCCTTCGCGACCGAGGGTAATGGTTTTTCCCTCTTCACTGAGACCAATAAATCCTTGAACGACGATGATGTCCGAAGTTTCCATTTCATTCTTCAGGGCAACGGATGATTGAGCACTTTTCGACCAATCCACTTTTCCTTCGCGGTATTGGTTGTTTGTATGTATAAAGTTGCGCGCATTGGCCAAAAAAACTTTCTTACCCAAAAATTCCAGGTATTCCGCTACCAAAGCTGTGGACATCAACTCACCGCATGCAACAACAGCGTCATAGCCTTTATCGAAGTCGGGTTCTGGTTTTGAATCAATGATATCCTTCAATTCGTTCAATGCCGTTTTAAGAGCCGGGGCCATATAGCCTAGCACCTCATCGGACATTTGTAGGTGGTAATTATATACCGTTTGCCATGCACTTTCGGTACTGCGACCCAAGTACCAATCGCCGTGTAGAACTTCTAAGGCATTGGTGGTCTTGCCCATAGCAGATACTACCACAACCCGTTTATCCTTGTCGTATCGCTGTAGAACCTCGGCCACATTTCTGATAGCCGATGCATCTTTTACCGAGGCACCTCCGAATTTAAAGACTTTCATGAGGGTGCAAACTTACGAAGCGGGAGGGAATTAACGCATATCCAGTAAGATGCCGTTCCTACGGAACTGGGATTGTTTCGGGAATAGGTAATACATTATGATGAATGTATTATGATGAATGTATTATGATGCCGTTCCTACGGAACTGGGATGGTTTCGGGAATAAGTTATGTATCATGATGTTTGCATGATGTATGCACGATGAATTATGATGCCGTTCCTACGGAACTGGGATGGTTTGTGGAATAGGTTATGTATCATGATGTTTGCATGATGTATGCACGATGAATTATGATGCCGTTCCTACGGAACTGGGATGGTTTCGGGAATAAGTTATGTATCATGATGTTTGCATGATGTATGCACGATAAATTATGATGCCGTTCCTACGGAACTGGGATGGTTTGTGGAATGGGTTATGTATGCATGATGTATGCATGATGTATGCATGATGTATGCATGATGTATGGATAATGAATTATAATGCCGTCCCTACGGAACTGGGATGGTTTGTGGAATAGGCTATGCATCATGATGTATGTATTATGATGTCGCTCCTACGGAACTTTTGCCGAACTGCCGCCTACTCCGATAACGTTTCTTTTGATCTGAGGACGACTACCGAACTAGTAAGAACTCGTTCCAAAGAAACTACCCCTCTCCTAGACCCTGAGCTATAAAACCTCTCCAAATGCCTGCAACTGGTCGAAAGTTAATTTTCCATTAATCCATTCGGGATCAAGAACGGCATTGTACTTTTGATAAAATCGCATGGCCGGCTCATTCCAGTCCAAAACTTGCCATTCCATCCTACGATAACCCGCCGCTTTGGCCATGACAATCACTTCTTGGAATAAACGGTGACCGAGTCCTTTGCCACGTTGTTCTTCATCCACAACAATGTCTTCCAAAAACAAACATTTGCCTTTCCATGTCGAATACTTGATATAATAGATAGCAATACCCATAATTCGTCCATTCAATTCCGCTACAAAAAAATCGAAAACAGGATTTGTTCCAAAAGCATCCTCTCGCATCTCGTCCACAGTTGTTTCCACTTCTCCACTGGCCTTTTCATATTCTGCCAACTGCCTTACCAAGCGCAAAACCTCCGGCAAATCGGCCTCAATTCCCTTTCGAATCCGAGCATTTTCCATGTGTACAAAGTAATACCAATTCTGCTTAATCCTGCATCGCGCGCTGGAAGTCTGTTCTGGGTAATGCGCTGCAGGATTTTGCATGCATAAAGTGGTAAATGCGGCCAGAGTAGCTGTTATAGGACACAGGAGTGAAACGAAATTGGACTATTACAGTTACCTAAACGGTCTAACTCAAAACACTCTGAGAATCCCACGATAGCCTGTTAAAAACCCTCTCCGATTTCGCGTTTTGGAAGCTCTCGACAAACTAGTTTTGAACTATGATCAGTTTTATCGATATCTTCTTGCTTATCTGTCTTGGATTTGCAGCCTGGAATGGCTGGAAAAACGGTTTTGTATACGAACTCGTCATGTTTCTGGCTCTATTCGCCGCCCTCTACATTGCCATTCATTTCTCGGAGTGGGGCGGACATATCATAACCGGCGCCGGCGCCGAACCGAGTCAAGGCATGGCCCAGGCCTCCTTTATAGTAACCTTTGTCATTATCCTTCTTTCAGCTTGGCTCTTGGCCCGCGTACTTTCCGGGCTCGCTAACAACGGTGGCGGCGAAGTGCTCAATAGAGTGGGTGGTGGTGTATTCGCATTGGCCAAATCTCTCATTATTCTCAGTCTATTTCTTATTCTTATCACCGGATCGGATGCGAAATTCAAATTGCTCACCAAAGAACAACGAGAAAAGTCGTGGTTGATGGAACCGGTGTATCAATTCAGCACCACCATCATGCCAGCAGTAAAAGGAAGTAAGTTCTATCAACGCATTGAAGAGCAAGAATTGATTAGGCAAACTGAAGAAAAATTGACAGGAGAAAAAAATTAGTTTTTCTCATGGGACCAATTCATTGAGAACTGAGACAGGTTCTATAAAATAATTCTATAACATCTAGTAAACACACATTCCAATCTACCGATAGATGAAGATCACCTTTCTAATAATAACGTTTGGATTTATGTTTAGTCCAATATCGTTTTACTCCAATGAACTAAACATAAAATACAACGGCATTTACTGCTGTAACCTTTGAAATATTTTGACCAATTATTAAGAAGCACTGGCATCACATGAAAAGAAAAATCCTCAAATGGACCGGTATTGTGGTTCTGCTGATTGCAATCCTATTCAGTGTTACTATTGTCGTTGTATATGAGAAGCAGGATGGTGTAGTGCAAGAGTTGCTTCAGAAAGCAAACGAAGATTTTGTAGGGAAAGTAGATATAGCTGGTTCGCATATTTCACTCTTTGAAAATTTTCCATACATCTCCATCGATCTAGAAAAACTGCATATTCTAGAGAACAAGTCAGATACGGCCAAAACCATCATTTACCTCAACGAGCTCTACATCGGTTTCGATATTTGGACAATTCTAAGTGGTAAAATGGAGATCAAAAAAATCCTTTTGAAAGATGGTCGAATGGATATTGTTCAATACCCTGAGGGCGATTTCAACATCAGCCGCGCACTTGAATACACGAAAGAAATTGAAGATCCGTCAGAAGAATTTCACCTCGATTTAAAAACCGTGCAACTGGAGAATGTTAATCTTACCAAACTCAGCGAGGAAAACAACCTACTCATCGACGTACTTTTTTCAAAGGCCAAATCAACACTCAAGTCTTCGAACAATCACGTATTTGTTGGACTTGATGCGAAATTCGAATTAAGTCTAATTATGGAAGGAGACACCACATTTATCAAACACAAGCATTTCGAATTTGATACAGACTTCGACTACTCCTCCGAAACGCAATTATTTGTTATCAAGCCTACCACAGCCAAACTGGAAGGGGCAATATTCGATGCCTCAGGATCGATTGATTTCAAAAGAGAAGTTTTTCTTGATCTCAAATTCTCGGGAAACAAACCCAACTTTGATCTATTCATGGCCATGGCCCCTGAAGAGCTTGCTCCAACACTCAGAAAATATGACAACAAGGGAAAGGTCTTTTTCGAGACCACTATTGTCGGAAGTTGCATCCATCATCATTCGCCGGCTATTGATGCCCGCTTCGGTTGCGAAAATGCATTTTTCAACAATACTGAGGTAAACAAAAAATTGGACGATCTTAATTTTTCAGGATACTTCACCAACGGTGCTGAACGCAATCCCTCGACAATGGAATTTGGGATCAAAGATTTTTCCGCACGTCCTGAAGTGGGTACATTCACCGGAAACCTAGTAGTCAAAAATTTTGATTCTCCCGATATCGATCTTCAGCTAAAGTCCGACTTTGAACTGAACTTTCTCGCCAAATTTTTCAATCTGACAGACCTATACGATCTCGCAGGAAAGGTGCAGTTGACAATGAATTTCAAGGACATCATTGATCTCAATAATCCGGAAAAGTCGATAGAAAAATTGAATGAATCCTACTTCACTCAATTGAAAATAGAAAATTTGAGTTTCGGGAAAGAATCGACCGATCTGCCCATAAAAGATATAGATCTCTACGCCGAGTTGATTGGTCACGAAGCAAAAATTTCCTATTGCAATGTCGAGATTGGCAATAGCAATATTTCACTTCATGGAAGCATCAGCGACTTGCCAGCCATCCTGCATCACACCGATATCCCTGTTACGGCCAAACTAGATGTTTCTAGTTCCTTCCTCGATTTGTACGAACTTACAGGAAGCGATTCGCTCACATCGGTGAATGAGCAAATCAAAAATTTATCGATGGGCTTGCATTTTACTTCTTCAGCGAAAGCGATAACTGAATCACCAAACCTGCCAATCGGAGAATTTTTTGTGGACAGTCTTTTCGCTCAGCTTACTCATTATCCACATACTCTGCATGACTTTCATGCCGATGTCTATATTGAAAAAGAAGATTTCAGGGTAATCGACTTCAAGGGATTTATCGACAAAAGCGACTTTCACTTTTCCGGAAAACTGAAACATTATGATCTCTGGTTTGCAGATCATGCAATAGGAGATACGCATATAGATTTTAGTATTGACTCTCGAATGCTCCAATTACATGATATCTTTTCTTACAAGGGAGAAAACTATGTTCCGGAGGACTATCGTCATGAAGAATTCGACAACTTGAAAATTGTGGGGTCCACTGATCTCCATTTCAATGAAGGAATGCAGTCTATAGATCTGAAATTCGAGAAATTCGATGCAAAAATGAAAGTTCATGCCATGCGCTTTGAGAATTTCAAGGGGCGCGTGCATTATGAAAAAGACCACCTAGTAGTTGAAGACTTTTCCGGTAAACTCGGACACTCCGACATTCATACCACACTTCACTATTACCTCGGAGACGATGAAAATCAAAAGAAAAGGGAAAACAAATTTGAATTAACCTCTAATCGCTTGGACTTCGATCAACTCTTTCAATACCACATGCCCATTTCTTCAGATACAGCTATGGCCGGTATGGTCTATCACGACGAAGGGTTCAATATTTATGAGTTGCCCTTTACGGACATGACATTCGTCGTTCAAATAGGACATCTCAACTACCATAAATACTTGATACATCAAATAGATGCTGAACTCCGCACCACTCCTGAGCATTACATCTACGTGGAAAAATTAAAACTCGAAGCGGCAGACGGAAGTTTCGACATAAAGGGACACTTCAATGGATCTGACCCCAAGAAAATTTATTTCAGTCCTGACATGAGTGTCAAAAAAATAGATCTGGATAAATTGATGTTGAAGTTCGATAATTTTGGTCAAGACCACTTGGTATCAGAAAACTTACATGGGAAGCTTTCTGGTCGTATTACAGGAAATATTCGAATGCACAAAGACCTTGTTCCCATTATCGATGAATCAGAAATACACATCGACATGGAAGTATTGGAGGGTCGCTTAGAAAATTACAGTATGCTTGAGGCGATATCAGATTACTTCAAAGATAAAAATCTGAGGCGAGTTGCATTTGACACCCTTGCCAATCACATTGATATCACGAAGGGGATTCTCACAGTGCCAAACATGACCATCAATTCATCCTTAGGGCACATGCAAATTTCGGGCACACAGGACATGGATATGAATATGGACTATTACGTTCGAGTTCCTTGGAAAATGGTAACTGAGGCCGCCTCATCTCGGTTATTTGGACGTAAACCCGATGAGATAGATCCTGAACAGGAAGATGCAATTCAGTATGAAGATCAAGATAGGCGTATTAGATATTTGAACATTCGCATCACCGGAAACACAGAAGACTACAAAATAACCCTTGACAAAAAAAAATGAAAGTCAAGCATTTTTGAATTCTGAATTGCCAATTTTAAAACTATGCCGTCTTGAGCATCTCGAGTTTCTTCCTGATGTCATCGATTTCGCGCTTCGCAGAAACAATTTTCTTCTCAATATCATTTCGGAAAGCCTCTGCGCCTTTACCGGTGAATATCGTCATATTGTTTTCGTATTGCTGAATATCTTTTTTCAAGCGATCGATTTTCTCACGCATGAATTGCTCTTCCTTCCTCACTGCGAACTGACCGTTGTCACTGGCTTTGATTGTAGAAACTCGTGAGCGGAAACGATTCATCTCCTGCTCTTCTCGCTCGGCATTGATAGATCCATATTTGCTGTCCAATGCTTTCGTGTAGCGCTCGATAATATCCTTGAGTCTGTCCTTTGGTATAAAACCGATGCTGTGCCACCTCTCCGAAAATTCCTTCAGAAATTTAAGATCGTCAACTTTCTGACCTATTAGTTCAAAGGCCTCTATCTCTATGAGCAAGGCTTCCTTTTTTTCTAGATTATCGATTTGTTCTTGCGCAATATTCGCGGTGTGTCCTTTTTTGTTTTTGAAGAAATGATCACTAGCGCTTCTAAATTGCTGCCAAAGCTTCATTTCATCTCGGGGGTCTGCTGAACCAACCGCCTTCCACTCGTTTTGAAGTTGCTTAAACACTTCAGTAACATTCTTCCAATCGGAACTGTCTTGCAATTCGCGGGCCTTCGTAATCAGAGCTTCCTTTTTAGCACGATTGTCTTTGTATCCGGCCTTTCTCTCGCCCATAAAATTGCTACGACGTTCGAAAAACAAATCACAAAGACCTCTAAAATCGTTCCACGCATCGTCATTATCTTTTTTACGAGCCCAGCCGGTGTTCTTCCATTCTTCTTGCAATTGAATGGTTTCATCGGTGAGCTTATTCCAGGCCGCCAGATTGCTCACTTCCTTTTCGAGGGTGAGTTTCATCTTTTCAATTACACCGCGCTTATTGGCTAGAGCCTGCTCATGGTTTTCCTCCAGCTTTTCGTAATGGGCACGAATTCGGGTTTGAGCTTCACGAAGGACAGCAAAAAACTGATCACCCATATCTTTAAAAGTCTCACGAGGTGACGGACCAATGTCCATCCATTCGCGCTGAAACCTGCGAATCATTACCTCGAGCTCTTGTACATTTTGTACTTCGTTCAAGGCGGTCGATGCAGCAATCAATTCTTCTTTCTTCTTTTGATTAATCTTCAGGTCGTGCTCCTGTAGACTCTTGTAGATATTGATATTGTAGAAAAACTCGTGCGTTAGCTTGTGAAAACCTTCATGTAAGTCATGATGTTTATCACCGGGTACGTCGCCGATGCTATCCCACTTTTCTTTAATTCCATTGAACGTTGAGAAAGCCTTTCCAATATTCTCTTCCTCTTTTACAAGCGCTTCGAGATCGACTAGCAATGCTTTTTTAGAATCAAAATTCTGTAGACGTTCAGCAGCCAATAATTTGCCATGCTCTTCCACCCTGTTTTCATAAGTCGAAACAAGTGCTCGAAAGTTTTCTTCCAGTTCATGGGGTTCATGCACAAACTCACTACCCTCGGGGTGCTCCGCTGCTTTGAATTCTTCTTGTTGCAACTGTCTTTCTTTGGCAGTTTCTGCCTTCCAGTCATTTTTCACATCGCGCACTGCATCTCTGATAGACAGAATCTCTTCAGAATTAAGTAACTCTTGCATACGCTCTACCAATTGGGCCTTCATCAAAAGTATGTTTAGGTGTTCCGTTTTAAGGATTGCAAATTTAATAATTCCAATTCAAATTACAATGTTTTTTCAAGACTATCCAAAACAGAATAAGCTTGTATTTGGTAGCACTAAATATCCAATATTTTGAACTCGGTCCTTCTATTATAAGAGTGTTCCTCTTCAGTGCAATTTACATCATCATCGCATTTATTGAGTAATTTCGTTTCTCCGTACCCCTTGGCTGTCAATCTATTAGCCTCAATCCCTTGACTCTTCAAGTATTCTACAGCACTTTTTGCTCTCTTTTCAGAAAGGCTCAGATTGTAGCTGTCCGAACCTCTGGCATCGGTATGTGAACTCAATTCTATCTTCATTGTAGGGAAATCTCTAAGAATTCGGACTAACTTATTGAGTTCTAGCGCAGCATCCGAACGAATTTCGGCCTTGTTGTAGTCATAATAAATATTGTCGAGCCTCACAATCGTACCTTTTTCAGGCTTAAACAGCTTGAAATCATAGGTCGAGGTCTTTTTACTCGGATCCGAAGTGTCCACATCAGTGGTCAAAGTCACATAATGCTCCAGACTAGCCTCAATAGTGAACTTTTTGTTCTTTACCAAAGGCAGATAATACATCCCATCTTTTCCCACAATTACACTATCCACCACATTCCCCTGCACATCTACAGCACGCACCACTGCACCAACGGCAGGTCTATTGTCATCTGCCAACAAAACTTTTCCAGAAGCCAGAAAATCAAATTTCTTCATTTTGATTTCTACACCTTCCATATAGGCTGAACGAGCACTAGGCTTTACTACCAGCCAGCCATCTGTATAATCCTTTTTCGATGAAAAAAGCTCTACAAACTCCTGCCACTGGGCTGTTATTGCAAATTCTCCATTTTCGTCGGACATTGTTTCTACCAAGCGACCATCCAAATTCGGGACCCACACTTTTGCCAAAGGAATAGGCAATCCAGATTCCGCATCTACAACCCTTCCGTCGATATACAAACTATCGGGTGGATGCAATTTGAAGAGGTATATATCGTCATCACCTTGACCATTGGGTCTATTGCTACAGAAATAGCCGGCCAATTCTCCGGGATAAGTTATGACACCAAAATCATCAAATCTCGTATTCACAGGATACCCCATGTTTTCCGGCACTCCATTTTCATCAATGGCGTTGATATAAAATAGATCCATACCCCCTAAACCCACATGACCATCGGACGCGAAGTACAATGTGCTATCGCCAACTGCAAAAGGAAACATTTCATTTCCGGGCGTATTTATGTTTTTACCTGCATTCACCGGCGTATCCCAATCTTCACCTTTTCGCACACTATAATAAATATCCGTTCCACCCATTCCTCCGGGCATATCACTTACAAAATACATCATGCTTCCATCTGTTCGAATAGTAGGATGTGCCACCGAATATTCTTTGTTGTTGTATTCAAAAGCTTTCATGTCACCCCAAATTCCGTCGGTCTCTTTTGCAGTGTATATACCGAGATTCAATTGACCTGTTTTGCTCTTATGCACATTGCCCTTCAAAAAATTGTTTCTCGAGAAATACATTGTGTTGGATCGATAGTCATAAGAAAGAGTTCCCTCATGGTATCGCGAATTTAGTTTTTCATCCATAAGCATTGGATTCCCTAAAGAAGAATCTGGCTTAATGTCTGTTTGATAAATATTGAGGTAGGGTTGATTGTTCCACAAATATTCCTTCTTCCCTCCTTTACCATCTCCGCGCGCACTTGCATAAATCAACTTTCCGGAGGAATAGAAGGAAGGAGCAAAATCGCTCGTCGCTGTATTCATCTGCATCGGAAAAATACTGTAAATACTAGAGTCGCGCTTTATCATCTGCGCGAATGTTGGGACGCTCAAATATTGCAGCACTTGCTGACTATTAGGTTGCACTTCGCGATAACGGCTATAGAATGCAATTGCCTCCTCGTATTTCCCTTGTCTTCTTTTTATTTCGGCCATAGCGAGAAGGTCTGCGGGATTGTTTACCGAGAGAGCCACCACCTTTTCCATAACAGATTCAGCGGCATCAAAATTTCCCATTTTCCAATAACACTCGGACAATCTTCGAAGAGCGAGTGTGTCGGACTCATGTCCCTTGCCATCGAGTATGTCTATATAAATATCGGCAGCAGTATGATAGTCGAACGAGCGAAAATGTTTGTCGGCCATTTTATACTTCGCACGTTGAGCACTTGCATATTGGCAAGAGAAAAGAAGTACAATTATAACAAAAGTTGATCTGAACATATTTCGAATATTGCAGTGGGTGGTCATCATGTTTTTCTTTTTCTAGGAGTGAATTAGAAATAACGGGTTGAGAAAAATCTGGGCGAAACATCACCTGCCCATTTTCTGCCAATATCCAATCCAAGCATTATTTCATGCGAACCATTGCTGTATTTGCTGATGTCAGATAGTGTGTAATCGAAAGCGTATCCCAATCTGAATTTGTTGTTGAACTCATATTGCAACAAGACACCCACAGCATCTTGCCAGCGATACATGGCCCCAGCCCAGAATTTTTCATAGAACAAAAAATTCGCTGTCACGTCAAATCCGGGGGGTGCCCCATTCACCACTTTTATGAGTGCCGAAGGTTTGAATTGAACATAGTTGGAAATAGGAAATATTGTTCCTGCAATAACAAAGAAGTGTCGACTTTCAGAGTTGCTTCGAAAATCGGGAAGTTCACCATCGAGCAAAGCATTCTCCAAAAGTTTAGGCACAGAGAAACCTGCATAAGTTCTTTTGCTATACCACATCATTCCAAAACCAACATTCGGTAAAATTTTACCGTTGATATTAGCTGCGAAAGCTTGATCTCCGTCAGTAGTTGGATTTAGATCCAAAAGATTTGCAGAGAACATATTCATACCGCCTTTTAATCCAAAAGCCAATCGCGACTTATCGAAAAATATGCGATAACTCACGTCGCCATAGATACCGATTTGTTTTACCGGACCATGTTGATCATTTACAATTGTTCCGCCTACACTTATACTTTCTTTTCTCAACGGGGTGTGCAATGTGAGGGTCTGTGTAGTAGGTGCACCATCAAATCCAACCCACTGCGAACGGTGTATTGCTGTAACACTCATTGCATCCGCTATACCGGCATACGCAGGATTGATGCTTAAGGTATTGAACATATACTGAGTAAACATAGGGTCTTGTTGTGCATAACCCTGATAACTCAAACTCACAAGGAGTGCTATCGCTATATATGATATATTCTTTTTCATGATTATTAGCGTTTGAGGTAGATAAATCCGTGGAATGCTTCTTCACCAGTTCCCAAATCAAGCACATAATAATATGTACTCACCGGCAACTGCTCGCCGAATGTGGCAGGGTGCTCTGATCTTCCATCCCAGTCGTTTTGGTATGGGGCTGCCTCATAAATTTTAGCTCCCCACCTATTAAATATTTCGAGTCGGTTTTTAGGATATTCACCAATGTTCGGAATCTCAAAATAGTCGTTCACTCCATCTCCATTCGGAGAAAAAGCATCCGGTATTTCAATTGTTAAACAGTCTTGAAGTAACCAAACAATTGTGTCGCTTGTTGTACCACAAACGCCATTGTCGATCGTGTATACAAATGTGGTCGCAACGTCTTCTAGTGGAACAACAATCTCTCCGAGGCTAGTTACCAATGCATCTGGATTATCAGGATCCAAAATTTCACCCGGTCCGTTTATTACTGTCCAATAAGAAGTAGCGGGGAATACCACTTCATTGCCCATGAGGTTGACAGAAGTAAACTCATGTTGACAAATGGTAACAGGGAAACCGGCATCCGCCATATCAATGGTCGGATCATAGAGAATCATCTGAACAGTATCCGCGGTGATGTTACAAATACCATTGTCCACTGTATATACATAGGTATTTACACCTAGAGGCATATTGCTAAGCAAAGGATTGTTGTTTGTAATGTCGTCTATGTCGCCACCGCCTTCTACAACAGTCCAAGTGCTTGTTCCACTCAAAATAGTGACTGATCCATTGAGTGTGATTTCTCCGGGATCACCGCAGAAGGATTCATCATCACCTGCGTTGGCGGCAGAAATGGTAGGGCTATTTACATAGACATATACACTATCGGAAGTAAGAGAATTTTCACATGCTCCGTTGTAGATGGTCCAAACAAAAATGTTGTTTACATATCCCACATTTTCAACTGTGGTGTTCGGATCATTTGGATTTGTAATATCTCCTTCACCCGAAATCAATGTCCATGTACCCAATGCCGGGAAGATGGGAGGATTGCCTTCAAGGGTAATGTTCGGGAAATCTTCGCACAGCGCTATGTCGGGACCAGCAAGCGCATTAGAAGAATTAGGATCAAAAAGAAGAATCTTCATGTCATCTACCGATGGTTCACCGCAAGGTCCATTGTTTATAGTCCAGTACAGAGTGGATTCGCCAATTTCCAAACCAGAAACGGTAGCATTCGGATTTGTAGGGTCATCTATTGAACCCGGACCTGTAATGGACCACAATCCAAAGGCCGGGAACTCCGCATTATTACCTTGAAGAATAAATGAATTATCAGGATCACACAACTCTATATTTCCACCTGCATCGGCACCTTGTGCAGTAGCATTAAATACAAATACCCTGATTGTATCGGTGCTTCCCGTATTATCGCAAGGTCCGTTATACACTGTCCACAGAAGTACTGTTTCTCCTACGGTAAGATTACATATATCCGCAGCCGGATTATTTACATCGCTTATGCTAGCGCTTCCTGAAAGAACTTCCCATGTTCCATACGCAGGACTAAGAGGAACTCCGGCTGTAGTCATAATGCAATTTTCAGGTGTGCAAATTTCAAAGTCATTCCCCGCATTAGCCAATGGTGCTTCATCATCAAAAACAAAAACAAACATTGTATCACTTGTGAGGGCCTCACTACAAGGACCATTATCAATGGCCCACACAAAAGTATTTACCCCTTGTGCGAGTTCGGTAACTACAGTGGCTGGATCGTTAGCATCTGCAATGTTTGCAGAACCTTCAATCAAGGTCCATTGTCCTGAAGCGGGCACTGTAGGTACATTGCCGCTGAGTTGAACAGTAGTTTGGGGCAAGCAAATCTCTTGATCGGGACCTGCATTTGCGGACTCCTGCGACTGATCAAACACAAAGATGATCACAGTATCCAAGGGCAGTGCATTTGAGCAAGGGCCATTGTAAAAGGTCCAAGTAAATACATTTTCACCCACAGCGAGACTTGTGATTTGAGTTTGCGGATTGTCCAATTCTTCGATATTTGCACTTCCTGAAACCAAAGTCCAATGGGCATATCCGGGCGCAGTAGGCATATTTGCACTCATCTCCACAACACTCATTGGCGTGCAAATTTCTTGGTCAGGGCCGGCATTAGGCAATACGATATTCTCTTCGAAAACACTCACACAAATCGTATCACTTGTAATCATATTCGGACATGGTCCATTGTTCACTGTCCACACGAGGCAATTAGTTCCAAGACCCAAATTTGTGATCTCAGTCATTGGATTATTTACGTCAACAATAGAACCACTACCCTCTATCAGCGACCATTGTCCGACCGCTGGGAATATGGCCGGCGATGCAATCATGTTCACTGAATTCTGAGGTAAACAAATCTCTATGTCCTCGCCTGCATACGCATCAGGGGCACTTTCATCATATATAAATACAGACATTAAGTCCATTGTTGGCGCCGCACATGGCCCATTGTAAATCGACCATATAAAAATAGTCTCACCCACTATTAAGCCACTTGCAAAAGCATTTGGGTCGTGAATAGAATCGGGATGAATAACTCCCCCCGGAATTGTCGTCCATGTTCCCACTCCCGGCACTTCAGGAGCATTAGCCTGCAACGTATAACCGCTCACTGGTGTGCAATAAGAAACGTCGGGGCCTGCATCTGCAACAGCCGCTTGCGGGTCAAATAAAAATACAGAAACGGTGTCTCTTGATACGCCACATATTCCATTGTCGACAAACCACACGTAAACATTCTCTCCAACTTCAATATTATCAACACTTGTCTGATCATCATTTGGCGATTCAAAGTTTCCTGCTCCATCAAAAACCGACCACTGTCCAACCGCAGCGCCAGTCAGATTACTGGCATCGAGTTCAACACTTGTTTGCGGTAAACAGATTTCCTGATCTTCTCCTGCATAGGCGAGTTCGAGATCACTAATGAAAACTGAGATCAACACCGTGTCCGCTGTCAATGCATCCACGCACGGACCGTTGAAGATTGTCCACACCAATACATTTACTCCAGAACCAATATTTGAAAACAATGCGTTCGGATCGTTCACATTATTGATAGATCCATTACCTTGAATCAAACTCCATGTTCCAGTAGCTGGGAAAATAACTGAGTTCGCTTCGAGTTGTGTTGTGGTAATTGGAGTGCAGAGCTCTTGATCAACGCCGGCATCAGCACTTTCCTGAGAGTCATCGAAAATAAATATACTTACGAAGTCCGTCGAATTGCTATTGGCACATGGCCCATTGTATACAACCCACGCGAATAAATTTTCACCAACACACAAATCAGTTACTTCCGATTCTGGGTTGTTTGGATTCATTACGATACCGCAACCACTTATAAGCTGCCATGTTCCATAACCAGGATCATCGGGTGTAGTGGCGACTAAGAAGGTAGTAGACACAGGTTCGCACCAACTCTGATCTTCCCCTGCGTTTGCAAAAGTGGCTTCATAATCGAATACAAAGACAGAGATTGTATCTGACGTAGCGCCATTTTCACAAACACCATTATCAATTACCCAAACGAAAATATTTTCACCTACTGCAAGATTCTGAACTGCGGTTGTCGGACTCTCATCATCTAAGATAACTGCCGATCCCTCTGTAATCGTCCAATATCCAAAAGCGGGATAAATAGGCTCATTGGCCATCATTGTATATGAACTGCTAGGAAGACACATTTCCACATCGTCTCCCGCTATAGCTTGTTGAGCATTTTCGTCAAAAATAAAAATGGTCATTACATCTGTCGTTGGAGGTTCGCAAGGGCCATTGTACACTGTCCATGAAAACGTATTGGCACCTACAATCAATCCGGAGACAGTTGCATTTGGATCATTAATATCATCAATACTTCCAGATCCACCTATTAGCTGCCACGCGCCCACTCCCGGTACCTGTGGTATAGTGGCTTCCATTATATAGGTGCTCACAGGTGTACATAAAGAAACATCACCGCCAGCGAATGCCTCAGGGGCCTCAGGATCAAAAATAAATACCGTTGATGTATCAATGGATGTTCCACATGGGCCATTATTCACGCTCCAAGAAAAGACGTTCAAACCAACACTCAAACCATTGACTGTGGCGGTCGACGAAGTTGAATTTAAAATATTTGCACTTCCTTCAATAAGTGTCCAAACACCAGTCATAGCTCCATTAATAGGGCTTCCGGATAAAAGGGCTGACGTTTGCGGCAAGCAGAATTCCTGATCCGGGCCTGCATTTGCATTAGCGGCCAATTGATTGAAAAGAGAAATCACAACTGTGTTTGTCGTAATCGCACCACTGCACGGTCCATTGTTAATAGTCCATGAGAATACATTATTTCCTATTGCCAGATTGCTCATGGTGGCCTGTGGATCATTCACATTAGAAATGCTCCCGCCGCCTTGCACTATTGTCCAAGTGCCAACAGCAGGGAAAATAACATTGTTGGCGGCCATCACTGCGGATGTAACAGGAGTGCACAATTGTTGGTCAGGTCCGGCATCGGCAACTGGCTGACTATCGTCGAAAATGAAAATACTCACTTCATCTACTAGTCCCGATGTTGTGCATGGCCCGTTGTAGAGCGTCCATCTAAAAATATTTTCACCGACTTGCAATCCCGTAATCCCTGTTTCAAAATCGTTTATATCGGCTATAACTCCACTTCCTGAGAGAAGAGACCAAGTACCAAATCCAGGTACATCAGGTTCCGTAGCCTGCATAAAAGTTGAACTTACCGGTTCGCAGAAACTTTGGTTAGGACCAGCATTCGATGGTGCAGCCGCAGGATCGTACAAGAATATACTTACCACATCTGAAGTGACCTGGTTAGGACATGGGCCATTAAATATAGTCCAAAGGAAAACATTTTCTCCCTGTTGAAGGCCGTTCACAAATGAAAAAGGCGAAGAAGTATTTTGAAAATTTCCGGAACCTTGAAGAATTGCCCACTGACCTATTCCAGGGAAAGTAGCGAAGTTGGCTTCGAAGGTTGTCGAATTAAATGGAATACACAATTCCTGATCCTCTCCTGCATAAGCCGCAGGTGCGTCTTCATCGTATATGAAGATACTCATTTCGGAAGTAGTGATTGGATTACAGGGTCCGTTGTTCACTGACCATTGCAAGACATGTTCACCGGGTGTCAAATTAATCACTTGCGAATTCGGGTCATTTGGACTTACCACAATGGCTGTTCCTGAAAGCACCGTCCAAAATCCGGTTGATGGCAATGTCAATGCACTTCCGTTCAAAACAGATGTTGTTACATTTGAACAAAGAGATTGATCAGGTCCAGCCAGAGCTTCCTGGTTGTTCTGATCAAAAACGTAGATATCCACATTGTCTGTTAATAAAGGACTGCAGGGCCCATTGTCTATTGTCCATTGAACCGCAGTAATTCCCACTCCAAGCCCACTTAAGGTCGCATTTGGATTGAATGCATCATCAAATGATCCACTTCCCGATTGCAATACCCACATGCCAATGGCAGGGTATGGAACAGCATCTGCGTTTAACACCACAGAAATCTGTGGTGTGCAAATAAACTGATCTTCGCCAGCATAAGGCAGAGCCTGCGCCTGATTATATATGATAATGTTTATGGTGTCAGTCGTAAGCAAAGGATCTAAGCAGGTACCATTATAAACTGTCCATACTAACATGTTGTCCCCTATAGTGAGATTCTGCACCGCACTTTGCGGATTATTCGATTGCGAAACACTTGCTCCGCCAGATATAACACTCCATGTTCCGAATGCAGGTGCCAAAACAGCATTAGCATCCAAGACAGAGCTGCTTATGGGCGAACAAAACTCTTGATCTGCTCCTGCTACCGCCTCTCCTTGAGCGCTGTTGAAAACGATAATTGATATATCATCGGATTGAGAGCCACAGGTGGCATAATTCACTGTCCAAGAAAAAGTATTGACACCAATCTGCAAATCAGAAATTTGTGAAAATGGATCATTCACATCTTCAATGGTACCTGAGCCAGATGTAAGCGCCCATGTGCCACTACCAGGGAATACTGCGGGATCTGCATTCATGACTGTCACTTCCTGAGGCGAACAAAGTTCTTGATCAATTCCTGCCACAGCTTGCAATTGTCCTGTGTCGTACAGCACAACTGTTATTTGATCGGTAGTTATTCCATTAGCGCAAGGACCGTTAAACACGGTCCATTCAAAAATATGAATTCCCACAGGAACATTTGAAATCTGTGCATTGGGGTCATTGATATCCGAAAAAATTCCAGTTCCCGATACGATGCTCCATTCTCCATAAGCGGGGAACACCGGAACGCTCGCTACGAGAAAAACCGGATCTCCTACTTGACAAATGTCTTGATCTTCACCTGCAAATGCAATAGGCGAATCTGCAGAATATACCCAAATGGTTAATAGATCTGAAGTAGCATTAGGAACGCATCCACCATTGTCCACTGTCCACCTGAATACATTGGTTCCTACACCGAGATTTGTAACTGTGGATGATGGATTTGTTGGATCTACAATAATTCCTGTACCGTTTTCCAAAGTCCAAATTCCTGTTGCCGGAAAAACAGGAACGTTGCCACTTAGATTTATTGAGCTTTGTGGAGTACAAATATTTTGATCAGAGCCTGCATTGGCCACCGGAGCATTCGTTTGATAAACGAAAATGCTTACAGAGTCCGCTGTATTCGCATCTGCACATGGACCATTTGAAACCGTCCAAGTAAAAATATTCTCGCCGACCGAAAGACCCGCGATACTTGTATTTGGATTGGTTGGATCAGATATTACTCCCGTTCCACTTAGCAATTCCCAAATACCGGATGCAGGAAAAATAATTGGACTTCCATCCATAGCAATTGTTCCTGCTGGTGAACACAAAAACTGATCTTCCCCTGCATCTGCTTGTAATTGTGAATCATCGAAAATAAATATACTCATTTGATTAGATGTCACAGATGGACCGCATGGACCATTTGTAATTGTCCATTGGAAGGTATTCTGCCCAACAGAAAGATTCGAAACTTGGGTATTTGGATTGGAAGGATCAAAAATGAGTCCCGTTCCCGATACAACTGTCCAAATACCGGTAGCAGGAAAGATAACGGGATTGCCCGATAGACCCGCTGTTGAAACCGGTTCGCAAAAACTTTGATCAGAACCTGCGTTCGCGAGGCCTTGAGCATTATCATATATAAAAATACTAACTTCATCGAGCAGTATGCCGAGTGAACAAGGTCCATTGCTTATAGTCCATCGAAAAATATTTTGACCAACCGACAACCCTGAAACATTTGTACTCGGGCTATTTGGCGATGCAATTACCCCACTTCCTTGCACTAGAGTCCATGTTCCAATTGCTGGAAACACGACAGCAGATCCAGAAAGCACAGAATTCGTTTGCGGTAAACAAATAGATTGATCGCTACCAGCAAGTGCCGGTGGGTGATTTCCGTTGTACACAAATATGGTAACCTGATCGGATCCAGGAGCAGCGCATGCTCCATTAGAAATACTCCATTGAAATACGTTGGCGCCAATACCCAAATTGCTCACTAGCGTATTGGGGTTTGATGGATTTGCTATTGTTCCCGTGCCACTGATGAGCGACCATGATCCAGTTGCAGGCGCAAGAACCGGGTTTCCACTCAAATTGGTTTGAGCATTATCACTACAAATACTTTGATCAGGACCCGCGTTTGCCGAAGCTTGAGCAACGTTGAAAACAACAATTGTCATCTGATCGCTGAGGGTCACAGGATTCGCGCAGGGTCCGTTGTCCACTATCCACTGCAAAATATTTGTACCCAAAGACAAACCACTCACTGTTGTGTTCGGATTATTCGCATTCACAAAAACAGCGGATCCCGACAGAACAGTCCACTGCCCGGTAGCCGGAAAAATGAGTTCATTGGCATCGAGAGCAGTTGAAGGAGCATTGCTGCAAAGCGATTGATCCGGTCCAGCATTTGTGGCCAACTGACCATTCGAGAAAACGAATATGCTTACCTGATCAAGTGAAGTTGGATTTGCACATGGCCCATTGCTCACAGTCCATTGAAAAACATTCTGTCCAACTCCTAAGTTTAATATTTGGGTTGTAGAACTCGTAGGGCTTGCAATTGTGCCTGTTCCCAAAACGAGAGTCCACACACCTGTTCCTGGCGCTGTTACTAGTGATCCCACAAGAGTTGCATTCACAGGTGCAATACCTGTAGAACAAATTTCCTGATCAGGGCCTGCACTTGCGATGGGTTGATTGGCACTAAAAATAAAGATTGATATATCATCGAAGTTTGTTCCCCCAGGACAAGGGCCGTTTAACACTGTCCATCGAAAAGTGTTTGTGCCGATTCCCAAACCACTCACTGTTGCATTTGGATCATTGAGATTGGAAAAAGTTCCACTACCTGCCATAACAGACCATTGACCTACCGCTGGAAACAATATTTGATTGGCTTGCATCACGAATGAACTCACGGGGGTGCAGAAACTAACATCCGGTCCAGCATTAGCACCGCCCTGCGTATTGTCGAATACAACAATGGTCATTTGATCCGTAGTTGTGGGTCCGCAGGGTCCATTGGTAACTGACCACTGAAGAATATTTTCTCCAACACCTAGTCCACTGACAGTTGTGTTTGGATTGTTGGCATTCGCAAAAATTGCTGAACCTTGTATAAGAGTCCATGTGCCGACAGACGGAAATATAACAGCACTTGCAGCGAGTTGTGCCGACGTGTTTGGAAGACATTGCTCTTGATTCGGCCCTGCGTTTGCAATGACATTGGCCGCATTAAACACAGTAATACTTATTTGATCAGAACTATTTCCACAGGGTCCATTACTAATAGTCCACTGGAAAGTATTTACACCTATCGACAATCCGCTTACCGATGTAATAGGACTCGTCGAGTTGGCAAATATGCCTGCACCAATTATAACGGACCATTGCCCTGTTGCGGGAAAGGTTGTGCTATTGGCCGACATTGCAACTGAAGATGTTGTGTTGCAGATCACCTGATCGTTGCCCGCTGAAGCTGTAGCTTGAGAAGAATTGAACAATACAACTGAAACTTGATCCAAAAGAGTTGCAGGACTTGCACATGGGCCATTATCAATACTCCACTGAAAAATATTTGTTCCAAAACCAAGGCCTGTCACATTGGTAGTACTTTGATTCGGATTCACGATAGTTCCTGAACCACTCACAAGTGTCCACAAACCCGTTGCCGGTGATAGAAGAGAGTTGGCTGTTAGAGTAGTATTCGTTTGTGTAGAACAAAGAGTTTGATCCGCTCCCGCATTTGCACTCGTTTGACCGGGGCTAAACACAAAAAAAGTAATTTGATCTTGCGTGTTACCGCATGGACCGTTATTGATTGTCCACTGAAAAATATTAGTGCCAACGGCCATGTTCTGCACTTGTGAGTTCGGATTCGATGGATTCATTATTGTTCCCGTTCCCGATAATAGGGTCCACAGGCCCGTTGAAGGGGCCGCAGGTACATTGCCATTCAAAAAAGTATTAATCACTCCAACTCCTGACGAACAAAGCTCTTGATCAACACCAGCATTTGCTGCAGCAGCATTATTGTTGTACAAAGTGACGGTCACTTCGTCGAAGTTGCTATTTCCACAAGGACCATTCAAAGTAGTCCATCTAAAAACATTAACTCCTGTTCCAAGATTGGAAATGTTTGTTGAAGGACTAAAAGAGTTTGCAATAGAACCCGACCCGGAAATTAAACTCCACTGCCCTGTTGCCGGGGCAAGCACAGGAGTTGCTTGCATGATATAGTTGCTGTTGGGAGTGCATAACGCAGCATCCAGACCGGCACTGGCAAAAGCAGGAGTGCCATCGAATATTGTGATCATCACCTGATCATTCTGGATTGGAGAACATCCGCCGTTGCTTACTGTCCACTGATACACATTCTGACCAGGAGAAAGTCCAAAGACTGTCGTATTGGGAGAGGCTGCATTTGCAAAAGCACCTGTACCACTCACCACTGTCCACAATCCGCTTCCTGGAGGATTGAGGCTACTGCCACTTAAGACAGCAGAAAGAGGGACACCCACATCGCAGAATTGCTGATCAGGTCCGGCAGATACGGTAGGTTGACTTGCAGGAAAAACATTGATGACAACATTATCAAAAGTGATTGCCCCGGCGCATGGGCCATTGTTGATCGTCCATCTGAAAGTATTTGTACCCACGCTCAACCCGGAAACAGATGTAATAGGAGAAGAAGTATTTGCAAAAGAACCTGTTCCATTTATAACAGTCCACGCCCCTGTGGCGGGAAAAACAGGGGTATTGCCAGCCAAAGTGGCACTATTCTGAGGGAGACATGTTGTTTGATCGGGGCCCGCAGATGCTGCCGGTGCATTGCCATTATAAACCCAAATGATAATTTGATCGCTCAATGCCGGGCAGGGACCGTTTGAAATGGTCCATTGAAAAATATTTTGACCCACCGACAAATTTGTTGCAGTAGAAAACGGATTGGAGGCATTGGCAATGGTGCCACTGCCACTTACCAGCGTCCAAGCACCCGTAGCAGGACTCTGAGGAATTGACGCATTCAGACCGACAGTTAATCCCGGTGAGAAACAATGAAACTGATCTGTTCCGGCATTGGCAGGAGGATGATTGGGATTGAAGACAAATATGGTCATCTGATCAGATGTGGCAGATCCCGGGCATGGACCATTGTCTATATTCCACTCAAAGCAGTTAATACCCAAACCAATGTTTGTCACAAGGGCTGTTGCAGAATTAATATTCCCGATAGTCGCTTGACCGCAAGTTATTTCCCAAATTCCCAATCCTGTCGTACCGGCACTATTCGCCTGCATTACATAGGACGAACCACCGCAAAGTTGAACATCAGGTCCCGCGTTAGCTATGGGTGGCACTCCCGAATATCGGAATACTTGAACAATATCGAGGTTTTGGTCGCAAGGATAATCTTGGTGCCACAAAAAAGAATTGGTGCCCAAAGCCAAGTTGCTGACAGTGGTTGTGGGGTTAGTAGGACTGGTAATGGTGGCACCACCCTGAAGTACGGTCCAGTATCCTGTAGCATAAGGATCGGGATTTACGGCAGCCAGAGTTGTGCTTGTAGCTCCGCACAAGGTTTGGTTGGGTCCTGCATCAATAGGAGCATTCGGATCTACAACCAAAAATACAATTTCCAATTCACCTTGAAAGCCAAAATTGTTATCAACTACAAAGTTAATTGTATCATAACCCACAAAACCAAAAGGTGCTGTGTATCTGAAGCAAGTATCGAACGGACTGCTTGGGGGCGCCAGATCGATGGTTCCAACGTTGCCCGAATAGCTAATGATCTCGTGATCGGTTCCACAAGAAACCACATTGATGCAATGATCAATATCATCGCCCTGACAGAGCGTAGCTACAAGATATATATTGGTGGGCAGACCAGTAATTGGATCCAAAAAGTCGAATGCATCGTCGAATCCCGACAGGAATCCGTAAGCACCAGTCGATCCGCTATTACCGGTAAGCCATCCAGCATGGAAAAATCCTTCACTCTGAATAACATTGTTGTTGGCCAATGAGTTGGTTGTCAAGGAGACACTTTTCCAACCAGGCAGCCCAGGTACGTTGTTATAAATCACTCCCGGTATATTTTGGTAGTATACCCCGTTCACTGTAAGGGTAGATTCCGACTCCGGCGTGGCCAACAACTGTAGTGTTTGCTGGGCAGTATTAACTGTGAATTTCGAAAACTCTATATATCGCGATCCTGTACAATCCAATTGTGGTATGGCGCTCATGTCCACTTCATCATCCTGACTAGTGCCACTGACGTGATAGACATAAGCTGTTTTATCCGTTGTAATAGTATGGGGAGTTCCGAGGGACCCAGTAAGCGTCCAATCGAAGTATTCACCTGCGTCAATATTTGCGGCGGCCACCCCAGAGCCATCCAAATAAATGTTGGTACTATTCTCTGTTCCCACAATAATTGCGTAATCAAACGAAGGATCATTATCGCCTGCTATTAGTGCAAATTGAGTTCCTGCCAGCTCTATTGGTACAAGCTGATCTGTGCCGCCATCGGCGGCATTCGCACCCGGACCACTGATACGCGTATGGGTACTTCCACTTATTACTACAATCTCTTTATTCGACTCGACATGAGCCCCAGCCACGTGTTGAATTGGATTGTTGCCCCGAATCAAATAACATTGGTTCTGATTGAGATTAATTGTAAAATTCGTTGGCAAATCTCCAGGTGCTGCAGTATACATACCAAAGGGAGTAGTGAACTCAATGGTTGTGTTATTCTCCATTGCCATTACCGAAATGAAGTGATATTCGTTTGGGGAGTAATTGGCATTCAAATTTCGAACCTGCGAACCGCACCAAAAATCAGTGCCTCTGCCATTTCGCCCTTTAAGCGTGGCAAGGGTTTGGTTGAATTGGGCAGAAACTTTGTGGACACATTGAATAGGTGATGTGGAGGTAACGATAAAACCATTGTTTGTGATCGCAGTGTTCGCCACATTCGTTTGTCCCAAAGTCGGCGTAAGCGCAATGCTCAGAGGGTTTCCAGAGGACACAGTACCGTCAAAAACAAACGTGACTCCGTCGGGAGTTTCAATATGAACATCTACGCTGAATGGATAGGGCGTTGTGATAAACAACTCCGAAGGTTGATTGTGTCCGGTTTGACCAGTATTCCAAACTGGAGGCATCCAAAATCTATAGTCAAATTGAGCCGAAGCCGATTTGGTGCAGGTAACAATTGTAAACGCCAAAATAGCCAACCTCACTATGGAGGTCAGTGAATTGGAGCGAAGTCCAAATGAACTGCAAAGAGCAAAAATGCTGTGCATGCACAAAAAATTTACCCTGCACTTACATCTCGTTTGATGCATTTACAGGAGGGTGGTTAAGTATGTCGGTAGCTTATGTATAGGTCTAGCGCCTCAAATCGAGTTTCAGCTATTTGAGCACAAGATTTCAACACATAACGTGTGGTTATACGCAGACAATGAGCAAAAGTTCGATCTCTCGAAATTCAGACAAATAATACCATTTCATCTTATAAAATAATCCAAACCATTTCATAAGCAGAATTGGTATCATTTGGATTGAAGGCCATTTAGGTTTGGGCTAAAGCCCGAGATCTATCTATTTTCATAAAACCCATGGCTGAAGCCATTGGCAATGGAGTTGCTATCTTTAGGGTTTGGCAATCCATAGCGAATCCCAATGCGGATTCTAGGTTCAAAATTCACTTCCCTAAGTCTTCAAAGGTGATATTCAAACTACTTCTCTGAACCAGTTGGATGGGAACTCTATAAACAACGAATGTCCTTTTAGAGAAAAGAGAAAGCTTACTCTTCAAGTAATTGCTTGATAAACATCTCCAGCTTTTCGGTATGATGGGTATAGAATTTACCCGTTCCTGGGCCATAAAAACCGGTGTGAATCTTTCGGACATTACCGGATCGATCTATTATGATGGCCGTTGGATAAGACATCACTTTTGACAACATTGAAAAAACTTTTCCCGCTTCCCCTTTATGCGACTTGCCTCCGATAAATGGTGGATAAGGCATTTCTAGTTCTCTCCATTGCTTTTGTACTCCGGCCCGCATTTCCTGCATATCAGTTCCTCTTTCGAAAGCCACCGGAACTACTTGAAAACCAGCGCCGTTGTAGCGCTCGTATACCTGTTTAAGCCAACGACTTTCATCGGTACAATTGGGACACCATGAACCGAATATTTGAACCAAGGTGACTTTGTCCTTAAAAAATCCATTTTCAAATGTCACTTGATCGCCTTGAATATTTTTGGCTCTAAACGAAAAGGGCTGATCAGAATTAACTAAGAAAGTTAATGAGTCGGGATCATGCAGTCCTGCATTTTCATCCCTTCTCGCTTCCCATGGCTCATTCCAGTGTTTTCCGCTTGCAAAATATCCACCTAGGACGCTATCGCCTTTCATCTCTCCATCAAAATAAAAAAGGTGAGATCCATCAAAACAAGATAGATAAAATTCGTCACCATGGCGTTCGCCGCTTAGATAACGATAATCTCCCGTTTCGGTAAGAAAGGTACCCCTAACGTTCTTCCTGTTATCAGACGTAGCTAGTTTCAGAACCGCTTTGTACACATTCTCGGCACTATCTGGCGAAAAAGTCACATCATAGGTTTCCCAAACAGGTTCTGAGTTCGAAATATATTTAATATTTCCAGGTACGGCGGTAAAAGCGACAGAGTAATCCCCGTCTCTCGAGCGATCTTTCCACTCCCCAGAAATGCTATCTGTGCTCCAGACTTTACCCGTAAGATGCGATTGAAAAAGAGGCATCTCCAGTCGAAACGAATCTTTGAAATACACCACCGAATCGAGTTTTATTACTTCACCTGCATTGTAAATGGCGAACTTGCCAAGGCTGTCTATCTCAAGCCTAATGGGAATTTTCAGTTCATCGACCCAAAAAAGTAGGGTCCAATCACCTGCTTTGGGTTTAATATTCTCTTGCTCACAGGCAGTAAAAAAAACCAGCAATATAGAGAGAAGAGCGAAAAAGAGCGTCTTAGTTGTCAAGGTGTTCGAGATAAGGTTCGCAAACATAAGTAATTGCACATCTTCACGATACCGTCAAATTTCGTCGGAGTTTGGAAGCACAAACCTCTTGGCCAAAACCTTGATCAATCGAAGAGCCGCAAAATCCAATGTTTATGATTCCAAAAGAGACGAGTGAATCTCTAATCCAAATCAAACTTAATCCCTTGTGCCAATGGCAATGAAGCTCCAAAGTTAATTGTATTAGTTTGCCGACGCATGTATATTTTCCATGCATCTGAACCCGACTCTCTTCCGCCGCCAGTTTCCTTTTCGCCTCCAAATGCTCCACCGATTTCCGCGCCACTGGTGCCAATATTTACGTTGGCAATACCGCAGTCGCTTCCTTCTGCTGACAGAAATTTCTCTGCCTCTCTGAGATGGGTAGTCATAATAGCGCTGCTCAACCCCTGATTCACACCGTTTTGCATTGCTATAGCTTCATCCAGGGTTTTGTATTTCATCACATACAAGATGGGTGCGAATGTCTCGTGTTGAACGATCGGCAGCGACGAATCCTTTACTTCAATAATACAAGGTTTCACATAACAACCACTTTCATATCCTTCGCCCGCTAAGACACCTCCTTCAACTAGAATTTTGCCGCCTTGGTTTTTTGCATCTTCAATAGATTTCAAATAAAGATCAACTGCAGTTTTGTCGATAAGTGGTCCCACGTGATTTTTCTGATCAAGTGGATTTCCGATTTTCAACTGCCCGTATGCTGATGCCAACTTCTCGGTTATCTGAGCGTAAATATTTTCATGAATAATTAACCTTCTAGTAGTGGTGCATCTCTGTCCTGCTGTACCGCAAGCACCGAAAACGGCACCAATGATTGTCATTTTAAGATCTGCATTTTCTGTCACAATGATCGCATTGTTGCCACCCAACTCGAGAAGCGATTTCCCAAAACGTTCGGCCACAGTAGACCCAACGATGCGGCCCATGCGCGTGCTACCCGTTGCGCTAATGAGCGGAACGCGTTGATCTTTTGTCATCCACTCGCCTACCATATAGTTGCCGGTAATGATGCTCGAAATTCCTTCAGGCAATTCATTGTTGGCGGCCACTTCATTCCAAATATGCTGACAAGCTACAGCGCAGAGCGGCGTTTTTTCTGATGCTTTCCAGATAGACACATCTCCGCATATCCATGCCAATGCGCTATTCCACGACCACACAGCCACCGGAAAATTGAATGCCGAAATGATTCCCACAATACCCAGGGGATGCCATTGCTCGTACATGCGGTGACTAGGTCTTTCGCTGTGCATTGCCAGCCCGTAGAGTTGACGTGAGAGTCCAACAGCAAAGTCGCAGATATCGATCATTTCTTGCACTTCGCCCAAACCTTCTTGGAGGCTTTTGCCCATTTCGTAGCTCACGAGCATGCCCAGCTCCTGTTTGTATAGGCGCAAGCGATCGCCATATTGACGAACGATTTCACCGCGTTTCGGTGCCGGCATAGAGCGCCATGATTTGAATGCTTCTTGCGCAGTTTTCACAACAAGCTCATAGTCCTCTTTGGTAGTTGTGCTAACCGATCCAATGATCTGCCCATCTACTGGAGAATATGAGTCGATAACAGGACCATTGCCGAAAAAATGTTTCCCGGTAGAAGTCCCTTCGTTATTTGCTTTGATCCCTAGTTTCTCTAGAACTAGATCGATGGGAGTAGTTGCGATGTCTGTATTAGTATTCACTTCAAGAATTTTTTAGGATGCAAAGGTAGTAAGTGGTGAGGAGTTTGGTTTCAGTTTAGAGGAAAGGAATCAGAGTGGTTCGGGGTTTCGGGTGCAGCTCCAGAAGAACGGCATCTTCATAGGTCTGCGGTTCACGGTTCGGCAACAATTGCAGAGGATCTGAATCATACCATTTCCGTGGCTATTAGTTCATCCCCGTTCCAGAGGAACGGCATCTTACTTTTTTACCCATATTTGTACATCAAAAAAACCCATTCGTCGATCTACCCATGAAATTAATCTTACCCTTCTTACTTTTCTCGCTACAGTCCTTCGCACAACTAACCATCATAGAAGACATGATAGAAGGTCGCAATGCCCACACAGCTTCTACAGTGATGATGAATGGCAATACTCCCGGTGCTCTCATCTGCGGGGGTTATGATGGTTCGCAGGCACTTCAAAGTGCTGAGTGGTATAATGCTGCTACTGATAATTGGAGTAGTTTGGGCGACATGGAATCCACGCGCATGGATCACGCTGCCACTGCATACAACGATGGAGATTATGTGCTTATTACTGGAGGCTTCAACGGGTTTTCGGAAAACCTCAACAGCACTGAAATATTTAACGCCACTGATGGAACATTCGAGATGGGGCCGGCCATGTCATACGGACGCAGTTTTCACAGCAGCACATTGCTCGAAGATGTGAATGGCACTGATTATATATTGGTATGTGGTGGATTCGACGGTTTTGAGGAATTGGCCGCATGCGAGCGACTTAACCTAAGTACTATGCAATGGGAGAGCGCAGGAACCATGAACCTTGGCAGAAGTTCGTTTAGCATTGCCCGTCTTGACGATGGAAAATATTTGTTGGCCGGAGGGTTTAATGCCAATGCCGGATTTCAGCTCAGTGCTTGTGAGATTTACGATCCCATAGCTAATAGCTGGACATTAGCAGCTTTTATGGAACACTCTCGCGACAATCACGCGTCGGTAGAATTATACGATGGCAAAATATTGGTGGCTGGGGGTAGAAGATACAATGGCGATTTGAACCTTTTTGAAGGAATGATAGAATGTGAGTACTATGATGCCATTGCCGACGAGTGGACAGAAGCCCCTGATTTGCTCGCTCCACAGAGTTATTGCCAGATGCTATACAGCCTCGATAGTTATTATTTATTAGCTGGAGGAGTAGATCACACCGGTCAAGACGTAGAGACAACTACCACTCCTAGCATCGAGTACTTTCATCCATTCACTTTTTGGTTCACGGTAGAATTATTATATCCAGAGGGTCGATATAAATACGCCATGACCCGTTTGCCGGATGGTATATTGGTTTGTGGAGGCGAGGACGGCGATCCATCAGGCGAGTTATATACAGGATACCTCGATCAGGAGGAGAAAGAAGTGGAATTACCTCTGATATTCCCTAATCCCTGCAAAGACATACTTCGATTTGCCACAGATCAACCTATGTCATGCACCCTACAAGAGATGGGAGGAAAAACAGTTTTCTCCGGACGAGTGGGCATTTCCGGAAGTCTAGACCTATCCCAATTAGCCGAGGGAGTTTACACCGTGCAAACAACCGATTTTCAAGGCAAGCAAAGCCTTCAGAAGTTGGTACTTAGTAGGTAGATATTGGCATAATTGGAGGGTCGAGGTAAATGTTTAACTTGCCCACAATTAAATGGCACCAAAACACATACCCACATTGCCCCGCTACCGTCCTGCCTTTGGTATGTACTTAGGTGTGTTGGTATGTCTTGCCTCCTTCCTGCTCATTAACTGTTCCAAGCATTCAGATGAAGCCGCTGTGTACAACGACAGCATTGTAGAACACCAGGAGAAAATAGTTGTAGCTTTCGATGCACTAGACAGCACCCTATCCGATTCTTCATCCGTACCTACATCGATTGTTGATGCTCACGCGGCGCTTACTCATCAGATACAAAACAGTGTGCTGGCTTTGGATAGCATTGGGCCATTCCGAAAAGATCCCAGTTTACAAAAGGCCGCGCGTAGTCTCTTCACTGCCTACGGTCGCATGGCTGAGGACCCCTATGCCCGGCTGATCCACATCCGTTTGCTGGCCCCGTCGTCTATCACACAATCCACTATTGACACCAGTTTATCTCTACACCACCAGATTAAATGGCTCAGCGAAGAATCTCAGCTCAGCTTTCTGCAAGAGCAAACCGCTTTTGGGAAGAAGTATCATTTGGAATTTGAGTGAATACAAGTGATGGCTAACGGGTGACTCGAGTAGAAAAATAAAAGAGATGTACACTTTTGTTCGGACTAAGAGGATTTCCAAAATAACAAGAGATAAAGATGATTTATAAATTTAATGAGATGGTTTAATAAAGTTTATCTATCTCTATTAGTCCAATATCGTCAGGTTGTGAAAAATATCCTTCACCGGAATAAATGATGCGTATACCTATCTCTAGAATTTTCATACATTCGATTCTCAAGGCTTTGATTTGGGGACATTTACGGCGAAGACAAGTCAAATTGAAGGGGTATAGCTGGACGCTCTGTAACTGAGATTTGGTAAAGTCTTCGGGGTAAATGACATCAAATTATACAAATTCGGCCTATTAAATAGTCCAAACTATTCTATAAGCGTGAAGTAGTAAATGCCGTCAAAGTAGCTGCTATAGGGCCAACGGAGTGAAACGGAATTGGACTCTTACAGATACATAAACGGTATCAAGTGGTAGCAATCATTACAAACTTGTCGATTTACCAAGTGTTTTCTACCACTTAGATTTGAGCATCCCGTGATCTGCTTCCTTTGTATTTCTTAAGGTTGTTTCGCGGGGTTATGCCCGAAAGAATTTTTCCCAGAATCCGTATCGGAAATCTATTGCAGCGCTAAGCCCCTGTGATATCAGGCACTTCCAGGGTTTTTATTCTTGATGTATGAATATACACCATCAAATAATCCCGCATTGCGAATTGGAAGCATCTTGAGGATAATGCGCTGTGGGATCCTCAAACCTACACGCTGGAGCAAAGTAATAGTTCGAACTCTGAATTCCGATATCTCCATGGCGTGATTCGGGATAATACCAATTCTGCACAATAAATAGTCCCTGCTGCATTGCGCATAGGAAGTTTTTTTTGGCAATGCCCTGCAGCATCTTTCATTCACGAAATAGTAAATGCCGTCAAAGTAGCTGCTATAGGGCCAACGGAGTGAAACGGAATTGGACTCTTACAGATACATAAACCCAAATCAAGCGATAGAAAAATTGCACCCTCATTTTGCCGATGAATGCAGCGATTCTATCGCTTAGATTTGAGAATCCCGCACGCATTCTACAAAAATTGCCCTAATGCGCAATGCGGGATAAAAGGCATAAAAATGTGGTGAGAACTCATGCTATCATTGGGGTTAGCACTTCATAGCGAATCCCAATGCGGATTCTGGGTC
>Ga0163147_10001295_pt1 | contig 38476 bp, 42 predicted proteins | sample OliLakLV19MP6G1_FD_148597 | JGI IMG/M metagenome (GOLD analysis project Ga0163147, IMG submission 148597) | Freshwater microbial mat bacterial communities from Lake Vanda, McMurdo Dry Valleys, Antarctica- Oligotrophic Lake LV.19.MP6.G1 | ecosystem: Environmental > Aquatic > Freshwater > Lake >...
CAACCCCATTTGGACGTAACAATATTATCGAAAAATAAATGGGAAAAATCTATCGCAACCCCGGCTAGGAGTGGCATTATTATAGAAAAATTTTCGAAGGAAATTTACCAAAATCCCGTTTAGGGGTGGCATTATATCCCACCCTATAAACACCCTGATTTTAATTGATTGGTTAAATTACAATGAAAAAAATATTGAAAGAATTGCGAACCTATTATTTCGATAGAATAAAATTGTAAATTCGTGACAAATACTATTTACTCGTGTATAGAATTATTATCTCCGGTTTATTTTTTTTTCAATTTTCTTCAATTTCCTATGCCTGTCAATGCGGGGAACGGCCAACCATAAAAGATAATTGGGCACTTGCAGATCATGTTTTATTGGCGAGGTAATTGATATCAATTCAACAGAAAATATTTCTTCATACGGCAGAAATGTTATCTTATTTAATACTCTGGTTGTCGAATCATTTAAATATGATATAGGCGAAAATAATAATACGCGCACCTTTATTTATGTTGACGAAAGCTCCTGCGATTATTATTTCAAACCCGGCAGCTCCTATTTAATTTATGCAAATAACATTGCCAATGATATTTTTTTAATCTCAAACTATTGCTCAAGAACCAACCTGTTAATAAATGTAAATGAAACAGAAATTGAGAAATTGCGAGAATTGCGTGCAGAATTTATAAAAGACGATTCAAATTCTCACAATGTTTCTTTTAACAATTCAAATGATACTGAAGTTGCACTTTTAAAGGCATCTTATGATAAAATAAAGAAAGAAAAAAGAATAGTAATACTAATTTCAACCATAATTGTTGCCCTTCTGATAGTTGGATTGATTACTTTGTGGAGAGGCACATCAGTAAAAAAAACACTAACTATTATTGGTGGAAGTGATTACATAAACAAATTGGAAGCCCAATGTAATATCTCCTAAATTAATTCCCCGCACCTTTTACAATATTTAGCATCCTTATCATGCCCCTCCTTTCCGCATCTCGGGCAAACTTCATTTTTTTGTTCATTTCTTCTTGCAGCAAGAGCCATTTCTGTTGTTACTATCCCGGTAGGAACTGCAATTATACCATAACCCATCAGCATAATAAAACTTGCAACAAATTTGCCCAATGGTGTTACAGGAGCAATATCCCCATAACCGACAGTAGTAATAGTAACAATTGCCCAATAAATACAATCAGGGATAGATTCAAATCCATTTTCTCCGTTTTCTATCAGATACATGACAGAACCAAGTATAACTACCAGCATTAAAACAATGAGCATGAATATGCTGATTTTCCTCAAACTGCCTTTTATAGCAACACTCAGAAATTGTATTTCAGTGAGAAAATGTGTCAGTTTAAAAATGCGGAAAACACGTAGGATTCTCAAAGCCCTTAAGACTACTAAGGATTGAGAACCCACAAAAAATATGCTTAAATAACCGGGAATAATGGCAAGCAGATCAATAATACCTAAAAAACTAAATACGTAACTCAACGGCTTTTTTAAGCTCACCAAACGCAATATATACTCAATTGTAAAAAGGATGGTGAATATCCATTCGAAGATAAGAAATAATCTGCCAAATTCGGCATGCCAACTCTCCACACTATCAAACATCACAATCAAAATACTCATTACTATTAATACTAATAGCGAAACATCAAAAGCTTTGCCTGCGGCAGTGTTTGATTCATATATTATTTCCTGAAGCCTGTTGCGTAATAATTCCTTTTTTTGTTTCTGCATCTTATAATATTTAATTTTGGGAGTAGTTTAAAGATAGAAAGTAATAAATCGTTAAATTTACTTCAGAAAACTTATTTTTATGAAATACCTTTTGTTTTTCGGTCTTATCACAGGCTCAATTATTGTAAATGCACAAACCTCTGACAATGCAACTCCTGACCCCTCTAAAAAGACTTCTACCGTTGAAGTCTCCTGCGGTCAATGCAATTTCGCTCTCCCTGGCAAAGGTTGCGAGCTTGCTATCCGTATTGATGGTCAGGCATATTTTGTGGAGGGAACCGATATTGATGATTATGGTGACGCACATGCACATGATGGTTTTTGTGAGGCTATAAAAACAGCCGAGGTGCAAGGGGAGTTGAAAGATGGCAAATTTAAAGTTTCGTATTTTAAGTTGATGGAGAAAACTACCGAAAATGATATTGAAAAATAAGATTTAAAAAATATAAGTTTTGTAGTTTATGCAATTAAACCGCTTTTCTCTACCCAAATTGTTATTTTCATTCACTATAAATAGGGAATCTGCTGAAAAAAATGCAAATTGAATTGTAAAATGAAAAGTATTTACCAATTTTAATAGTCCGTAATGCGAATATGTTAAGCGGCCGACTGTATCTCTATTAGATAATTATTATTGGAGATATAACCATTATTTATAATATCGCTATTTTTTTACCAAAACCACAACGGCTATGAAAAAGTCTTTTCTTTTTTTTACTTTTATTATTGCGATCAAATTCAGTTTCGCACAACCTATTCCCGAAAATCTTGCAAAAATCATTCATCTCGATAATGATATTTACCATTGGGATTGGGGCAATAAACCTGAACACGTTAATTATGAAATAAAGGTGATAAAATTTTTGAATGCAGAACAATATAGTATAGATACTACAAGAAACTCAGCAAACGATAGTCTTAATTTAGATCAGGATGATACATTGGGTAATCTGGAAACAGACTCTCTTTCCGTGAATTACGTATGGTTAAAACTCGCAACCTTTGTGCATGATTCTTTAATTCCGTTGCTCGAAATTGAACAGGTAGTGTATAATGCTTCCAATTTTAAAGGGTATCTCGACAGAATAAAACATATTGAGACCATTACCTGGTTGGATTATGTTTTTAGAGACGTAGTTCGTAAAAGCGAAAGCCATCCTCAGGATACAAAATATAGCACACATCAATTAAAAGAAATGTTGTTGCTCATAAGTAAACGTATGGAGGAGATCATGGCAGATAATATTTCCATGTATCGGTTTACAGAAACATCAAAAAAATGGATTCGAGGCGTTTATATTGAACATGGAAATGATTTTCTCAGCCTTGCGAGTTGGTATAACGACGATAGGGATATGACAGGCTCATTTCGCATTGAAATTGCTACCGATCAATTTAAAATGCGGGTGTTCGACGGATATTCCAACCAGAAATTAAATTTGAACAGCAGAAATTTTTATAGTTATCAATCTATATTTTTTGGAGGGGAAGGATATACACCTTATTTGAGGGATACAACAATTTTTAATTCAAGTACTGCTATTGATTCCAACGACAGGCCCTATGCTGCATTTCAATACCTTGGAAGAGCAAAATTTCGTGTGAGCCGCCACGGGAAGTTTAGAATGATGAATCAATTTAAGATCGGAACAATTGGCTCAACAAGACCAGGTATAATTCAATCGGTAATTCATCGCGATATAACTATCAGATCGTATACACCGAATGGATGGGGTGCACAGATCGCAAACGGTGGGCGAATAGGATTCAGTGTTGAATATTACCCGGAATGGATGTTAACGCATGTTAGAACCAGAAGCGGAATAAATCTTTCTGCTTTCTCCGAATTAAAATACGGTACAGATATGACATCGGCAGGAATTGGATTAAATTTAAGCAATAAAGGATTTTTAAAATCGGGCGGAATTAATTTACCCTTTGTTGACAGATCGTCTACCACCTTTAAAGAATTTTTGCGATTTAATATTATTTATACAGGACGCGCAAGCTATCGCAGGGTAATTCATAATTCCATGCTCGAGGGATATGGAATAATAAAACACAGAATAGATGAAGATCCCACTTCACCAATTGATGCCTATTATCTGTTGCCGGAACAGGTGGAAAGAAATGTTTTTATCACGGAGTTTTCTTTGAATATACGGTTTAATTACTGCGGTCTCGTGCTAAAACAAGTGATCATGAGTCCGGAGTACGACCTTCCGGTAAATACCATAAACTACACGGTTGGAGAAAAAGGAGCGACGAGCAATCACAATACGAGTGCTTGGAATCATTACGGGACGGTGGGGATATTTTTTTTGTTGAAATGATGATTTTATTTATAAAAAAACATGGTATCACATTTGGATTAGGTGTCGGTTGTTCGTCTAATAATATCTTTGGAAAAACTGTTGATTTTTATTTTAAAATATGTAATTATCCTCAAAATGATTATAGCGCTCATTTTTATTTTTTTTTTAGCACCGATCACAATTCTGCTATTATTGATATAAATCTTTACGGGAAAAAAGATATTTGGAAAAACATTAAGTATATTTTGGTTGTGCATTTTCTTGTTAATAGCTTCAGCGCTAATATATAGTTATTTTACAACGCCAATTACACTTGAACAGAAAGATATTTATGGCGAATACGTGATTGACAGAACACGATTTCCAAGTTATCAGGCGGACTGGCAGTTTAATCATTTCCGATTTGAAATCACAAACCAAGACAGTATTTACTTTTGTGTTACAGAAGGGAATAAAATATTGCAGACCTATAAAGGAACTATTGCTTTTCCTCCTGCTTACAAAAAGCCTAGTTTAGTAATTAATATTGATGAACCCCGCCATCATTTAATTGAAGACTATCCAACCTTATACAGAGAAGTGAGAAATTTTTATTATGTTTTTAATTTGCCCAAATTTGGTAATGTTTTTTTTACAAAAGGTGCATGGGAAACCATTGACAATTGATATTGCCACAGCAAGTTGTAATTTGATTGGTTTTAGGTTTCTAAATAAATCCAACATTTCAGGAAAATTCGACTATTTTATCAATATTAATTAAGAAGTTAATGCAAATACTGGAACCTTTCAGAAATATTCTACAAGGAGATGTTCAGCGTTTATCTGGTATAATGGTATTAAATAATTTACCCATTCCAAAATCTGTTCCCTGTTTAGAGGATTAATTGATGCGCAATTTTTCACCTATCTTTGCCTTCAATTTCATTTTATGCAACGAGATACACAAATATTCGACATCATTCAAAAAGAACTTCATCGCCAAATGGAAGGAATTGAGCTGATCGCCAGCGAAAATTTTGTCAGTAATCAGGTTATGGAAGCAATGGGAAGCTGTCTTACGAATAAATATGCTGAGGGGTATCCCGGAAAAAGATATTATGGAGGATGTGAATTTGTGGATGAATCAGAACAACTTGCAATCGACAGGGCAAAACAATTATTCGGAGCTGAATATGCCAATGTGCAACCGCATAGTGGAGCTCAAGCGAATGCTGCAGTTATGCTCGGTTGTATCAATGCCGGCGATACTCTGCTTGGATTTAATTTATCGCATGGCGGGCATCTTACGCATGGCAGTCCCGTCAACTTTTCGGGAAAATTATATAAACCCGTTTTTTATTCTGTGGAGGAAGAAACCGGTTTAATTGATATGAACAAAGTGGAGGAGATCGCGCATCGCGAAAAGCCTAAACTCATCATAGCAGGAGCAAGTGCGTATACCCGCGATTGGGACTATGTTCGCTTCAGAGCAATTGCTGATAGTGTTGGCGCAATACTGATGGCAGATATTTCACATCCTGCAGGATTAATAGCTGCAAAATTGTTGAACGATCCCTTACCGCATTGTCATATTGTAACTACAACAACACATAAAACATTGCGCGGTCCTCGCGGTGGAATGATCATGATCGGTAAAGATTTTGAAAATCCATGGGGACTAAAAACACCAAAAGGGGAAACTAAAATGATGAGTACTATTATGGATAGTGCAGTTTTTCCTGGAACTCAGGGCGGACCATTGGAACACGTTATTGCAGCAAAAGCAATTGCATTTGGTGAAGATCTTACTCCTGATTATAAAAATTACTGTAAACAGGTAATAACGAACGCACAGGCAATGGCTAATGCATTTGTAGGCCGCGGATATAAAATTATTTCTGGCGGAACTGATAATCATCTAATGTTGATAGATCTGCGCAGCAAAAACATTTCCGGTAAAAAAGCAGAAGCAGTTTTAGGGGAAGCAAATATTACGGTAAATAAAAACATGGTTCCCTTTGATGATAAATCTCCATTTGTAACATCCGGAATCCGAATCGGAACTCCTGCAGTAACAACGCGAGGAATGAAGGAAAATGATATGGAACAATTTGTGGATTGGATAGACCAGATAATTTTAAATGCTGATGATATGGATATGAAATTGCGCATCAAAAAAGAAATCAATACTTTTGCTTCCGCATTTTCTTTATTCGCGTATTAATTTGTAATTTAGTAATTAAATAAAAATTAAAAATAGTTAACATGAAAAATTTGAAAAACATTGCTGTAGTAATTTTATTTCTCCTGACTGCATTTACTTTAAATGCACAAACAGGATGTATACAAGGAAATTGTGAAAAGGGAACCGGCACCTTTAAGTGGGAAGACGGAAGTGTTTATACTGGTAAATATAAAAAAGGATTGCGCTACGGAAGCGGTGTTTACACCTTTGCAAACGGGGAAAAATACACCGGTAAATTTAAAAATGACTTTTACGAAGGTAAAGGAACTTTAGTTTATGCAGACGGCAGTTCTTACGTGGGTGGATTCAGTTCGGGTAAATTAGAAGGAAGCGGTGTTTATAAAGATATGAATGGAGATACTTATACGGGTGCCTTTGTAAATAACAATAAAGAGGGTAAAGGAGTTTATGTTTTCGCGATTGGCAGTAAATACTCCGGCGAATTTAAAAATGATAAATACAATGGAAAAGGAATATTGAATTATAATACGGGAGAAGTTTATACGGGTGATTTTGTAGATAATAGTTTCCATGGTTCAGGAATTTACACCATGCCTACGGGTGATAATTATACAGGCGATTTTAAAAATGGAATGTACGAGGGAAGAGGCATTTATATTTATAAAACCGGCGATAAATATGTTGGCGATTATGTTGCCAATACCATGAGTGGAAAAGGGGTATTTACCTTTGCTAATGGGACTCAGTACACAGGAGATTTTAAAGATGGCGCCTACAATGGTTATGGTATAATGACCACCTCAGCCGGCGATAAATACGAAGGGGAATACAAAAACAATAAAAGAGAAGGACAAGGTACCTATTATTTCAGCAATGGAACAATTCAGAAGGGAAGGTGGAATAATGATAATTATTTGGGAAATTGAGTCACTGTTATAAGTTGTAAGTAATATTAGTTTGAAAGCGACATTGTTTGAGATTTTCTTTTGTAGAATAAATGTATTAAATGAAAATGTCTCCCACAAAGGATGATATTATTGGCACCGATAATTTTTTTTCTTTGCGCCTTTGCGCCTTTGCGTGACACTTTTTTCCACAAAGCAAACAAAGGATGATATTATTGGCACCGATAATTTTTTTTCTTTGCGCCTTTGCGCCTTTGCGTGACGCTTTTTTCCACAAATACAAAGTACACAAAGGATGATATTATTGGCACCGATAATTTATTTTCTTTGCGCCTTTGCGCCTTTGCGTGACGCTTTTTTCCACAAAGCAAACAAAGGATGATATTATTGGCACCGATAATTTTTTTTCTTTGCGCCTTTGCGCCTTTGCGTGACACTTTTTTCCACAAATACAAAGTACACAAAGGATGATATTATTGGCACCGATAATTTTTTTTCTTTGCGCCTTTGCGCCTTTGCGTGACACTTTTTTCCACAAATACAAAGTACACAAAGGATGATATTATTGGCACCGAAAATTTATTTTCTTTGCGCCTTTGCGCCTTTGCGTGACGCTTTTTTCCACAAAGATCCTATGTTAAAATCCTGGTTTTATAACCTTTGTAGCTTTATGAGAACCATTTTTTTTCCGCAAAGAAAAACAGGTAGAATGCCGAAGGAATTAACTAAAATAGTTTTTTCCATTCATCCACACACCTAAAAAAATTCCGTCTTATAAGGATATCTGATCTGATACTGTTCCTTTACAAGATCAATAAGCAACACCCTCAACTCCCCGATATTATTTTTTTCTGTAGCAGAAACAAAAACACAGTGATAATTTGATTTGCTCATCCATGATTTTTTGAGATCGTTGAGAATATCCAGTTTGATATCACTCTGCAGATACTTATCGAAATTATTTTTTTCGTAGAGATCCATTTTGTTAAAGATCAGAATACTTGGTTTTTCGGATGCGTTTAATTCTTTTAATGTTTCATTTACCACATTTATCTGATCCTCAAAAGCGGGATGAGAAATATCCACAACATGCAATAAAATATCACTTTCTCGCACTTCATCCAGTGTTGATTTAAAACTTTCTATTAAATTATGGGGAAGTTTTCTGATAAATCCAACAGTGTCGCTTAACAAAAATGGAGTTCTGTCAAGCACAATTTTTCGCACAGTGGTATCCAGTGTTGCAAATAATTTATTTTCAGCAAATACATCGCTTTTACTCAATAAATTCATGAGGGTAGATTTCCCAACATTCGTATATCCAACCAAGGCAACCCGAATTAAATCGCCGCGGTTTTTGCGTTGCGTTTCATTTTGTAAACCTATCTTTAAAAGTTTCTCCTTTAAGAGCGCTATCTTTTGTTGCGCAACACGTCTGTCCGTTTCTATTTCTTTTTCTCCCGACCCTCGCATTCCGATACCACCTTTTATTCGGTCCAAATGCGACCACAATCCTTTTAATCGCGGTAACATATATTGTGTTTGTGCAAGTTCAACCTGCGTTTTTGCCTGAACCGTTTGGGCACGCGTTGCAAAAATATCGAGAATGAGCATGCTTCGATCCACTACTTTTATTTTTACCTCCGCTTCTATATTGCGCAACTGCGAAGGGGAAATTTCATCATCTAAAATCACAAGATCAATTTCGTTTGCAATTACAAAATCCACTATTTCCTGAAGTTTTCCCTTGCCAACATAGGTCTTCATGTCGGGATGCGGCAATTTCTGATAAAATTTTTCTATGGTAACGGCTCCCGCTGTTTCGGCAAGAAATTCTAATTCATCAAAATATTCGTTCAGCTGTTCTAGGGTTTGATTTTGGGTAACAAGCCCTATCAAAATCGCCCTTTCCTTTTTATTGTTTTCTATGATATGAAGCATCTTACTGCAAAATTAACACCGTTATTCGATGAAATTGACATTGTAGTGAATTGCAGATGCTTTGAAAGACCATATATTTGCCAAAACAACTGCATTGATCCAATATTTACGACATAAAGAAATTGATCAAATCAAATGGGATCGCTGTATAGAAAATGCCATAAATGCATTGCCATATGCATATTCCCGTTACTTAAATATCGCAGCAGAAGAGAATTGGGATGCACTAGTACTTGACGATTACGATGCCGTTTTCCCGATTCCATTTAAAAACAGAGTGATATTCAAACAGATCTACCAACCTTTTTTCGTACAGCAATTGGGATTGTTTTTTACAAACCAGGAACAACAAAACCAATTACATTATTTTATCAATGCGATACCTTCCCATTTTCGTAAAATTAATTTGCATCTCAATGTGCAAAACCCTGCATTGGAATCTTTTTTAAAGGTAAAACGCAAGATCACACATCATATTGTATTGGATAAACCCTATCCACAATTAATTCAGGCGTACACCACAAATACAAAACGGAATTTAAAAAAGGCGGCCAGTTATAAATTGAAAATTATACAGGATATCATGCCTGCCGATTTGATCACTTACAGAAAAAAATATTTGGGCAAAGAATTAAGGGGTACACAAAGTGATACTGATCAGAACCGATTGCAAAAATTAATGGAAATGCTTATCAGTATCAATAAAGGATTTGTAAGCGGTGTATCAGGTGAAAATGAAGAGCTCCTTTCTCTCGCATTTTTTATTAAAAGTAATGGGCATCTTATTTTTTTATCGGCTGTTTCAACTGATACCGGTAAAGAAAAACAGGCTATGACCTTTCTTATTGATCATATATTAAAAACACATGCTGATTCAGGTCTCTTATTCGATTTCGAAGGTTCTATGATCCCGGGTTTAGCGAGATATTACAAAGGTTTTGGTGGCATTGAGGTTCAATTCCCTATTGTATATAAATAAACATATTCTGGTTTATCCTCCATAAACTTAGTTCAGGAATTCTTTTATCGTGTTAGATTTTACTTTTACCTGTTAATCTGTCTTAACGTTAACATCTGTTAATTTATATTCCTCCTTATTTTGCAATATATCTAAAATGGGAATTATGAAAAATATTTTTGGTTTGTTGCTGCTTGGTATTACCACTTCCGGTTTTCCTGAAGAACCCCTCCATAATAACACAAATTATATTGCTACTATCGACCTTACGAAGGTAGTAAATGATCGTGTAAAAGTAACCATAAAGTTACCGGATATTTCTTCAGAAAATATTGTATATTGCCTTCCAAAAATTGTCACCGGAACCTATTCCATTTATGATTTTGGCAAATTTATTTTTAAATTTAATGCGTATGATAAAAATGGCAATAAATTAAAATTCGAACACGTTGACGTAAATCAATACAAAATATTTGAGGTCACGCAATTGGAAAAAATTGAATATTGGGTGGATGATTTCTATGATATGACCATCGACAATACAATATTTGAACCGGCGGTAAAAAATATTTCTGATAATAATTTCATGATCAATTCCTTTGGATTTATAGAATATGTAAAAGGGATGAAAGAAAATGATTATGAACTCATTATTAAAAAGCCGGAAGCATTTTATGGCGCAACCCCCTTAAAAACAGAAAAAAATGATCAGGGGACACATGCTTATCATTTGAATAATTATGATCATCTGGCTGACTCACCAATATTATATGCTGTTGCAGATACTACAACTAAAATGGTTGGAGGTGCATAAGTATTAATTGGTGTTTTTTCTCCAAATAAGGTAATTACTGCTCATCAAATTATGGAGAATGTGAGCGAAATATTGGAAGCGCAGGGGGAATATGATTAAATAACTCCGTAATTTTATAATATTAAAATGCTCAATATATTTTTCCTTGGAATAATTAAACTCCAATGTTACAAACTGCCTACTGCCTTTGCCAACTCACCCTCCCACTCACCCCTTCTCCATACATAATTCCACCAAAATACCACCTGTACTTTTCGGATGTAAAAAACAAATCAATTTATTATCAGCTCCTGGTAAGGGTTCTTTATTCAATAAAATAAATCCTTCCGCTTCCAAACGTTTCATTTCCGCATAAATATCATCAACCGCAAATGCAATGTGGTGAATTCCTTCTCCGCGTTTTTCAATAAATTTTTCAATTGCAGATTCATCATTTGTTGCCTGCAATAATTCAACCTTTGTTTCTCCCATCATAAAAAAAGAAGTTTGAACGCCTTCTCTTTCCACTCCTTCTACTTTGTAGTGTTGTTTGCCAAATAATTTAGCGAATAAAATATTTGCAGCATTGAGATCTTTTACCGCAATTCCTATGTGTTCTATCTTTTTCATATCTCAAAAGTAGGAGGTACCATGCATTCAATATGCATTTCCCGCTAAAAAATTTACCAAAACCCGAACTTTTGATATAGCTTTGTGTTTTAGAATTAGTCTAAATAACAAATATGCTTAAATTACCGATATATCTTGATAATAGCGCTACTACGCCTGCCGACCCTCGTGTTGTTGACACTATGGTACCATACTTTTACGAACACTTTGGCAATGCAGCGAGTCGCAATCACCCTTTTGGATGGGAAGCGGAAGGAGCGGTAGACAAGGCCCGGGAACAAATTGCTAAACTTATTAATGCTTCCGAAAAGGAAATTATCCTAACTTCCGGGGCTACTGAAGCCGATAATCTCGCCATTAAGGGGGTTTTTGACATGTATTCCAGGAAGGGTAACCATATAATTACAGTTACCACTGAACACAAAGCTGTATTGGATACCTGCAAACATCTTGAAAAACTGGGTGCCGAAATTACCTACCTCAAAACAGACAGCGAAGGAAATATCGACCTGAACGAGCTGGAAAGTGTAATTACCGATAAAACCATTTTGGTATCTGTAATGTATGCAAATAATGAGATAGGCACCATCCACCCCATTAAAAAAATTGCGGAAATTGCGCATAAAAAAGGCGCTTTGTTATTTACCGATGCCACACAGGCAGCAGGTAAAATTTCTATAGATGTGGAACGCGACGGAATCGACCTTATGGCCTTTACCGCACATAAAATGTACGGTCCGAAAGGTGTTGGAGCCCTGTACGTTCGCAGAAAGAACCCCAGGGTAAAAGTTACTGCTCAAATGGACGGAGGAGGTCACGAACGCGGAATGCGCAGCGGTACTTTAAATGTACCGGGTATTGTTGGATTCGGAAAAGCAGCGGAGATTGCGATGTTAGAAATGGATGCAGATGCTGCGAGACTAAGTAAAATGCGCGATCGTCTGGAAACAGAACTCATGAAAATTGAGGAATCGTATGTGAATGGTAACCGCGAAAGCCGTTTGCCACATATTACCAATATTTCCTTCAAATATGTGGAAGGAGAAGGTTTGATGATGGCCTTTAACCAAAATATTGCGGTGAGCAGCGGATCAGCTTGCACAAGTGCATCTCTGGAACCGAGTTATGTGTTAAAAGCGCTTGGTTTGGGTGATGATCTGGCACATTCCAGCATCCGTTTTTCACTCGGCAGATTTACAACCGACGAACAAATTGATTACACCATAGAGCATGTTCGAATAGCAGTGCTTAAATTAAGAGAAATGAGCCCTTTATGGGAAATGTTCAAAGAAGGAATTGACCTGAGCAAGATAGAATGGGCAGCGCATTAATTAATTAGCAAACTAGCAAATGCGTAAGGTTGGAATGAATTTTTGTGCGAAAATTTTGTTTATTGAATAATGAGTTTCATCCCGAGTAAAAGCAAACTCAAGATTCACGAAAAACGAAGTTTAATTGTATCTATAAAGTAATAATATAAATCAGAGTATCAAGACGTGATTCCATCACCTCCCACCACTCAACAAAAAAAACGAATATGGCATATTCAAAAAAAGTACTGGATCATTACGAGAATCCTCAAAATGTAGGAACGCTCGACAATAAGAAAAAAGAAGTGGGCACCGGATTAGTTGGAGCTCCTGAGTGTGGTGATGTTATGCGTTTGCAGATCGAAGTGGATCCGGAAACACAAAAGATTATTGACGCTAAATTTAAAACCTTTGGTTGCGGTAGTGCAATTGCTTCTTCCTCTTTAGCAACAGAATGGCTAAAAGGAAAAACAATTGACGAGGCTTTGACCATAGACAATATGGACATCGTGGAGGAACTGGCTTTACCACCCGTAAAAATCCACTGCTCAGTATTAGCAGAAGATGCCATCAAAGCAGCAATTCAGGATTATCGTCAAAAAAATGGCCTTGAAGCATTGGTTTTAGAAGATAAAATTGTTCATTAAAACAGTAGTTTATTTATCTAATAACTAATTACTAACATGATTTTCATCAGCGAAATAGCAAAAGAGAAAGTGGAAGACCTTAAATCTCAGGCGGGATTAGGGCTCGACTATTTTATCCGCATAAGTGTGGTAGGAGGTGGTTGCAGCGGGTTAAGTTATAAAATGGATTTTGATAACGAAGAAAAACCGGGTGATCAACTTTTTGAGGACAGAGGCGAAAAATTAGTTACTGACCTCAAAAGTTTCCTATATTTATGTGATACAACTTTAGATTATTCCGACGGACTAAACGGTAAAGGCTTTCAATTTATCAACCCAAACGCAGGTAGAACTTGCGGATGTGGAGAAAGTTTTGCAGTTTAGTATCTCTTTTCTTTTCATACTTGAACTATAACCTCTTTGGCAGGCAGCCTGAGAGGTTTTTTTATGCGGTTTTAGTAATCACTAAACACGTATCTGTATTCAATTCCGGAAGTAGAATTTCGCTCCCCGATTTTTCGACCAAGATTATCAAATTTATAAAAAACAGTGTCTGCCCAACTATTCGATGTGAAATAGGATATTCTGTTTATTAAATCACCGTTTTCCGAATAATTATAGTGTATACTGTCGGGGGATTCTTTTGATGTTTTTTTTATATTGTGTTGTATTGATAAATTACCTGAAGAATCGTAATCAAATTTCGCAATAAAAAGGGTGTCCGCAATTTCATAATATCCAAATAATTTTGTTGCAACAGTTTTAATTATCCTATTATTGGTGGAATCGTAGGTATAGTTATATGATGTCAACTCATATCTTCCGAGCACAAGTTTAGTACTATCTTCATATATTTGATCATATATTTTTTCGATATTCCCATGTTCATCGAAATTATTGATTCTGATGATTGGTGTAATCTTATCCTGAAGAAATTCAGTTACCTCCCTTTTTATTTTACCGTTTGAATAATAGAAATAATTTTTCCGAAGTATGGTATCCATTTCTTTTATTATGGTATTTTGTTTCAGATAGGTGTTTTCATAATTATATATGCGTGTTTCAACAATTTTACCTTTGCTGTTTTTTTCAATACTTTCCAAAAGCAATGTTCCTGTATATTTATGTTCCGTACTGCTTATAGTATCTCCCTCCCGACTTCCAAAATAGATCTCTCTGATACAATTGCCAAGTGAATCAAAACAAACTTCCTTATTGCGAATTTCAATATCATTACTAATTATGAAAGTATTAATTGTTGAAAAAACGGATGGTGTTTCCTCCTGTTTTGACTTACAGGAAATGAAGCAGTAAATCAATATAAAGAAAAACAGATATTTATTCATTATAAATAGCTGTTTCTATTTTACCCGATGCATCCACTTTCGCTCTGAACATACTATCGGTATTATACTGAAAAGAAATATTGCCATTTTTATCAATTGCGATCATGCCGCCATCACCGGTAATTTCTTTAAAACGCACATGTATCATTTCTTGAGTTGCCTCCGCTAATGTCAATCCCTTAAATTCCATCATATCGGCAACCGTTTTTGCTGCTACAGTTTTAATAAAATCTTCGCCGGTGCCGGTGCAGCTTATTGCACAGGTTTTGTTATCAGCATAAGTGCCTGCTCCCACAACAGGTGAGTCGCCGATGCGATCATATTTTTTATTCATCAATCCGCCTGTAGAAGTGCCGGCGGCAAGATTTCCATACTTATCTTTCACCACACAACCTACGGTTCCGTATTTTTCTTCAATATTATTTAATACTACCGGTGTTTTCTGTAAAGCCATTACCGAATCAACATATTTTACATATTTTGTTTCCGTGCTGTCTTTCATGCCTTTCCATCTTGTATATTGATGTTGGGTATAGAAGTAAGATTCATCTACCAATTCGAGACCATTAATTTCAGCAAATTGTTCTGCTCCTCCGCTGCTGAACATGATGTACTTTGATGAATCCATTATCATTCGCGCAGCCTTGATGGGATTTTTAATATGTTGTACATTATTTACAGAACCTGCATCCAGATTTCGGCCATTCATTACACAGGCATCCATTTTAATTTTACCATTATTTGTAAATACAGACCCCTGACCTGCATTAAAGAGTGGGGAATCTTCCAGAATACAAATTACAGCTTCCACAACATCCATTGCGCTATCGCCTCTGGCAAGCATATCATATCCTGTTTGTGCCGCTTCTTTTAATTTTGCATTAAAAGCTGCTTCTTGTTCTGCAGTATAACTACCCTTGGGCATTGCACCGGCACCTCCATGTATGGCAAGTGCAAATTCTTGCGCCTTGGTTTCCTGTGTAATTGTAACCGGGTTATCCTTACAACCTACCACAAAAACCAATACTACCGTAATAAATGCGAAAATTAAATTTTGTTTCATAACACAAATTTAGAATTTAACCCGTAACTCCGCTAACTAACCCGTAATATGTTGATAAAAATACAGTGCCAGCTTTGGTTTGCTGTTTTTTTATTGTTTCTTTGTATTACGTAAATACGTATATATGGGAAAGCAAACTCTCACTCAAAAAGACAAGCCGCCTGTCCATCCCGAATGGGCCACTAAGCATCGCCAACCCGGCACGGAGCTTCGGCTGATAAATAAAACCTACTATCTGTATGCGGTCAGCAGCAAGTATGATCCTGTACTCAAACGGGCAAAAAAGATCACCGGGAAACTTTTGGGTAAAATCACCCGGGAAGATGGGTTTATAGCTTCCTCCAAGGATAAACTCAGACAAAAGGCAGAGCGGCCGGTAATGATTGATCATCTCAGTGTCAAAGAGTATGGTTCGCAACAACTTGTTGTGCAGCTGGCCTCCAAACAAATAGCTACCTTGGAAAAAGTGTTTGGAGAAGATGCAAAACCTTTATTTTTATTTTCATTTTTTCGGTTAACCGAACAATCCCCCATTAAGAATGTCCCCTTTTATTTCATGCACTCTTTTTTAAGCGAAGTATGGAAAGAGACAAAGGTTTCTGATAAAAGTATCAGCCAGTTGTTAAGGAGCGTGGGGACTAACCGGGAAAAGATAATGGCGTATCAAAAACACTTTGTCCGGGAAGGGGAAAAAGTATTATTGGATATGACCCACGTTATTACTCATTCCCGGCAAATAGAAGCAGCCCAGAGCGGTTACAACAATGTTATGTCCTTTGAGCCACAGGTAAATTTAATGTACTTGTTTTCGTCCCAGCAGCACGAGCCGGTATATTACCGGCTATTACCGGGCAATATCAGGGATGTAAAAGCATTTACCCTAACCACGCAGGAGTGCGGCTTAAAAAATGTAACACTAATAGCCGATAAAGGATTTTATTCTAAAAAGAATATAGAGATTTTAGATGAAGCCCAATTAAATTATATCATACCACTGCAAAGAGGCTCGAAGCTGATTCCTTATCCGGTATCGGGGGAGATGGATAAAAAAAGCTGGCAGGGATATTTTACATTCAATGAAAAAATTATATGGTACAAGACAAAAAATAACGTCACCCTTTATTTGAATCAGGAATTAAGGATAGGGGAAGAAAAAGACTATCTCAAACGCGTAGAAGGGGAAAAAGAAAACTACAACATGGAAAGCTTTTATGAAAAGCAATCCCACTTTGGCACATTGGCATTAATAGGCAACAACAGCGAAAAATCTGCTGAAGATACTTATGTGCAATACAAAGCCAGAACAAATGTAGAAACCATGTTTGATGCCATGAAAAATATTCTTTATGCTGACCGAACCTATATGCAAAATGATGCAGCTATGGAAGGATGGATGTTTGTAAATCATATTGCATTGCAATGCTATTATCTCATCTACCAGCAATTAATAAAGCATAAGCTCATTAAAAAATATTCTGTTACCGACTTTCTAAAGTTTACACACCGGATTAAAAAAGTAAAAATCAATGGCAAATGGCAACTGGCCGAGATAACAAAACCCGTTCAATTATTACTCGAAAAATTAAATTTAGATATTACGTAAAAAAGGGAGCGGAGTTAAGGTTTAAAATAATATATAAGGCCGGTGTATATTTTGTATCTGGAATCTTTTTGTACACTTACTGAGAAATAGAAAATGAAGTTGAAATCTATAACGTATATTGATGAGCAGGGGCACTAAATACAAAGAACCGCGCTACCGTCATAAAACGGAAATCCGCGGCTCTGATATTAGAATTTTAGAGATTATCTGTTTTGTTCGTTAGCCTCCCCTTTGTTTGCATTTCCACTGTTAAACTTAAATCCTATTTGTTCTCTGAGTGTGGTTTTGCCTTCAATATCGAGGCTGAAATTTTTCACATCATCCAAAGAGATGGATTTTATCATTTCGGGAGTTCGTTGTGATGCAAGTATGCCGGCCATGCGTAAATTTTGATGGTGAACAATATCCGCCACAATTTTGCGCATTGTTCTTGCATTGCCGAAAAATTTATTCCGGTTTGCAGTTAATTGAATGATATATCCTTTTAAATGCAATGCAGCTTCTTCTGTTAAGAATAAATATTCCTTTTTGAGCATATTTTCACCAATTACAAATAATTCTTCTTCGGTATAATCTTCAAAATGAATAAATTTATCAAACCGTGATTTTAATCCCGGATTAGATTCCAGGAATATTGCCATGTTATCCGTATATCCCGCAACAATAACAATAAATTCTCCGCGGTGATCTTCCATGCGTTTTAAGAGGGTTTCAATTGCCTCCCGGCCGAAATCGTTTTCACCACCCTGACTTAATGAATAAGCCTCGTCGATAAATAATCCGCCACCCATTGCAGCCTCTATCATACCATCTGCTTTAATTGCAGTTTGTCCAACATAACCGGCAACCATTCCTTCGCGATCGGTTTCCACCAAATGACCGCGTTCCAATATTCCAAGTGCTTTAAATATTTTCACTAAAATTCTGGCAACAGTTGTTTTTCCCGTTCCCGGATTTCCGGTGAATACCGTATGTAATGAAAATGATTTTTTTACATCGCGACCTATTTCTTTATAATATCGAACAAGTTTTACTGTCTCCTCAATTTCATTTTTTACCTTTGCCATTCCGGTCAGTTCTTTCAACTCGTTCATAGCATCTTGTAATAACACTTCATCAACGGGAAGTTCCACTTTTTTGGAAGTTCCAAAACCGAAAATAACTTCTACATCTTGTAAAATGATAGTGCTAAGATCTTCATTGGTAAGTTCTTCAGGTTTTTCCTGTTTCATTAAACGAAGCGCCATATTTTGTTTTGCTTCTTCTATAATGGAGTTTACATATCGCGCATTACCAAATTTATTGTCGCGGTTGCGATATGCTTCTACTACTTTCATATAAATTAAATTCCTTGCTTCTTCACTGATAGTAACTCCGCGTTTTTTGGAATCGTATTGCGAAATAGACATTAATTCATCCGGATTATAATCCGGGAAATTAATTACCTGCGATACACGAGAACTTAAACCCGGATTTGAATTTAAAAAATCGCGCATTTCTTTTGGATATCCCGCATAAATAATTGCAGTGTCTCCGGCACCATCACTCATTTCTTTTATTAATACTTCAATTACTTCTTTTCCGAAATCTTTGCCGTCATCACCTCTGTCGCTTAATGCATAGGCTTCATCAATAAATAAAATTCCACCGCGGGCACGATCAATTGCGGCCTTTGTTTTTGGTGCAGTTTGACCAATATATTCCGCAACAAGATCTACTCGCCCAACTTCCGTTACATCTGCGCGTTTAAGTAAACCCATGGCTTTATAAATTTTGCCGAGCATACGCGCAACCGTTGTTTTTCCGGTACCCGGATTTCCGGTAAATACCATGTTGAGGTTCATCTTATTTTTTTCTTCAAAACCTTTATCCTGACGTATTTTTAAGAATTTTAAATAGGTGGTTAATTCGTTGATTTCTTTTTTAACCGTTTCTAACCCGATAAGATCATCCAATTCTTTTTTCGCAATTTCAAAAGTTTCTGCATCGGTAACCATGGGGACAGCTTTTAATGTAGCGGTTGCTCCTTCCACACCTGTTAACCAAACAGGGTCGCCGGTAAGTTCTGTATCAGCTGTACCAACTTCAAAAGGAACAACTGCAATAATATTATCCATAAAAACTACTTCACAGGAATATTTATCGGGGTACCAAAATCCTGCAGCATCACTTCCATAACCAATATCCATTACGATGCTTTTTCTAGAGTCGTTAACGTGTTCAAACCAATAAGATGCGCCCTTTAATTGATGTACATCATTATAGAAATAAAAATTAAATTCTAAAGGAAAATATTTTTCATGCGATATTTTATTCGTAAGATCTAGTTCTATGGAAATATATTGGGCAGTATCTTTATTAAATGTAGTTAAATATTTTCGATTCTCTCTAGCAACACTTGCTTTTGGGGCATTAAATAATTTTATGGCATTAATATCGAAATATGGATTATTTCCGGCAGAAACCAATCCATTATTGGCGATATAAAAATAATTTGTCCCAACTAAAACATCATCCAGCCAAATTTCCCATTTATAGGTTCCTTTTTTCCACCAACCCGGAGTTGCAGTTCCCCAACCTTCTCGCACGAAAATAATATTTTGGTCTGTAGTTACTACAATATCTTTTTCAAGCTTGCACATCTCTTTGTTCTCGTAATACTCTGTTGCTTTTATCACAACTTTTGCCTTCCACTCCTCCTCGTCGAACAAGAGGTTGAACAATTGCAATTCCGCATTTACGTAACAAACTTCCGTTTCATCAAAAACAATCCTGTAGTTCTTCTGGTTGCCGAAAAAATTCTCCAGCGACCCATAAACCTTCATTTCTTTGAACTTATACCGTTTTTTCTCTTCTTTTTTTGCCATAACTGATTAATATAACGTTTTGTAAAAGGGTGGTAAAAATAGGGAATTCCTGATTTTGTTTGCGTTTTTGTTTGCTTTTAAAGGAATACTTTAAAACCATAGGTTTAATCATAAGTAATTGATTATCAAATAAATACAATTTATTTTTAAAAGCGGGAACTTTTTAGGTCTCATATTTGTTTACGTCTCATCGTCAGGAACACTAAATATTCTCCACTGATTCTGGATACAAAAATGATTAACCACTTCCTCCACTAATGTTTCTCTTACTACGATAATTACCTTAAGTGTATCTGCTTTTTTTAACAGCACTTGCTTGAGCTGGGTGCTAAATCCCTCCCCTTTTAATTCCATTGGGCCCACTTCATCCACAATTAACCAACCGTTTTTTTTATTCGAAGCTTCTTTAAGGATAAATGTTGCCTGCTCGAAACTTTTGGTGCTGAAAACATATTTGCCTACCGACAAGATTTTTTCCTCATTTTCACACGCCTCCATTTCAAACTGCTCCCCGGTATTAACATTCTGAAAAATTCGTTTCCCATTTATTTTTGGTGTTAAAATTCCATAAACATCCTTTCTGTTTTTACACCATTCCAAAAGTTTTGAAGTTTTGCCTGAATTAGTCGGTCCCGACAGAATAAATATATTCTTAAACATATTGATATTATTATTGTAAAACTAGCTGCTTTTTTGAAAGAGAAGTGTTCAAACTATAGGTCCTATTTTCTAAATCAAAAAACTGTATCTTTTTCATTCGGGTAGTAATGCGTTCACCATCACAATTTTAAAAAAGACAGAAAGTCTTTTTAATCCTCTTTTATTTTCTGTGTAATTCCAGCTCGATGTTACAAGTGAATTTGTTGACGGAATTAATAAAAGAATTTCGCTTATACTACTCTGAAATTTTGTTTTCTGTTTTCCGAGCCATCTTTTTAATAATTTCAGTAACAGAGGACCTATTAAAAAATACCAGGTAAGTATAATTAAAAAAGAACGCATCAAAATATGTAAAACTTCATCGGGAACCAAAATTGGATTGCCAATATGCAGAACTGCCTGTAACCACACTAAACTCAATATTATCCAGATAACAAATAAACCTGATCTCCCTATTCTTTTAGGAGAATTTTTTCGGCTGTTCTCTTTTGGTTTGGCGTATGAAACGGTGTTATTTACTTGGTTCTCTTTTAATGAAAATTCATTTTTCCAATTCGGGACTGAAGAGGGAATACGGGAAGCAATAATGCCAATAGTAAAGCCAACTAATATATGTAAGAATAAATATCCAGCTCCGATATATAAACTATAGTTTGTAACATTTTCCTGATTTGTAAGATTGGATATAAATTTATTCACCGCCTTCCAAAAATCCATACCATATATTAATGTAGGAACAATAATTCCCTGCGCACCTGATTCGGCAAGTGCAAGCGTGGCGAAAACGATGCAGGAAGTTTTGTAATATTTTTTATTAAAGAAAAAGAGTTCTCCGAGCACCCCCTGAAATAATACCGCATAATATGCTCCTATAGGGCTATGCGGACTCAACATTAATTTAAAAATACAAACAAGAATAGTTGCACGCAATATAGCACCTTTTTCACGAATGTAATAACCAATTAAACAAATAATAATAACTGCACTGCTGCCAACAATTAATCCGGTAATTGGCAATTGAAATCCGTGAATAATTCCACCCAATGTTCCTTCACAAACTGCCCATAACGCAATAAGCCTGTAGTAGAATTGTTTATTTTTTACCGGTAGCTCCATAAAGGGGGAAAGGTACTTGATTTTTTTTACCTGCAAAATTATTTTAGATTTGTAATTGTAATTTTTAACAAATGGATAAAGATCCTAAGCTGATAGTACATACCACAGAACCTTTTAACGCCGAACCTCCTGTGGAAGAGTTGCGCGAGCATTTTATCACACCACAACCACTATATTATGTGCGCAATCATGGAGAAGTGCCCGTTATTGATGAAAATACTTTTCGCCTTACCGTTAACGGAATGGTGAATAAAGTGCTTTCCCTGAGTATGCAGGAGTTAAAAAATAATTTTTCGAGATGCACTATAATGGCAACCTTACAATGTGCCGGCAATAGAAGAAATCAATTAATTGAATTTGCAGAAGTTCCCGGTGAAGTTCCCTGGCAGGAAGGTGCAATAAGTAATGCTACTTGGACCGGTGCACCCCTTAAAGAAATTTTGGAACTTGCCGGAGTAAATAATGAATGTTTATTTGTTGAATTTATGGGGGCAGATGATGTTTTTCGTCATGGGGAAAATGTAGGTTTTGGTGCTTCCATTCCAATAGATAAAGCATTGACAGAAGACGTACTTTTAGCTTATGAAATGAATGATCTTCCATTAGAACCAACACATGGATTTCCGCTTCGTGTTGTTGTTCCGGGATATATTGGCGCGCGAAGTGTAAAATGGGTAACGCATATAACATTACAGGATCATCCCTCAAAAAATTATTTTCAGGATCATGCTTACCGATTATTTCCTCCGCAGGCGAAACCGGAAACGGTTGTATGGGAAACCGGTTTGCAACTGAGTGAACTGGCAGTAAATTGCGCAATTACCTTTCCTAAAACAAATACAATTCTTGATGTCGGAAAAATAACCGTGAAAGGATATGCAATGAGCGGAGGAGGAAGAATAATTTCGAGAGTTGATATTTCTACCGATGGAGGGGAAACATGGATGACTGCAAAAATAACCGAAGGTGATCATAAATGGGCCTGGGTATTTTGGGAACTGGAATTAGAATTATTAAAAGGAAAATACGAAATTTTAACCCGCGCATTTGATTCTTCAGCAAACACTCAACCGCAAGAAGTCAAACATGTATGGAACTTTAAAGGGTATATGAATAATGCGTGGCACAGAGTTTATGTGGAGGTAAAATGAAGGAATGAATATACATTTACCTCATTCGGAAAATATATCATTTACGGAAATAAAAAACAGGAAGAGGTAAATAAATAATGGCAATGATATACAATTTTACACTAAATGTGTTAAAAAATTTGTTTAATTGAATTAGTGAGCATATCTTTACACCACAATAAAACGCCAAATGATACCTCAATTTAAAAGCATTTTAGACTTACTCCAACAGTTTCCAACAGAACAACATTGCATAGATCATCTTGAAAAAATGAGATGGAATGGAAATGTTATTAGCCCGTTCGATAGAACAAGTAAAGTTTATAAATGCGCTGGTAACAAATACAAATGTAAGAATACAGGAAAGTATTTTAATGTAAGGACTGCTACTGTATTTGATAACACAAAAATTCCACTTCAAAAATGGTTCTTAGCTCTATATGTATTCAGTTCTCACAAAAAAGGTATCAGTAGCCACCAACTTGCAAGGGATATTACAGTAACCCAAAAAAGTGCGTGGTTCTTACTGCATCGCTTACGTTATGCTTTTGACCATCCGAAATTTAAAGAGGCATTAGGAGATATTGTAGAGATTGATGAAACCTACATGGGTGGAGAGTATAAGAACAAACATGCTGATAAGAAGTTAAAGAGCACACAAGGCAGAAGCACTAAAGATAAAAAGCCTGTATTAGGAATGTTGGAGCGTAACAAATACGTTATTGCACAGGTTGTTGATGATACAAAGCAAAATACAGTATTGCCTATAATCGTACACAATGTAATCCCCGGAACCTTTGTAATGACTGATGAATATAACGCTTACAATGCTTTATCATTCGCCTACAACCACATGAGAGTTAATCATGGAGCAAAAGAGTATGTAAATGGAATGGCACACACCAACGGCATGGAGAACTTTTGGAGCCATTTAAAGAGAGGGATTGATGGGATTTACCATTGGGTAAGCGTTAAACATCTTCAAGTTTATGTGGATGAATTTTCTTTGAGATATAACATAAGAGAGTTGACAACAGCTTCGAGATTTGATCTGATTTTAGCTAATATTGCCGGAAGGTTAACCTATAACGATTTGATAAAATAATGAGAGAGATTGATGAATATTCTGACTTTTTATTCTACTCTACACATAGCGGGAATACCAATATAACCGTAATAATTGGGGACGAAACGGTTTGGACAACCCAACAAAGTATGTCCGACATTTTTAATATTCATAGAACCGTAGTAACCAAGCATATACAGGGAATTTTTAACGATAAAGAGCTTGACGAACAAAGCAATGTGCAAAAAATGCACATTGCAAATTCCGATAAACCAGTATCGTTCTATAGCTTAGATGTTATTATAGCGGTTGGCTATAGGGCTAATTCTTATGAGGCAACACAGTTTAGAAAGTGGGCAACTTCAATTTTGAAAGAATACCTTATAAAAGGATTCGCTTTAGATGATGATCGCCTAAAGCAAGGAAAAGCAATATTTGGCAAGGATTATTTCGAGGAACTCTTAGAGAGAATACGGGAGATAAGAGCTTCAGAAAGAAGGTTTTATCTAAAGATAACTGACATTTACGCACAGTGCAGCATTGATTACGATGCGGATGCGCCAATTACTCATACATTTTTTGCTACTGTTCAAAATAAACTTGAATTTGCAATAACGCATCAAACAGCGGCAGAATTAATTAAGAACCGAGCTAACCACAAAAAACCTTTTATGGGGCTAACAACATGGAAGGCAGGTGAAAAGGGAAAAATACTTAAATCAGATGTAGCTATTGCAAAAAACTATTTGAGTAAAGGTGAATTAAAAGAGTTAAATGCAATTGTTACAATGTATTTGGATTATGCAGAATTACAGGCAACTAAAAACAAGGTAATGAAAATGAGGGACTGGATAGAGAAATTAGACTCTTTCCTGAACTTTAATGAATATGATATTCTACATAATGCAGGTAAAGTAAAGGCGGCAGTTGCAAAAAAATTTGCAGAGAAAGAGTATGGCAAATATAGGGTTATACAGGATGTAGAGTTTAAATCTGATTTTGAAAACTTACTGGCAAAAACATTTAGTAAAAAGGAGTCAATTAAAGATACAGATGATTTCAATAAACAATTATTAGGCTTATTAAACACTCCACCCCCACCAAAAAAAAATAAGAAATGAAACAAACTGCTCAAATCAAATCAGAGGTGCCTAATTTGCTTGTAATAGCAAAAACTGTTATACAAGTGAAGAAAAAAAGGAAATCGCCATCTGGTATCTCGACAAATGATTTGATATTATCAGCACACATTGGCACAAATGAAGATGTGTTTCCTGTGATATTAGATTTACATGTAAAATCTGGCGGTGCTATTGCCGGCGTTACTTACGGCAAAGGTGTGTTTTGGAGAAAGGTAGATAAGAAGAAATATCATCTATCAAAAAGTGATCTATCTACTGGAATTGATTGCAGGGATTTGCCATACAAAAAAGAATCTTTAGACTGTGTGGTTCTTGACCCTCCATATATGCACACTCCGGGAGGAACGGCGCATTCAAATCACCAAAACTTTGAGTCCTATTATAAGAATAACCAGACGGGCAATAAAACAACAAAAAAATATCACGAAGCTGTATTGGATTTATATTTTGAAGCTGGAAAAGAAGCAAAACGGGTATTAAGACCAAAAGGCGTGTTTATTGTAAAATGTCAAGACGAAGTTTGCGCCAATAAACAAAGGTTAACCCATGTTGAACTTATCAATTATTTTGAGAAGTTAGGATTTTATGCGGCAGACATTTTTGTATTAATACGCAGAGGCAAACCAGGGGTCAGCGTCATGCTCAAACAGCGCCATGCAAGAAAAAACCACTCTTACTTTTTAGTATTCTATAAAAAGTAGTATTTTTCCAGATGCCCGACATCCACTTTTATTACGAAAAGATCAAATTGTTTTCTGCCAAAAATCTTGGTAACCAGAATGTGACAAGTGCGTTGATAGATTTAATCAAGGAGTCTTTAATAGCTCTTCGTTCCTATCCTAAAATACAGTTAACATCAAATATTGCAAATAAAGCATACTTTATTTATGATAACAATGGAAAATATTCTCGTCCAGTAAACCTTGATTTATTCATAGAAGATATTCCAGATGAAGTTTACCAATGGTATCAAAATCTTGAATGGAATAAATTTCCTAATAATCAGCTCCAACGCTTTTTATACACAATTTCAATGTCATACTGTGCAGCTAAAGATTCATTAGGGGGATCTGATAAAAAATCACCTTCTATCTTTTTTGAAATATTGATTGGAAACATTTTTGCGAGAGTTTATAGCGTTAACCCCAGCAAGAAAATCAATGTCTAACTAAGAGATATTAAAACAGAACTCACCACAGATTTTATTTTTAAGCCCGATGGCCAAACTGCAAAAATCCATTTACCTATTAAACTCTCAACCAGAGAACGATCAATACAAGCATGGGCACATCAACGGGTTTTAGAAGGAATATATGGAAGAGGTGCGTTTATTGGTGTAATTGTAATAATGAATGAAACTAATTTCGTAAGCAAATCAAAATCAGTTGTCGAAGTGTGCCTTCCCGAACAATGGAGGTTGTATCAGATGTATATTTCTGTAATGTCCCGTGTTTATTACCTGGATATTCCTAAAAAATATGAAGAGTTATCAAGCAAAAAACCGCCAATACATGTAAAGCCTTTTTCTGCTTTTTTCAAGGAAGTATATGAACTTTTAGATATTTAGTGTAAACAAATATATCATTGCCTAAATAATTATTTCAAAATGTTTTTCATAGCGCAGGAATTAACTTCTTTGAAATTATAGTATTATAAACAATAAGCCCATTGGGTTAAATTTGCATAAAAACCTATTTATGGCTATTATAAAACTATCTGAGATCGCTACCGTTCCCACAAAAAAATTCGAAAAGGAAACAACCAAGATAAAGACCAAAGAATATATTGAACAGTTAACGGAACTTCAGAATTTGCTTTTTGCACAATCGAAACACAGTTTGCTTATTATTTTACAAGGCATGGATGCAAGTGGTAAGGATGGTGTAATTAAGGAAGTTTTTTCCGGAACTAACCCAATGGGTTGCAGGGTAACAGGGTTCAAAAAACCTACGGAGGAAGAAATGGGTCACGAATTTTTGTGGCGAATACATAAAAATGCACCGCCAAAAGGAATGATTCATATTTTTAATCGCTCCCATTATGAAGATGTGGTAATTCAAAGAGTGCATAAATGGGTTGATTTACCAACTATAAAACGCAGGTATGAGCACATCAATGCGTTTGAATCCCTTTTACAGGAAAATAATACCATCATCCTCAAATTTTATCTTCACGTATCGCAAAAGGAGCAGATGGAGAGATTGAAGGAAAGACTATCTGATCCTAGAAAAATGTGGAAATACAATCCAAATGATCTGGAAGAAAGCAAACGATGGAGCGAATATATGACAGCATATCAGGATGCTTTTAATGCTTGTGGCCCAAAGGCTCCCTGGATGGTTGTTCCTTCCGATAAAAATTGGTATAAGGAATATATAATTGCTAAAACTATTGTGGATACACTTCGCAATTTAAAAATGGAATATCCGGGACTTCCGGGTGTAAAAGGAGCCTGAACATTTAAAAAAGTGCTGGCAAACGCTAGAGAAGCAAAGGAAATAATTTGATTGGATCTTGTTTCTATTGGACCGGAAGCAACCTGACGATACTTATTTAGACTAAGTTGCACCATAAAAATATTTCCACTTTTTTTGGTTAATGCTTACATTTGGTGTAATCTTGTAATGCAATAAGTATAATCAGTACCCTTTAAAAATGTTGTTTTTTCTGAATGAGAACAGGTATTAAATACAGGATTGTAATTATTTTTACCTACTTCATCCTAATAGGATTAAATTGTGTTGCGCAGCCTTCAAGTACCTTTGATACCGATTTAGATGGTTGGAATACTGTAGGACAATGCCCTGCAGAATCCTCCCCGGGGGCAACTTGGATGTCAACAGGGGGTAATCCTCTCGGTTGTGCTTATGCACAGGACAATTCTATCGGAATTTTCTATTGGTATGCTGGTGGCACTGAATGGAAAGGTGATTTAACAGCATATTATGATTGTTACCTGGTTTTTGATCTCATGCAGAATAATACAGGATTGCCTGTTGGCAGTCAGGTAGATGTGTTGATTTTGCGCACTGATGATCAATCAATTGTTTATAATACGTCTCCTGATCCGGCTTTAACCTACACTACTTACATTGTTCCGCTTAATGAAACCGGTTGGACAATTGGAGGTGCACTAAGTGGCGTAAGTTGTCCAGATCTGGGAGGTGCTGCCTGCTCATCCGCTGATATGCTTAGCTATTTGGGAGATATTAAAAAATGGCGAATAAGAGCGGAATACAGCGGATTAAGTAATGAAAAGAACAGGTTGGACAATGCTTATATAACATGTGATCCATTAATTCTACCCGTTGTTTTTACATCGATAGATGCAATGCAACTAGAAAAAACAACTTCCAAAGTTATTTGGTCAACTTCTTCTGAAAAAAATACCCTGGGCTTTCAAATTGAAAAAAGCCCTGATGGACTTTTATATGATTCTATCGGGTTTGTAGACGGCAGTGGCACAACAATTTTATCGCATGATTACGAATTCATCGATCATGAATTTACAGAAAATGCATACTATAGACTCCGTCAACTAGATATTAACCTCGGTGGAACTTATTCAAAAATTGTGGCACTTAGTCGAGATTTCCAATCAGAATCAACTTTGCAGATTTTCCCTAACCCTGTAAATGACAATTTGACCCTTACCCTAATAGGAACCGACAAAATGCTGGCATATCAAATAACCGATATAGCCGGAAGAAATTTGGCTTATCAGACAGTGGAAGATAATGAGGGATTTTATGAGACCACCATCCCAGTCAAGCTTTTAGATGCCGGTATGTATATTATAACCTGCTACAAAATGACAGGAATAGAGTCTCAAACCTTTCAGGTTATTAAATAATCATTAAATATTTTTTTATTTTTAAAACTGCTTAAACATTTATAGCGTAAGTTTGTTAATTCGTTTAAAATAAGGGTGCATAATACTTCAGACATACATGCAAACGAAGATTTACTCGTGACCGGTTTACAGGCAAGGAACACTGCTGTATTGAAAACCGTTTATGAAAAGTATTCTTCATCACTATTTGGTGTTATCACACGTATTGTGAACGACGACCATTTGGCGGAAGATATTTTACAGGAAGCGTTCTTGAAAATTTGGAATAATGCAGAGAGTTACGAATCGTCAAAAGGAAGACTTTTTACGTGGATGATGAATATATGCCGCAATGCAGCTATTGATAAAATGCGCAGTAAGGGATATAAAACCGGTAAAAAAACCACTAGCGACGAAACGGTGCTGTATGAAAATCCAACAAAAATTTACGATGATATTAAACCGGATACAATAGGAATAAAAGATTTGGTAAATAAATTGAAGCCGGAATGGAAGCAATTGGTAGATCTCATCTATTTTAAAGGATATACCCATCAGGAAGTTGCGGAAGAGTTAAATATGCCTCTGGGGACAGTTAAAACCAGATTGCGAAGTGCCATTACGTTATTAAGACAAAAAATATAATAAAAATTAATTACAGAACAATTGAATGTTAAAGATTACATAGAATCAGGATCATTGGAACTTTATGTTTCCGGCGCACTCAACCATGAGGAGCAAAAGGAAGCAGAAGCAATGATAGCGCAGTATCCGGAGGTTAAAGCGGAACTGGAGGCAATAGAAAAAGCCTTTGAGGACTATGCTTTTGCTCATGCAGTAGATGCTCCACCTGCTATACTGACCAATATTTTGACCAAGATTAAGGAAGAAAACCCGGCTTTTAATACAGGTAAAACCATTAGCCTGAAGCCGGCACAATCAACAGCTAATAATTGGGTGAGATATTTGGCATATGCAGCTTCTATACTGCTTTTCATCAGTATAGCCACCAACGTTTATTATTATAATAGTTACAAACACGCTTCTGACCAACTTTCGGAGTTGCAGGACGCAAATACCTTCCTTACCGACAAAATGGATGTAGTAAGGGCTGAATATCTTTCGATGGAAACCGAGCTCAACGTAGTTAAAAACCCCGCAGCTATAGCAATTACCATGAAGGGTCAGTTAATTAGCCCAAGTTCTACTTCCGTTGTTTTTTGGGATAAGTCCTCGGGAAATGTTTACCTGAGCGCAATAAATCTTCCTGCTCCGGAAGCCGGAAAACAATACCAGCTTTGGGCGCTAAAAGATGGTAAACCAATTGATGGCGGAGTATTTGATATCAATGGAAAACTTCAAAAAATGAACAATATTGCGGGTGCTGATGCATTTGCTGTAACGCTGGAACCCAAAGGTGGTAGCATTGGGCCTACCATGGAGCAACTCTATCTTGTAGGAGGAGTTTGACCTTAGTTTTTTTACAATATTTCAGTAACTTATTCAATATCTTGTTGTAGCTAAAATTGTAATGCCCGAAACGTTCATTTTTACAATTCGAATTCCTACCTTTGTGAAGCAAAAACCCGCCAAATTAACATATACTAAAAAGGGAAAATGGAACAACAGGTAGTTAACAATCAATTATTGGATTATACTGCAATATTTATTCAATTTATCGTAGCTGCAGGGTTTGTGCTTACTACCATATTCGCCTCTCAAAAATTCGGTCCTAAACGCAACTCTTCTAAAAAACTGGAAAGTTTTGAATGTGGCATCGAAACCATTGGCAATGCGCGTTTACCTTTTTCAGTAAAATATTTTTTAATTGCCATTCTTTTTGTACTTTTTGATGTGGAACTCATTTTCTTTTACCCCTGGGCAGTAAATTTTAGGGAACTAGGACAACTTGGTTTTGTTAAGATGTTAGTGTTTATTGCACCGCTGCTTTTGGGATATTTTTATATCATTAAAAAAGGCGCTTTAAAATGGGATTAAAATGGTTTTTATTCCCTCTAAAAAATATATTGATCGATCAGTAAATACTTAAATTTTGCTCACAAAAACAGAAGCACCAGAAAGTTATACCGGTGAGGGATTTGCTCTCACAAGACTCGAAAAAGTTGTGGGACTTGCGCGGGCAAATTCTATATGGCCATTGCCCTTTGCTACCTCCTGTTGCGGAATTGAATTTATGGCCACCATGGCATCCACTTACGATCTCGGAAGATTTGGAGCTGAACGTTTAAGTTTTTCTCCAAGACAAGCAGATCTTTTAATGGTAATGGGAACAATAGCCAAAAAAATGGGCCCAGTTTTAAAACAAGTTTATATTCAAATGGCAGAACCCAAATGGGTAATTGCAGTAGGAGCTTGTGCCTCAAGCGGCGGAATTTTCGATACCTATTCTGTTTTACAAGGAATAGATAAAATAATTCCGGTGGATGTTTATGTTCCGGGTTGTCCTCCTCCGCCGGAAGCAATATTAGACGGAATTTTAAAAATTCAGGAATTAATTAAACGCGAAGGATTCAGAAGAAGAGAATCGCAGGAATATAAAATGATGTTAAGTGGATATGGCATTGAATGAATGGAGAGCTAAAAGGTTGAAAATGTAGACCTAATAGGTTTACCAAACCTGTGAGGTCGGGTTGGTGAAATTTAAGTTTCAACTAGACCAGAAACTTTTTGTCCGCCTATTGAAAATCAGACCTCACCGGTTGAAAAAAACCAGGCAGGTCGATTTTCAAACCTTTGAGGTCTGACGGAAGGGCAAAGTGAAATTAATATTTAACAAATAATCATAAAAATGCAAACTCAGGTTGATAATGGTACAGTTGAAAGTCTTTTGAGGGAACAATTTCCCGAGGAGATAAGAAGTGTAGAAGAATCCTATGGCATGTTGGATATTGTAGTAAAAAGAGAAAAAATAATTGAAATATTAGAATGGCTGCGCGATAGTAATTTATTGCAGTTTAATTTTCTTACCAGTATGTGTGGCGTGCATTTTCCGAATAATAAAGGAGAAGAATTGAGTATGGTGTATCATATGCACAGTTTCACAAATAATATCAGAATTCGTTTACATATTTTTTTTGGTGAAAAGGATGCTATTGTTCCTACCGCAACAAATTTATTTAAATGTGCAAATTGGATGGAACGCGAAACATATGATTTTTACGGAATACGTTTTACCGGACATCCCGACATGCGCAGAATATTAAATGTAGATGATATGTTATATTTCCCCTTATTAAAACAATATCCCTTGGAAGACGGAACAAGAACTGATAAGGATGATAAATATTTTGGAAGATAATTAATAATACAGACCATCATTTTTAAACAGGAATAATTAAAATACATTGGCAGAAAATAAAACCGTAAATACTGTAATAAACGGAGTAGTTCAAACAGATGAGGAATTAAAACAATTTAATTATCTCAACCTAGGTCCTACACATCCCGCTACACATGGAATATTCCAGAATGTATTAAAAATGGATGGCGAAATTATTGTGGATGCCCAGCCAACCATTGGATATATTCACCGCGCTTTTGAAAAATTGGCGGAACACCGACCTTATTATCAGGTAACACCAATTACCGACAGATTAAATTATTGTTCTTCCCCAATTAATAATATAGGTTGGTACCTCACCGTAGAGAAATTATTAAAAGCAGAAATGCCAAAACGCGTTGATTATATGCGCGTTGTAATTATGGAACTTGCGCGAATTGCTGATCATATCGTTTGTAATTCTGTTATTGCGGTTGATACGGGAGCACTTACAGGATTTTTGTACGTGTTTCAGTGGAGAGAAAAAATTTATGAAATATATGAACAGATTTGCGGCGCACGATTAACCACAAATATTGGGCGAATTGGAGGATTTGAACGCGATTTTACCGATGATGTGAACAGAAGAATTAATGAATTTATTGAAGAATTTCCTGCAGCATTAAAAGAATTCGAAAAACTGGTAATGCGCAATCGCATTTTCATGGACAGAACAATTAATGTTGGAAGTATTACAGCAGAAAAGGCCTTAAATTATGGTTTTACAGGACCAAATTTAAGAGCAGCAGGTGTTGATTATGATGTGCGTGTAATGTCTCCATATTGCAGTTACAACGATTTTGATTTTGTAATCCCAATAGGCACCCAGGGAGATACGTATGACAGATTTTGTGTGCGCCAGGAAGAAATGTGGCAAAGTATGAGTATCATTAAACAAGCGATGCAAAAAATGCCGAAAGGAAATTATTTTGCCGATGTTCCTGAATTTTATTTACCGCCGAAAGATGCTGTTTATAATACCATGGAAGGTTTGATCTGGCATTTTAAAATTGTTATGGGAGAAGTGGATGTTCCGAAAGGACAAGTTTATCAGCCTGTAGAAGGAGGTAATGGGGAGTTGGGATTTTATTTGGTGAGTGATGGCGGTCGCCAGCCATACAGATTGCATTTCCGCCGCCCTTGTTTTATTTATTATCAGGCATATACCGAAATGATAAAAGGTGCCATGTTGAGTGATGCAATTATTACTTTGAGTAGTTTGAATGTGATAGCAGGAGAACTGGACGCGTAGTAGTTGATAATTTGGTAATGGAGTAATTTGATAATTGTAGAATTGGATTTAACATTTATCCAATTGAAAATTTAATTCATGAACGAAGTACAACAAATACAATTTTCTACGGAAGCAATGATAGAGGTGAGCAGATTGCTGAGTCATTATCCGGCGGATAAACAAAAATCTGCTTTGTTACCAATTTTGCATATTGCACAAAAAGAATTTGGCGGATGGCTGAGTTCTGATACTATGGATTACGTTGCGCGATTGTTGCACATACATCCCATTGAAGTATATGAGGTGGCAACCTTTTATAGCATGTACAATATGAAACCGGTTGGGAAAATATTAATTGAAGTTTGCCAAACAGGACCATGTTGTTTGAACGGAGCCGAAAAAATGATATCCTATCTGGAAAATAAATTGAAAATTAAAGTTGGAGAAACAACTTCTGATAAAATGTTTACCATTAAAACCGTAGAATGTTTAGGTGCCTGCGGATATGCGCCGATGTTTCAAATTGGAGAAACATTTCATGAGCATTTAACAGAAGAAAAAATTGACGGTATTATAGATCAGTTAGTAAAAGAAACCCAAACTTCATCTCAGAATTGAAGCCATCATGAGCAGAAAATTATTATTAGAACATCTCGATAAACCAAATATCAATACGATAGATGGATATATACAATTCGGCGGATATCGTTCGTTAGAAAAGGTATTAAAAAAAATGACGCCGGATGAAGTTACCGAAGAAGTAAAAAAATCGGGTTTACGCGGTCGCGGAGGTGCAGGCTTTTCCACCGGATTAAAATGGAGTTTTTTGGATAAGTCAACCGACAAACCAAGATATTTATTATGTAATGCAGATGAAAGTGAACCGGGAACATTTAAGGATAGATTATTGATGGAAAAAATTCCGCATTTATTAATTGAAGGAATGATAGTTTCCAGCTATGCCCTCGGATGTAAAACAAGTTATATTTATATACGCGGTGAATATATGTTCATATTGCGCATTTTAGAAAAGGCAATTGCCGAAGCTTATGCAAAAGGATTTTTGGGAAATAATATTTTAGGTTCAGGATATTCACTCAACTTGCATGTGCATCCCGGCGCAGGTGCTTATATCTGTGGAGAAGAAACTGCATTAATAGAATCGCTGGAAGGTAAAAGAGGAAATCCAAGAATTAAACCACCTTTTCCTGCAATTTCGGGTTTATGGAATTGCCCGACAATTGTAAATAATGTAGAAAGTATTGCAGCAGTTGTCCCAATTATTAATGATGGTGGTGATGAATATGCAAAGATCGGTATAGGTAAATCAACAGGTACAAAACTAATTTCTGCATCAGGAAATATTAATAAACCGGGAGTGTTTGAAATTGATCTTGGATTACCGGTAGAAGAATTTATTTACAGCGATGAATATTGCGGAGGAATAAAAAACAATCTCGAATTAAAAGCCTGTGTTCCGGGTGGATCATCTGTGCCAATTTTACCGAAACATTTATTATTAAAAACCAGTGATGGAAATCCCCGTTTAATGACCTACGAAAGTTTAAGTGAAGGAGGATTTGCAACAGGATCTATGTTGGGTTCCGGAGGATTTATTGTATATGATGAAAAACAATGTATTGTTCGCAATACTTGGAATTTTACAAGGTTTTATCATCACGAAAGTTGCGGACAATGTTCCCCTTGTCGCGAAGGAACCGGTTGGATGGAACGTGTTCTGCACAATATTGAATATGGTCATGGAAAAATGGAAGACATCGATCTATTATGGGATATACAACGCAAAATTGAAGGAAATACTATTTGTCCTTTGGGTGATGCTGCTGCCTGGCCAGTTGCTGCTGCAATCCGCCATTTCCGCCATGAATTTGAATACCATGTAAAATATCCGAATCGTGTTATGGATGAGGATCATGTGTATCAGCCGGAGATGAAAATGCAGAGGGTTTAATTTTAGTTACCAGATTGGTAACTTTTGACTATATTTGCAGTAAGTTGAGAATATTTTCAAGAAGCACTTTAAGGGATTTTTGGGAAATTCATCCTGATTGCATGAATGCCTTGGCAGATTGGTTTAACCAGGTTAAAAATGCAGAATGGAGTAATCTCAATGAAATATTACACCAATTTTCCAATGTAAGTTTATTAAAAAACAATAGGGTTGTTTTTAATATTAAGGGGAATACCTATCGTTTGATAGTATGGATTAAATTAGAAAGGCGGCATGTATTCATTAAATTTATTGGTACACATGAAGAATATAACAAAATTGATGCAAATAAAATTTAATTATTATGAAAATTAGGGCAATTAAAACAAAAAGAGACCATGCAGAAGCACTTAAAAGAATGGAGGCAATATTTTTTTCAAAACCTGGAACAAAAGAGGGTGATGAAGCGGAGGTTTTGGGAATTTTAATTGATAATTATGAAGAACAAAATTTCCCAATTGATGCTCCCGATCCAATTGAAGTAATCAGGTTGAGAATGTTGGAAAGGGGAATGAATCAAAATGATCTGGCTAAAATAATTGGTCATAAAACCAGAGTAAGTGAAATCTTAAATAAAAAAAGAAAATTAAATTTAGATATGATTAGAATTCTTCATCAAAAATTGAATATTTCTTATGAAACACTTTTGAAGGATTATCAATTAAAGGTGTAAGAATATACAATATTGTTACATAAAATAACAGCATTACAAGCTAGTGCTTCCCTTCATTAAATTTTACCTAATACATCCCGCACGCAACAATTGCATATATAACAATCCCTTCTGCTCAGCAAAATGAATATTGTTTTGTGGAATTTTTTCCGGATTTGGGAAATTTTCAAGAGCAGCAGTAATACTATCCTCCCGCAATAAATGCAACATCGGATATATAGATCTGTTCGTATAATTTGCCGGATCATTTTCATCTGACCCCGCAAAACAATAATCAGGATGAAAACTCGCTAATTGATAAATGCCATCATATCCTGTTTTACTCATTAATTGTTCGGCTTTTTTAACAAGCAATAAATAGTCACTAAACGCGATAAAGTTGTTTGAGAAAATAATAAAACTCGTTTCTCGTTCCTGTTCATCATCCAACAACATTAATTCTTTTGCAACCTGCTCTAAACTTTCGTGAATAGTAACAGAGGTTAGAACAGTGTATTGAATATTTTGATTTACCATAACCCTGGAAGCAAATGGACAAAAATTGCATCCGATAACAACTTCCTTAATCCAGTTTTGAGTCTGTTGAATGATCTGTTCCTCTTTCAATATAAATATTTTATAAACTATTCAAGTACAAAAAAATTTAAATAAAAAGTAGAAAATTATCGTATTGCGATTTGCGAGAGATAAGATTCTGCTCAGTATCTACACAAAAATACCTCAATTATTTTTAAAGAAACACAGCCGAATCCGGTTAAAACTCGTATATAAACAGATGCAGTTTCTTATTCTTTATTTATTATTGCAAATGAATGTAAATCCCGTTAAAGAAAAAACAATGCTGTGTTTAGGTGATTCCTATACTATAGGTCAATCTGTAAATATAAACGAAAGATTTCCGGAACAAACTATAACACTTCTAAAACAAAACAAAATCAATTTTAGTGATCCTGAAATTATTGCAAAAACAGGTTGGACCACTAAAGATCTTATTAATTCCATCCACCAAAAATTATTGAACAATGATTTTGATTGTGTTACACTTTTAATCGGCGTGAACGATCAATTCAGAGGTATTGACTCGGTGGTTTATCGCAAAAATTTTGAGACCCTGCTGCACACTGCAATCTCCTGTTCAGGAAATCGACCAGAACATGTTTTTGTACTGAGTATACCGGATTATGGGGTTACTCCATTCGCCTTGTCAGGGCGACAAACACCTGAGGCGATTGGAGAAGAAATTGACAGTTTTAATGCAATAAACAGATCAATCGCACTCCGGTTTCAGGTTCAATACATCGATATCAATCCATACTCAAAAAAGGCAAAGGATGATCCAACGCTTCTTGCCTATGATAAACTTCATCCCTCCGGAAAAATGTATGGATATTGGGCTGAAATGTTAGCAGAAGCAATTTTGAATGAAAAATGAGTTTTACAAATTGGTGATTTATTGTCACCAAAACAGTTTGGCTGATAATTTTTCCTAAGCCTTCTGGTGTGTTCAACCCTTGAATTCCACTAAAAAGCTGACATTTTGTCAAAATAAACTCTTTGGATATACGTCTGTTAGAGATAATATCAAAAAAATTCTAAATTTGAACCTGTTTTATATCCGAACCGCAAACCAAAACCAAATCACAGATGGGAGTTTTCGACTCTTTTATTAAGGCAATTTATAAAGGACCTGATCCGCTAGAGGAAAATATTATACCTGAACCGGAAAAACAGGAAACGCCTAAATTCAACAATCCTGTTATGGATGGTAAGATTATTATTAATACTGACCAGCCTGTTGACCCGGAATATGTTACCCATTTCGAAAATTTTCTAAAGGAAAAGAACATGCCCGGACCGGATTATTTTGAATTTGCCACCACCTTGCACGAAATGGATGAAATAGCAGCAGGAATGACTGAACAACAAAAATTTCTTGCAACCTACATGGGGTTTAAGGTGCAAAATG
>Ga0163147_10001298_pt1 | contig 38449 bp, 28 predicted proteins | sample OliLakLV19MP6G1_FD_148597 | JGI IMG/M metagenome (GOLD analysis project Ga0163147, IMG submission 148597) | Freshwater microbial mat bacterial communities from Lake Vanda, McMurdo Dry Valleys, Antarctica- Oligotrophic Lake LV.19.MP6.G1 | ecosystem: Environmental > Aquatic > Freshwater > Lake >...
GTTTCATATTCCTGGCTTGCACCCCGAACCTGAAGCCGGGACGCTCAACCAGTACAACGCCGCCGCCGCTCGTGCCGCTATCCTGGAGATGCTGGGCGATGTCGTGCCACACGGCGAGTGGTGGTCGATTGACAACCTGATCGAGCTTGTGCATGACAAGAACCCCGATTTTCAGCGACCCAACGGCGACTTTGATAGTTGGTACATCCGCAATGACGCCGGTGATTATTTGAGTGGCATCGAAAGTTGGGATGCCGTCGAAGGCGCACTGCTCGAATATATGGTGACAACGCCGCTCCATTGGCTCGGCATGGTCGATATTACGCAAAACGCGGCGCGGCTGACCGCTTATGGGCGCGGCTTTCTGGGCATCACCGCGTTTCCCTCACCGGCCGACCCGACCGATAACCCGGCAATCGGCGCGGACGGCGTGATCACCGTCTCGCGCAAAGTCTCGCGCATGGATCGTTTTCAAGTCTCTCGTTTTGCCACATGGGGAACGACCGCCGATCTCGCGGGCAAGCCGTACACCTACAAAATCGACGCGCGCAGTGTCTCACGCGCGACCGGACAAGGTATTGATGTTGGACACATCAGCGCATATCTCGGCAAGTTCGCCAACCCGCTGCCAGCGTCGATTGGCAATTTGCTCGGCAATTGGCAGGGCGGCGCAGCCGCGAGCGTCTCGTTCGAGCGCGTGTTGATCGTGCGCGCGATGTCAAGCGAAGTCATGGATCAAATCGTCAATACGCCAGAAACACGCCGATTTTTGGGCGCACGTTTAGGCGATATGGCGGCGATCATCCGTGCTGACCAGGCGGATGCGCTGCGCGAAACACTCAACGAAATGGGTATCGATGTTGAAGGGCTGTCTTAATGCGCGTTTTTGTGCTGTTGCTGTGTTTGTGTACGCTGTGCGCGCCGATCACCGCCCAAGAAACCACGCCGATTCCGCTCGATGTCGCCTTGAATACCACGCCGATTCCGCCGCGTGACCGCATCGACCTGGCGCGCCGCTTGAATGGAGTCACCGATATTCCCGACGCACCAACGAGCGCACCGCTCGGTGCCGTCGGTGAACAAGCACAATTCTTTGTCAGCAATACCAGCGATGAAGAAATGGTGCAGATCACGGCGACGCTGCAAGTGGTCGGCGATCATATTTACCTGTGGGTAGAAAACGATCTCGATACACCGCTCGATTTAGCCGAGTTAACCAATTTGGCGGATGCGTTTGACCTGGAGATTTATGATATCGTGCGCGAGCTTTGGGGCAGCGAGGCTAACCCCGGCATTGATGGTGATGTGCGGGTTTATGCGTTGTTCACCGATGATGTTGGCGCAGGCGCGGCGGCGTATTATATGGGCGACAACGTATATCCACGCGCGGTGCTGGCAACGAGTAACCAACACGACATGTTCTACTTCAACGCCGACGTGTTTGGGCGTTATCCGGCGCTTGCGATTGAAAGCGTGGTCGCGCACGAATTTCAGCACATGATCCGCCGCAACTTGCAGATCAATGAAGAAACATGGATGAACGAAGGCTTCAGTACGTTCACCGAGACGCTTTTATACGCGCCCGACACCGAGACGATCTATTCATTTTTGCTTGATCCGAATATGCAGTTGAATTCGTGGAACGAAAACCAGTCGGCGCGTGGCGCGAATTATGGCGCGGCGAATTTGTTCATCACCTATTTTTACGAACGCTACGGGATCATTGCGACACGCCAATTGAGCGAAGACAATGCGCCGCGCGGCTTGCAAGCAGTCGATAATGTGCTGCGCGAGATTGGCGAACCCGGCGTCGATGTGCTGTTCGCGGATTGGGTGGTCGCTAACCGTGTACTCGACGCGAATACAGCCGACGGGCGCTATGGCTATGACTTGATCGACTTGAACTTCAATGATTTGATGTACGACGAAAATGACACCTACCCAACGACACTGACCGGCATTGTCGCGCAGTACGGTACACAGTACACCGAACTGATTGACCCGCCAGATATACTGACGCTGGATATAAAAATGCCGACGACGGTCGGGGTCGTGCCGACGAGCGCGCCGAGCGGAACACGCTTCTGGTACAGCAACCGCGCCGATATGAGCGACATGACGCTGACACGCGCCTTCGATTTGACTGGCGTGACAACCGCAACGTTGACGTTTAATGTATGGCATCATTTTGAGACGCTGTGGGATTTCGGTCATGTCATGGTCAGCATCGACGACGGCGCGACCTGGCAGATTTTGCAATCGCGCCTGATGACCACCGACAACCCGTACAACACTGCATATGGAGCGGGCTATACAGGCGTGAGTGGCGGCGATGGAAGCGTACCAGCATGGGCAGCCGACGCAATTTCGCTCGATGCGTATGTCGGGCAGCAAATTCTGTTACGCTTCGAGGCGATCAGCGATGACGCCATCAATCAACCGGGCATGGTCATCGACGATATAGAAATCGCGGAAATTGGCTATGAAAGCGATTTTGAAAATGACGATGGCGGCTGGCAAGCAAACGGGTTCATCTGGACAAACAACAGCATGCCACAACGCGCATGGGTGCAAATTATAGAACGCAAAAACGGTGATGTGCGTGTCACACGCTGGCTAATCCCAGATGACGGCACACAGTTCATGATCGATTTGGAATCGGAGTTCGTCACATTAGCGATCTCCGGCATCGCACCCGTGACGACTGTGCCGATGCCGTATCAAATCACATTGGCAAGCCAATAACCGACTCAGCCCCTTTAACGGGCTTACGGGTTTTTTGTGCAGCCGCACGGCTTTAGCCTGCCGCTAGAGGCGATCCACGCCTACACGGTTTCGCGCAAACTCGGCGCGGTTCGATTCAGTTTCGCCGCGAAGTCGGCTTCGAGTTCGCGTTGACGTTCAGCGCTGGCGAGGCGTGCCTGATCCATCGTGTCATCGAATCCCTGGCGAAGCTGCGCGCGGAATGTGCGACCACTCGACGGCGCGAATAATGCGATCAAGGCGACGCCTACCGCCGCACCGATGCTGACTCCGAGTGCAAGACTGCGTAAGGTTTTCATAGCGCTGATTTCTCCATTGATCCTATGGTTGGCGACCCGACCGTCTGGATTGTACCACCGAGTTGCGGCGTATAGATCAGGTGCGTATCATCACCTTTCGATCCGCCGATTGACCTATATTCTCAGGAGTCCATGATGCCAAAAACTGCTGTACAAACCGCCAATGCCCCTGCTGCCGTCGCTGCCTATTCACAGGCGATCATCGCCAACGGGTTCGTGTATGTCGCCGGACAAGTGCCGCTTGTGCCAGAGACGAAAACCTTGATCGAAGGCGACATCAGCGTACAAACCCGCCGCGTGCTGGATAATATCGCCGCGATTTTAGACGCCGCCGGGTCGAGCATTGCCAATGTGGTCAAGACGACCGTTTTCTTGACCGACATCAGCGATTTTGCCGCCATGAACGTCGTGTACGCTTCGTATTTTACCGAAACGCCGCCCGCCCGTTCGACAATCCAGGTCGCAGGGCTGCCGTTAGTCGGCGCACGCATCGAAATCGAAGTCGTCGCGCTGGCGTAAGCATCGATACACCGTAACGCTCACAACCCCATGACGAACCCGACCGCGCCGCCAAGCACGATCAACCATGTCGCGTTGATTTTGAATCTATAAATTGCCACGAACGCGACGAGTGCGACGATCAGGCTGACAAAGCTGATCGGCGCGACCGCTTCCACACCTTCCGCGAGCGGGATCAACGCCACCAACCCCAGATCGATGATGGTGAGCAAAATCGCCGCCAGAACCGCCGCGTTGACACCATCGAGAAACGCGCTCAAAAAAATACTTCGGCGCATTCTGGGGATCAACGGTGCGGATAAAATCACGAACACGAACGCGGGCAAAAACACGCCGACCAATGCGGCAATCGCGCCGGGTACCCCTGCCAGCACATAACCAACTGCGCCCGCTGTCGTCAATAACGGCCCAGGCGTAAACTGACCGATGGCGACCAGATCAAGCACTTGCTGTGCGCTCAACCAGCCATAAGTATTGACCAAATCCTGCTGGATGTACGCGATCAACAAGTAACCGCTGCCAAACAAAATCGAGCCGATGCGTAAGAAATACCAGAACAGATCGCCTGCCGTCACGACCACAGCCGGAATCACGGCGGTTTGAAGGATGCCTGTCCACATTTGCAGGGAAGGCATAAATGTCACGCGTAATTCGTTGAATGTCACGGCTGCGGTTTGCCACGCCCCAACCAGACTGAACGTGAATACCCCACCGCCAAAGCGTTTGAAGAGCGCATAACTGATCCCAGCGACGAGCAATACGAATAGTTCGGGCAAATCAAACACGATCAGCGCGGCGATACACAACCCGTATACGACCTGGAGCGGACGGTTTTTCAGCGCCGACGGCATCAACCGCACGCCCGCGACCGCGATGATCGCCACGATCACGGGCTTGATACCCCAGAATATCGCTTCGACTTGGGGTATCGTCCCAGTCGAGACATACAACCCGGTCAGCACCAGCGTGATCGCAAACGCGGGTAAAATAAAACATAAGCCCGCCAGAATTGCACCCGGAATGCCGCGCATGACATAACCGACATGAATAATGACTTCGGTCGAATTGGGTCCCGGAATCAGATTGGTGGCGGCGATCAAATCAAGAAAGTGCTGGCGCGTCAGCCACCCGCGCCGCGTCACAATCTCGTCTTCGCCCATCGCAATATGCGCCATGGGACCCCCAAATGCCAACACGCTCATACGCAAAAATAAGCGTGCCAGCTCAGCATAGCTGGCACGCTTGATCGGCTGTTGTTCACCCATCGATTCGGTCATGTGTCTCCCTAAACAACATCTTCTTCCTGATTAAATGATATACCGAATGCGCTTGCTTCTTCAGCCTTCAACACTGGCAAATGAACACGAAACACGCTGCCCGTGCCAAGCTGACTTTCGACAGTGATACGCCCGCCGTGTGCTTCGGCGATTTTGCGCGCGATGTTCAAGCCCAAACCCGTGCCGCCGTCGGTGCTGTTTTGCAGGTTGTCCTTGTAATAATAGCGCTCGAAGATCAGCGGCAGTTCCAGCGTGCCAATGCCAGCGCCCGTATCGCGCACCGAAACCACGACTTCGTGGTCTTGATAACTGGTTTGCACAGTCACAGACCCGCCTTCTGGCGTGTGCCCCAGTCCATTCAGGATCAGATGATTGACCATGCGCCCGTATTCCTTCCGGTCAATCAAAATATCTGGCAGTCGATCATCAGGTACAAACTCCAGCTTTTGGCGGCGGCGAAGCGCGAGCGCAAGATGATCCTGTACCGCGCTTTGCGTCGGTAGATTGATGTTCAGCCATTTGAAACGGTAATCGCTGGTATCGGCTTTATCAAGCTTGGACATACTGAGCAGGTCATCAAACAAGCGGTTCAGATGGTCTACCTGTGCCGATAGTGAATCGACCTGCTGTAATTGTTTTTCAGGCTCATTTTTTAAGCGCTTGAACAAATACACGCTGGTTTTTATCACCGTAAGCGGCGTGCGTAAATCGTGACTCATATTGCCGATAAAGCGCTGTAAGACGTTGACTTTTTCGCGTTCAATTGCCATTTCGATTTGATGTGATTCGGCTCGTTTGCTCAGGCTGATATCACGCACACCCGCCACGCGTAATAGTTTACCCTTATACATATGCGATTTACCACGTATTTCGACCCAGATTTTTTGCCCGCCACTTGTGACCACGCGCGCTTCATACGGCTGCGTCGCTCCGCTATTTGCTTGTGCTAACACATTGACCTGATCGTCGGGATGAATGAATTCGATCACACGCCGCCCAATCAAATCAGGCAGCGAGGTCTGCAACATTTTCGCCAACGCGGGGTTGGCATCAACGATGACGCCCTGATCGTGAATGGCGATAGGCTCGAACGTCGCTTCAAATAAATCACGGTAGCGGGCTTCGCTTTCGCTCAATGCGCGCTCGGTATCGCGGATCAGGGTTGTATAGCGCACGCGCATCACCGCTGCGATCAGCATGAGAACGGAAACAATCGTGGCGAAATAGAGCGGAAAAACGAGCAATCCATACGTAATTTCGGGGATCGTCAGCGGCAGCAGAATAGTTGCGATCATCCCAATCAAAACAGACAACGCGGTTCCGCGCAGCGAGAATAATAAATATGCCGCGATGATGCCCGGCACGATGCATACCATTACCACCATCACCTTGATCGAGCTGTAATCGTAATCGACCATGAGCGCGACAAACGGCATGGCGGATAAGAACAAAACCACGATGCCAGCGCCAACACCGTAATAACCGAACCGATTGAAGCAGTACGCGCCGAATAATACAATCGTGTTGCCGATCAGAAAAAGTTGCAATGCCAATGCAGCGTCCCCATTGAACGCCCAAAATGCAGCCGTAATCATCCCCGGAATCATCACCAGCAGCAGCAGCGACAGCAGATGCGACTGAGTCGGTTCGACATGTGTCGGGCGAAGCGGCTCGACAAGCAGTATCCATAAGCGCTGCGCCCATTGACTGCCGCGCGTGAGCGTGGTCGTTTTAATACGGTGATCGGAGTGAGCATCCATGATGATTTTCCAAGCTCGTTTTGGTCTAGTATAGCGTGCAAGTTTTGGCGCTGTTACACTTAAGTACGTGTTGCAACCCCCAAACCGTGAGGACAAAAAGCCAATGACATTTATGATTGCTGAAAAAACAACCTATACGATTGATAAGATCGCTGAAGTGTTGGGCGATAAAGCAGAAAATTATCTCGGTCATGTGAGCAAAACCATCGCCAAGGAAAATTTGTATCTGCCGCACGGCGATTTCGTCAGTGATGTCTTTCAAGACTCGGATCGTACACCCCGCGTACTGCGCAGCTTGCAATCCATGTTCGATCATGGGCGGCTGGCGGGCACAGGCTATCTGAGTATTTTACCTGTCGATCAAGGTATTGAACATTCGGCAGGCGCGTCGTTCGCCAAAAATCCAGCATACTTTGACTCCGCCAAAATTGTCGAACTCGCCATCGAAGGCGGATGCAACGCGGTCGCGAGCACATTTGGCGTTCTGGCATCGGTCGCACGCAAATACGCGCACAAAATCCCGTTCATGGTCAAGATCAATCACAATGAACTGCTGACATTCCCGAACAAGCACGATCAAATCATGTTCGGCAATATTAAACAAGCGCACGATATGGGCGCGGTCGCTGTCGGCGCAACCGTCTATTTTGGCAGCGAAGAAAGTGGACGCCAACTCGTCGAAGTCGCCGAAGCATTTTCGCAAGCGCACGAACTCGGTATGGCGTGCGTCTTGTGGTGTTATACACGCAATGCCGGGTTCAAAGTCAACGGCGTCAACTATGAGACCGCCGCCGACCTGACCGGACAAGCCAATCATCTCGGCGTCACGATTGGCGCGGATATCGTCAAGCAGAAGCTGCCGACGTTGAACGGCGGCTTTAAGGCGCTGAACTCCGGTGATTCGAGCTACGGCAAACTCGACGAGCGCATGTATACAGAACTTGCCAGCGATCACCCGATCGATTTAACCCGCTATCAGGTCGCCAATGGCTACATGGGACGCATTGGCTTGATCAACAGCGGCGGCGCAAGCGGCGACAACGACCTGCAAGAGGCGATCACGACGGCGGTCATCAACAAGCGTGCAGGCGGCATGGGTTTGATCAGTGGACGTAAGGCGTTCCAACGCCCGATGCACGAAGGTGCGGCGCTGCTGCGGGCGATCCAGGATGTGTATCTGTGCGAAGATGTGACCGTCGCGTAAGTTGACACCGCATTTTCGTCGGGGCGAATAATCAGGATTCGTCAGCGTGTTTTGCGTAACCGTGATAGTCATTGTTGGCATTCACTGCGCGGGGACGATAGATACCAGCGTACATACAGACACGGAAGAGGCAGGTTTTAGACCTGCCTCTTCTTCATAACCATGCTTAGTTAAAATTCGGCGTTGGCGTTGGACCCGTATTCGACAACCCGCCAATCGGGATAATCGTGTTGGTTGGCACGCCACCGCCAACCGGCGGCACTACTTGCGCGCCGAACGTATCCGTCGGGAACGGCAGCGGTGTGAACGGCGCGAACGTCGGCAGTGGCGGCAGCGGTGTCACCGTCGGGCTGGGCGTGATCGTCGGCGTCGGCGGAACGTTGTTAACGACGATGCGCACCGTCCGGTACAGATACCCGTTCTGGTTAGAGAATACCGCTAAACGCAAGATATACGTCCCGTTTTGCACGGTGCGCGAATCCCATTGCGTCAGCACGCCGTTTTGTGCTTGCTGGTTGAAGGGACCTGCAATCGTCGTAAACGTATTAGTGCCCTCAAGCGCCAGTTCAATTTGATAACGACTCAAATCGGCGGATAACACCGTACCGTTGATCGTGACTGTTTCGGTTACAACCGCGCCATCTGTCGGTGAATTGAGACCAATCTGCGGGATCGTCTGGTTGATGACGCATTCGGCAGTCGGCGCAGCGCGAGTCGGCAGGGTGTTCGCTTGCGCATATGCACGTCCCTCGCTGGTACTTGCCAGCCACGTCACCGCTGACGCATCGGTGAGCGCCAGGAACCGTTCCGTGATGACGCTTTCGGCACAATACTGATTGGCGCGCAGTTGACTCCACGTATCGATGCTGACATCGCGGACAAAGGCTTGACCTGAGGCGGGCGGCGGCTGACTTTGGGTAAAGATTTCGTTGCGCGGGTTGCGGCACTGTGCTGTCGCATCAAACAACGCGCCGGTATCACCGCAAACCTGCTGCTGAACGACACCTGTCGGTGGGTTGAACCCCGCCGGCGGCGCACCGGACAATACCGCGCCCATGATCGCGTTCCAAATTGGCACAGCCGTCGTTTGCGTCGTGTTGATCGTATTGCCGTCATCATGACGACCGATCCACACGCCGACGACGAAGTTGTTGGAGAAGCCCATCGTCCACAAATCGCGGTTGCCGTCGCTCGTCCCGGTTTTGGCGGCGACACGCCCTGCATAGGCGGGAAATGCCAAGCCGCTGTTCGTGCCGAAGGCGGACGCGCGTGCGTCGTTGTCGCTTAGGATATTTTGCATCAGGTAGGCGACGGGTGCGACGACGACCTGTTCTGGCGCAGCGCGGGTCGGCAGTTCGATCTCGTTGCCCGCCGCGTCGCGAATCGACGTGATGCTGTACAACGACACGCGCAACCCTTGATTTGCCAGCGTGCCATAGGCTTGCACCATGTCGTATAAACGGGCTTCATTCGCACCGAGCGCGGTCGCTAACCCAAACTGCGCGTCATCCAAAAAGCGGATGCCCATGCGTCCGGCGGTATCGCGGAAGCGGTCGATGCCAAGCCATTCAAGCGTCTTGACCGCCGGGACATTGCGGCTGTTTTGCAGCGCCAAACGCAGCGAGGTCGGTCCGTTGAAGATGCCATCGAAATTGACAGGCGCATACGTGCCATACTGAACAGGCACGTCCCATAGAATGGTGGCAGGGGTGTAATAATCACCCGTCCCGCGCCCTTCGAGCGCCGCCGTATATAAAATCGGCTTGATCGCGGAACCAGGCTGCTGCCACGAAATGACGTTATTGACCTGCCCGGCGATTTGTTCGTTGGAGAAATCGGGGCTGCCGACCATCGCCAAAATCGCGCCTGTGGTCGGGTTGCTCACCAAAATCGCGCCCGTATCGACCGACGTTGATCCAGCAATCGTGTTCACACCCTGCGCCAACACATCTTCCGAATAATCCTGGATCGATGGATTGATCGTGGTCGTGATCTGCATTCCTTGACGGAAAATCGCTTCGGACGAACCGAAGGCGTTTTCGATATACCCCTGCACATAGTTGACAAAGTGCGGGTAACGAACCTGGAACGTGCGCGGTAAATAATCGCGCGCTTCGATGCGGGCAATATCGACCGCGACCGGACCGCTGCTGACGCGCTGTGCGGTCACGCAGTACGGCTCACCAAGATACGGCGCGTGCTGGAACTGCAAACAGCCGACTTCCGCCATCCGATTCATGACAACGCGAATGCGCTGGAACGCAGCATCACGGTTGACGACCGGGTCGAATGTCGCGGGCGCCTGGATCAGTCCGGCGACCAATGCGGCTTGCGGTAATGTCAAATCCGCCGCCGAGTCATCGAAGTAAAACTGCGCCGCTGCTTCAACGCCATTTGCCTGATTGCCCAAGAAAATTTCATTCAGGTACAGCTCAAGAATGAAATTCTTGTCGTAGCGCTGCGCGATTTCGGCGGCGATGACGATCTCTTGCAATTTACGGTCGGCGGTTTGTACCGAGTCACGCATGACCAGATTACGCGCGATTTGCTGCGTGATCGTACTCGCGCCCGACTCGATATCGCCCGCCGTCAAATTCTGAATGAACGCGCGCCCAATCGCGATCGGGTCGAAGCCTGGGTCTTCAAAATAGCGCTCGTTTTCTAACGAAATGACAGCGTGGATCAGATCAGGCGACACATTTTCGAGATCGATCTGTTGGCGGTCGCCGCCGCTGCGGCTGACCAACTGCGCAATTTCGTTGCCCGCCGCATCGAAGATACGCGCGGTTTGCGCGGTCGGTTGATAATTGGCGAGCGCGATAATTTCGTCCTGCCACGGTTCCGCGAGGTTATTATAGGTGACTACACCGAGTACGATGGCGCCCGCCGCACCCAGGAACAGCAGCGCCGCGATGACCGCCGCAGCGATGCCCACCGTGCGGAAGGTCGATGCGCGTTGTTCGTCGACCGCACGTTCGTACGTTGGTGTGCGCGCGTTGACATTGTACTGCGGCGGTTGATCTGCCAACGGCGCGGGGATGCTCGGCATGACCGCACCGCCTGTGTTCGGGTTGATCATCGTTTGACCCGCGTCGAGCGCATCATATGGGTCAGACGCGACCGTCGGTTGTGCGTATGGGTCGTTGTTCTCGCCTAGATAAATCCCCTGTGTGCCGGGAATAGTCGCTTCGGGGTCGCGGACTGGAACCTGGCGCGGAAGCGGCATATTGTCGGTATAAATGGGCGACGTGGGTACAGTCTGCCCCTCTTCAATCGGCACATCGCGCTGCGCCGGACTGAGATCGTCGGGCAAATACGGCAGCGAGAGGCTGCCCGCCGCTTGATACGTCGATGCGCGCACTGGCGCGGCGGGAGCGGGCGGGTTGGCGACTTGTTCTTTCGCCAACACATCGGGCGTGCCTAACATCCATTGGTTATTTTCATAGCGATACCACGCTTCGCTCTCGATGCCCATCATCCACCAGCGCTGTTGATCATCCAAGACCATAAAGCGCTTAAGCTGTTCTTGCAGTTGGTCACGCGAGATGACATTGGCGCGGTATTGATCGCGCAGGGCACGAATTTGCCCTTCGGCAGCGTGATATTTTTGTGCCAGCGATTGTTCGCTGGTTGTTAACGCGATAGGCGCGACCGTTGGTAGCGGCGTTCCTGCCGTGCCAGACTCGATCGCGGTTGCGAGTCGCTGGCTTTCGGTCAAGCGTTCCAACTGCTGGCGCGCGTAAGCCGCCGCGTCGGTTTCGGTGACGGCGGGTTCGGCGCTGGTCGCTTCGCCTGCGTTGGTCGCACCTTCGATGAACGCGCCTGTCGTCGAATTGGTTTGCTGCGCCTGTAACAGCGCGAGTTGTTCGCGCGCATATGCCGCCGGGTCATTGGCGTCAGTAGCTGCTTCAGCCACAGGGGCGGGCATAGTCGGCTGCGGCTTCTGGTTATCGACCAGACTCGCCAGCGCGATCAGCTCGCTCATGCTAAAGCTTTCGTCGTCATCGTCCTCGTCGACGTAATCGAGCGATTGCGCGGCGGTGACTTCTGCGGCGAGTTCACCCTCAGCATCGAAGGGCAGCACAGTAACGGCTTCATCAGCTTCATCGGCGGGCGCTTCGCTTTGAGCGATCACCGGTGCGGCTTGCGATGCATCAGCGGTGATGAACTCGCCACCGGGTGGGATCAGCGCGTCGTCGATTTGATCAGGTGCAACCACGCTTTGGTCATCATCCGAGAACGTCGTATCTTCGGGTTTGGGGCGATGCCATGCACCCGATTCTTCTGGCTGAATCTCCAGATCGCGCGGGAGCGTGGGTACACGCCATGAACCGGACGTCCGCGTTTCGATAGGCGGCGTCTTAGGCTGTTGGAACTCCCCTTCGGGAGTCGGCGTGCGTTGCGGGACGCGCCAACCGCCGCCAGCATTGGCGTTAGGCTGCTGCCATCCCCCACCAGTTTGACCCTCTGGCGGATTGTTTTGCTTATTGGGATTGTTCGGGCGGTCAGACATCGCCGTCGTCCTCTTTCGTCAGAAAGATAGGTTAGGGAATCTTAACGACCCGATTATAACGCGAAAAGCAGGTTTACTGCACCTTTTTATAAATCGGGGGATGACTCTTCATCTTGCACCGTGCCAGATTCTGGCGGATGCAGTGATGGTAAGGCGCGGACGGTATCTTCCACGCTCAAATGCAGCGTCGGCGTATCATCCAGCAAAATTGGTTTCTTGATTTCGACCGTCGCCTCGTCGTCGGGCGCACCTTCAAGCGCGATCACGACCACGCTGATATTGTCTTCACCACCGAGCGCGTTGGCGCGGTCGATCAGCGCTTGTGCGGCTTGTGCAGGTTCTGCATACTGGGTGATTAACTGCGCGATCTCCGTCTCTTTGACATGGCGCGTCAGTCCATCCGAACACAGGACGAGACGGTCGCCATTATGCATCCGCGTTTCGTAGACATCGACATCGATTTCGTCAGCCTGACCAAGCGCGCGATACAAGACATTGCGCATGGGGTGTTCTTCGGCTTGTTCTTTTGTCAAATGCCCGGCTTCGACCAATGCTTCGACAAAACTATGATCAGAGGTGATCTGGCGAATCTGGCGCAGCGTTCCTTGGATATGATATGCACGGCTGTCACCGACATGCGCGACGATGACATGCGTGCCGCGCACAAACGCGAGCGTCATCGTCGTCCCCATACCGCGATATTCGGGGTTCGCCGCCGCGCTTTCGACGATGTTCAAATTGGCGGCGCGAATCGCTGCGCACATGATGTCCGTCACCATATCGTCGGATGACGCTTGCAAGCCCGTTTGTGTCATCATACCGCTTTCGACCGCTTCGACCGCCAAACGACTGGCTTCTTCACCCGCCGCTGCGCCGCCCATGCCGTCAGCGACGACCGCCAGCATGAATTCATCCTGCGACCATAGAAACAGGTTATCTTCGTTATTTTCCCGAATTTGTCCGGTGCTGGTACTTACAGCGCCATGCAGCCGGATTCGTCGCTCTGTTTCACTCATTGGTTCGACCTTTTAGCGTCTACGCAAACTGCCATAAGACGAATTTAACAGAACCCCGTAAGCGGCGCAAGCACTCTCTTATCATGTGTGTAAATTGTTACATACTCGTAAAACCGTGATCCTAATTGCAGGGTTCAGTTCGGGCAAAACCACCCTATCGCAGGTTATAACACGATGGTAAAGTGATGGAATATATCCCAAACAGATCACCCGAATTTGGGATAAAATACGAGACCTGTTTATGGCACAACTGGCAGACCATTATCAACTTTTGAATTATAACGATACTTTCGCGTTAGGGCACTACGCGCGCGTGATGGATGCTTACGACCGCCAGAGCGGTAATTTAATCGCGCTTAAAGTGATGCGCCCTGAACATTTATCACCGGGCAGCGAACCCCGCTGGGAATATCGCGCATTTGCCAACGAAGCTGAACTGCTCAGTAAGCTGGCGGATACGCCACATGTGATCGAACTGCTCGACTGTGGTTATTTGGAAGCATCGGGCGAAGCGCCGGACGGCGGCGAGATTGTGTCGTATGGGCGCGATGTGATCACGTTCACACGCGCGCTGTTCGATTTTTCCGAGCGCGGATGGCGTCCGTACTTAGCGCTGGAAAATTTACCACGCACTGAAAATTTATTTTATGTGATGCGCCCCGACCGCGCGAATACCCGTTTTCGTTTGCCTACCGAAGAAGGTGTCTCATTGGCACTCCAATTCGGAGAACTGATGCGGATCGCGCATCGGCAGGGCATCGTATACATGGATCACAAGCTGGAGCATGTCTACTGGGATGGCGTACAGTTACGCATCATCGATCTGAACAGCTCGCGCCAGCTCGAAGGCAGCACTGCCGAAAACGCGCATTATTTTCGTATGGATATTCATAATTTCTGCGTCGGCATTTTGTATTCCGCGTTCACGGGGTTATCACCGCAGAAAACCACGCTGCGCCCGCAGCCCGGTTCGATGAGCGATGTCGAATCACGCTATGGTGACATCAACCATTTAGACTTTGGTGTGGAACCGACGCTTAGTCTAGCGCTGCAAGAGCTGCTCCAGCGCGGCGCGGCGATGGACATCAACACCGCCGACGAATTTATTGAGGGGGTGCAAGCCGTCGCCTCCGAATTCGGCTGGGATTTTCCCGGACGTTACACACGCCCTGTCAACCGTGAAGCGCGCACCCATATGAAGGCGGGTTTAGCGGCGATCCGGCACGGTCATGATCAACTGCGGGAAGCGCGCGATCATTTTCGTGAGGCGGCAATTCAAGATGGGATCACCGAGGATTTAGAGGCAGAACTGCGGCGACTGGTCAAAGCGCTCAATGACATGCTGCAAGTCCGCGTGATTCCGTAAGCGAGCGGGGATGACAACCGCCTTTACGACGCGGTCAGTTCGGCAGCGGCGCGTTCCATGACGGCGCGGATGCGCGCTTGATCGTCGGGGTGATACGACTCGACGTTGACGGGCAGTGCGGCGTAATCGACGCGGTTGCTGAATGCGCGCAATCCCTCGAAGGTGCGGTCATAGACACTGTTCAAGTCCAACATCACTTTATCATCACCAGCCAGCGGCACTTCGACAGGTGGCAGCGCTTGATCGACGCCGATCCCGAAGACGCGCGTTAATCCTTGCGCGAGCGTTGGTCGCGGATCGGTGATGATGATCACATATGGATATGCATTCGGTTCACGGTCGGGGTAACTGGGGATACGATGCGATGGCGCGCGTGTTTCATGTAAATAATCGATTTCAATGAGCGGCACCCGACTTTGAAGCGTGCGATTGCGCTTATCACGATAATGCAGCCAGCCGTCACCCTTCGGTTTATTCGTCGGTGACAGCAGTTCGAGCCGCAAGACCGGAATACGAGCTTCTTTAATGATTTGTTTGACGATGACTGCCGTCAAGTACGCATCTTCCTCGTCATACTCAAGAAACTCGATCGCTTGTAAGGTCAGGTCTGGCAGGACGGCGGTCGATGAACCATACGATTGTGGTTGCGCGCCTATATCATAAGCTGTCACATCTGGTTGAGGGCGGTAACGCTTGCCCTCGTCGGTTTCTGGATAATATTCCGAAAGTTGCAGCGATTTTTCTAGTGAGACTTCGTAACCTAACGGCACAAGTGTATCTAGTCGTTCGGCAATATGCGTAATGTGGCTGGAGTGAAACGGACTCCACCCGTCATCTTCATATTGCAAATAACTGTGCAGATGCGCGTTCACGCCATGATACAAATTCTTGCGCGTATGGAGTGCCATCATTGCGATCCTTGTAACCGATTTGGGACGATTTACAATACCATGAGCTTGGCAGCGGCGCGTTCCAGAACAGGACTTATCTCGATTATATCCCAACACCAAAACCGTGTCTGCTATAATGACGCTGTTTCGACCGAACTCGTAAGCATCCCCACGCCTAAAGGCGGGGGCTTTTAGCCCTAATGCTTACCAGACTCAGCCCGCAAGGGCTACGTTAGCGGTAAATACATAGGCACTTCGGAATGCCTCACCAGTTCCGAACGCTGCGGTGAACGATTAAACAGAATGCTTGGGAGCAAACAGTGTCGTTCACACTAAACTACCGTATAACATTGTCGAGGTGAACTTTACCCCGCGCAAGCGGAGCAGGTTTGACCGTTTTCCATAGGTAACTTAAAAAACGGTCTCCCTGCGGGGATACACCACTCAGACGGTTACACCTATTAAGAAAGGACAAGGCGCTATCCCTCCCCATGCCTAAAGGCAGGGGTATCTCGCGCCGATTTGATGAAGAAGATGTATGACCAATCAACCCACGTTGGATGACACACAACCGAAATCGCCCTTTCGTGATTTACCCGGTGAAGGACGCCGCCCACCCAAGCTGATCGACCCCAACGAACCATCGCGACGCGCGGGCTGCGGCATGATGGGACTCATCGGCGCGATGCTCATGGTGTTCGCACTGCTGATCGTTGGGTTAGCAGGCGTCGCGGGATGGACGACCGGTCAGCGCGAAGCCGGAGTTGCGGCAACAGCGACCCTGCGCGCGGTAATCAACGAACAGTTAGCGCGCATTCCCGACGATATAGCGAGCGGTAATACCGTGCTGCTCGATACACGCATTCGCTATCTGGCGACGTTGGGCGTCCCACAAGCCAATGATTACATACCGACTGCGACCGCCTTATTTTTGAGCCTGCAACCCACTCTTACACCGACGATCACACCAACCGCGCCTGTGACGCCGACAACCGCAGCACCGGAGATCACCGACGCGCCTGAACTTCAGGTCGCATCCGTAGAAGACGGTGGGTACGATTTGGCGGGCATTTATCAGCAGGCGCTCACGGCGTATGGGGCGGGGCTGTATGAAGATGCGTCGGAATATCTCAATGTGATTTTGGCGGTCAATGAGACATACCAACCCGTCGAAGTGCGTAGTTTGATGTCGCAAGCGTTGAACGCGCACGCGCGCGAGTTGTACAACGCCAATCAACCTGCCGCCGCTAATCTTGTGGTGGATCGCGCCCGTACTTATGGCGATATCGGCGAGTTAGACTATGAAAGTTACGCCGCCACTTTGTATTTGAACGCGCGCGGCGCGCTCGGCACTGATTACAACTCGGCGATCAACGCGCTGCGTGAGGTGATCGCGCTCGGCGCGGGTGGACGCTATTACGGCGACTCAGTCCAACTGTTGTTCCAACAATATGTCGCGTATGGTGATGCGTGGGGCGCACAGGGATCATGGTGTCCGGCAGAGCAGCAGTATCGCAACGCCTTAAATGTACTATCGAGCGGGTCGGTCAATGCGAAGCTTCAGCAGGCGATCAATTTTTGCATGAACGGAACGCCGACTCCCGACCCGTTATCAGGGCAACCGGGTGCGATCCCTGGTGGGCAGCCGATTGCGCCGATTGGTCAGCCGGGAACATGATCGGTATCGAGCGGCAGCACACCACCAATCGCTCTCATATGGTTTTCATAGCGCGTTCATGACGTATTTACGTCGCGACTCTACCCTGAGGTCAGTATCAAGAACCCGGATTGGGAATGTCCCTATCCCCAAAAAAGCGAACCGAGACTTATTGTTTAATAATCCGGGTTCGCGGGCAATAAGGTTCAACCCTATGAACCTTACACTGCCCTACACAAACTAAGTTCCGCCCGACATGCCCCCCTCATGTCGGGCGGACTTATTTTCAGGTGTGCGCACGAACACATTCAGTATGCGTTACCGAGTTACATCGATATTTACCTCTCAGTGTGCTGCCCTTCTGCCACGCAAGCACAGAGAAACCCCATATGCTTTTCTGCCTGCTTAGCCCGTATGAGAAAGAGACGATCTACACAGCAGCCACATGAGCGACAACCACACAAAAACGTCAATACAACCCGGTTTCGGCTATACTCAGCGTATAACTTTTAACTCTACATGAGCGCCTTATGACGGGTAAATTTTTCGACGATCTACACATCGGTATGACCATCAAGCATGAACTGTCGCGCACGATCACCGAAGGCGAACACATGTTATTTTGCGCGATGACCATGAACCCGCAGCCGCTTCACATCGACGCGCATTTCGCGGCTCAAACAGCGTTCGGCAAGCCGCTCGTCAATGGCTTGTTCACGATGAGTTTAGCGGTTGGGATCAGTGTACAAGAAACCACGATGGGCACGATCATCGCCAACCTGGGTTACGAGCATGTCGCGCATCCACACCCGGTCTTTCATGGCGATACACTTTATGTCGAAACGGAAGTCGTAAACAAGCGCGAGAGCGCGTCACACCCCGACTGCGGCATTGTCACGCTCAAACATATCGGACGTAATCAGCATGGGGTGATCGTAGTCGAAGTCACGCGGAGCGCGTTGTTCAAAAAACGCGTTGATGCATAAATCGCAGTTTGCTAGAGAGCCTTGGGCGATAGGTAACGCGGCAGCGCAATCATGAAGACCGAGCCGCCAGACGGTGCATTGCGATGCGTAACTTCGCCGCCCATTAATTCGACCAACTGGCACACGATCCACAAGCCCAAGCCGTGTCCTGCATCACTGTTGGTATCAGGGCGCGTACTCAATTGGCGAAACATTTGAAACAGATACGGACGATCCGCTTCGGGAATGCCAGGACCCTGGTCAGACACACACAAGACGATGAAAGCGCCGTCGTTTTCTGCCCATAAACTGATACTGCTGTCTTCTGGGCTGAACTTAAGCGCGTTCGAGACCAGATTGCCTAAAATTTGACCGAGCAAACGTGGGTCAGCGAGCGCACTTTCGTTCGATGGCGCAATATCGATACGCACACCTTTTTTCTCTGCGACGAATGCCAACCGTTCAGCAGCACTTCGGAGTTCGTCACCGACATGCACCGCCACAATATTCGTTTGTAGTTTGCCCGTTTGCAGCGCCGCCACATCCAGAAACAATAGAATCATCTCTTGCATGTCCTGGACCGTCACATCCACGCTGTCCAGAATGTCGTTGACTCTCGGATCATCGCCCAGTATTTCGCGCAAAATCGACTGCGCCATACGAATATTGGTAAGCGGACCCTTTAAGTCGTGCGAGACAATGCGGTAAAAATTTTCCTGCACGCGCTGTGCCGCCTGCAATTCATCGATCATCGATTTGCGGCGATCATTCATCTGTTTGAATTCGACCTGAGTCCGCACCCGCGCGCGCGCGATTTCGACACTGAACGGTTTCTGAATATAGTCGTTCGCGCCCAAGCGCAACCCTGCCAGCATATCGCTTTCGTTGGCGCGCGCCGAAATCATGACCACTGGTAAATCGGCGGTGAGAGCGTCGGCGCGAATTTCGCGCAGAACATCATAGCCATTGATACCCGGCAGCATAACATCCAGCAGGACTGCGTCATAAGGTGTTGACGCCAATGCTGCGAGCGCGTCTTCGCCTGTCGATGCCAGATCAATGGCATACTCGTATTCAAATATACGCTTAAGCAGTTCTTGATTGATGCGTTCATCATCGACCACCAACAAGCGCGGAGCGATCACGGGTGCTGATACTACTTGCAAGGGATGGAGAGTGGTCATAAGCATAAGAGATTGTAAAGCCCACATGAACGATTATTTGAACTTTACACCCACCTGCCTCAAAGAAGCATAAATGTTATTCTTGAGTGGCTGTTTTAACCAATTATTTAGAATCAGGGGCGCATGGCGCTGCGCCCCCATCGAGAACAGATTATTCCCCCGTCGGCACCCAGATATTCTTGAACTGCGTTGATTCGTGTAAGAAATCGTCGCCTGCGCCTTGTTCATCGCTCGACCAATCGCGCGGTACTGCATCCACCCAGGTACGCTTCATATTATCGGCAGACCATTTCTCGACATCCGCCGCGCCGCTTGCGCCGCCAAAATACCACATGGAGTCCAGATTATCATGCTGCGCGAGCGTTTTAGACAAAATATCACGCGCGCCTGTGACAATGTTGACCACGCCGCCAGGAACATCCGACGTTTCCAGCACCTGATAGAAATCAGTCGCTGCCAATGGCGACTGTTCGGATGGGATGACGACGACGGCATTGCCGCGCGCGATCGCTGGCGCGACCAGCGACACGAACGCCAACAACGGCGCATGATCTGGGCACGCGATACCAATCACACCGACAGGTTCGCGCATACCGAGCACGATGCCCCGTAAATTCGTCTCCTGAATGATTCCGCCGAACTTATCGGCGTACGCCGCATATGTGAACAGCCGATCGATGGACAATTCGACTTCACGCGTGGCATTGGCGAGCGACTCACGTGTCAGGGTGGCGATGCGGCGCGCGAATTCGTCGGTACGGGCGCTCAGATTTTCCGCCAGATAGTATAAAATCTGCGCGCGGGCGTGACCATGCTTAGATGCCCAGCTTTCTTGCGCGGCGCGGGCAGCTTCGACAGCATCGCGAATATCTTTACGATTGCCTTCACCGACTTCTCCAATCAAGTGACCGTCAATGTCCGTGATCGGGCGCGAATAATTACCGTCGGGGCGCGCTTGTTTGCCACCAATGAACAGTTTCGCCGTCCGGTCGATTGGCGAGCGTCCGCCCTGTGCCGCTTCACCATTCAACGGCAGTGGCATCGAGCGTGCCGAGGGCTGAGTACCGAGTGCGGAGCTATTTGCCCTTGCCTTAGCGCCCAGCACTCGGTACTCAGCCCTTTTTTGCCATTTTGGACGCACATACTCATGTAAGCCTTCGCGACCACCTTCGCGTCCGTAACCGCTTTCACGATAACCACCAAATCCTGCTGCCGCGTCAAAGACGTTGGTGCAGTTCACCCACACCGAACCGGCTTTGATTTTTTGCGCGACATCGAGCGCAAGATTGATATTTTCGCTCCACAAACTCGCCGCTAAGCCGTAACGGGTGTTATTCGCCAGCGCAACGGCTTCTTTGGGCGTGCGAAATGTCATCGCAACCACGACGGGCCCGAAAATTTCTTCCTGTACGACGGCGGACGCGGGTTCAACATGGGTGAGCAGTGTCGGCGGATACCAACTGCCCGTCGTCGGCAGTTCGCACGCGGGTTGATAAAGCTGTGCGCCTTGTTCGACGCCAAGCTTGACCCACCCGTCGATCATATCGCGCTGCGATGGATCGATGATTGCGCCGATATCGATACTTTTGTCGAGCGAGTCGCCAATGCGCAATTTATCCATACGCGCCCGGACTTTGGCATAAAAATCCTCGGCGATGTCTTCCTGTACGAGCAGCCGCGATCCAGCGCAGCATACCTGCCCTTGATTGAACCAGATCGCATCGACAAGCCCTTCGACCGCCGCGTCCTGATCAGCATCGTCAAAGACGATGAATGGCGATTTGCCGCCCAATTCAAGCGAAAGTTTGATCCCACGCCCTGCGGTCGTCCGGCGAATGATTTTGCCGACGTTGGTTGACCCCGTAAACGCGATCTTATCGAATCCGGTATGCGCAGTTATGGCGATACCCGTTTCATCGCCGCCTGTCACCACATTGACCACACCCGACGGCACGCCCGCCTCGGCGACGATCTCTGCGAACAAGAGCGCCGTCAGGCTGGTGAAGGGCGCGGGCTTGATCACGACCGTGTTGCCCATCGCCAGCGCAGGCGCGATTTTCCACGCCAGCATTAACAACGGAAAATTCCACGGGATGATCTGTCCAACCACGCCGAGGGGCGCAAAATCGGGCAGCTCGCGTTCCATCAACTGCGCCCAACCGGCATGGTGATAAAAATGGCGCGCCACGAGCGGCACATCGAGATCGCGCGATTCGCGGATTGATTTACCGTTATCGAGCGACTCCAGCACCGCGAGCAAACGGGCATGTTTTTGTACGCCACGCGCAATCGCGTATAGGTGTCGCGCTCGTACATGACCCGACAGCGCGCTCCATGAGTCGAACGCGGTACGCGCTGCTTGATACGCCTGATCGACATCAGCGGCGCTGGCGTCGGCAATCTGCGCGATCTCTTTTCCGGTCGCGGGGGCATGGGAGGCAAAACGCGCGCTGTTTTGTGGCTTCACCCAGCGCCCACCAATGAACAAATCGAACGCACGCTCATGACGATCCAGCCACGCGGTCGCCACGTCGGCTGCTTCGGGCGCGGCACCATAGGTCATATTCTGAAAAATTTCACGGACGGACATTAGCATAATCTCCCCTCACCCCTTAGCCCCCTCTCCCACGCAAGCGGGGAGAGGGGGAACGCATAGGGCAACATTAACGAAATTGAGCGCGAATAGCGGCGAGAACATCCGCTATGTTTTGTTCTACTTGCCCCGCAGAAATACGAACAAAGCGAATATTTAGCGTTTCTATCGTTTCTTGGCGCACGCGGTCGGCATCTTACGGAACTTTCTCCCATCTAATTTTCGGTTGCGAATCACCTCCCATAAAAGTGCTTCACTTTTTGTGCTGCGCTGTCGCAATGCCGATGCGACGCAATTCCGATGCGAGCGAGTGCATATCTTTTTGTAATTTCTTAGGTGTATTCCAACGCTCATAATTTGTCATTGTGCGTCCTTGTTATTCCCCCTCTACCCGCTTGCGTGGGAGAGGGGGCTAAGGGGTGAGGGGGTTGAAGCTAAGTCCGAAATTCCTCAAAAGTGGCTGGATCGTAATCCAATAGCCATCATCGGCGACGTACAGCAACGCATTACGCATTTCGCTTCCCTTTTCTTAACCTCAACCCATCGGCATATAGTAGTCCGCCGCGTAGCGTCCGGTGATATGATGCGAAAGCTGACGCTCGATATCAGTGAGAAGCGCGCTCGCCCCAAAACGGAGCAAATCCGGGAACAGCCATGCGTCGCTCAATTCTTCTTTCATCAAAATCTGATAGTTCATCACCTGTTTTGCCGTACGAATGCCACCCGCTGGTTTGAACCCGACTTTGATTCCAGTACGCTCGTGATACGCGCGAATCGCGCGGCACATAATCAAACTGACATCAAGCGTCGCGTTGGTCGGTTCTTTACCGGTGCTGGTCTTGATGAAGTCGCTGCCCGCCATCATACACACCAGGCTCGCCATATAAATCTGTCGCAGGGTGCCAAGTTCGCCCGTTGCCAGAATACTTTTCATATGTGCGTCCCCGCACGCCGCGCGGAACTGCTGCACCTCGTCGTACAGGCGATCCCATCGTCCGGTCAGCACATGCTCACGGCTGATCACGATATCGATTTCGCGTGCCCCTGCCGCCACACTGTCTTTGATTTCCTCGATCCGCAGGTGAAACGGACTCAACCCCGCCGGAAACCCTGTCGATACCGCCGCCACCGGAATATTCGTGCCTTGCAGCGCGCGTACGGCGTCCCCAACGCGGTTGTGATACACGCACACCGCACCCACTGTGATTCCCAAATCCGCGACGCCGAGCGCTTCGAGCAAATCGGCGCGCACAGGTTGACGCGCTTTCGCGCACAAACGCGCGACATTACCCGGCGTATCATCGCCTGCGAGGGTGGTTAAATCGATACAGGTGATCGCCCGCAGCAGCCACGCCGCTTGTGCATCTTTTTTGACCGATCGGCGTGTGCCAAGTGTCGCGCTGCGGCGTTCGGTCGCGCTGCGATTGACGCGCACGCTCTTTACCCAACCCATATCGAGCGCGATGCCAGGATTACGTTCATGTGGCGTGCTGTGTGGCGAAACACCATTGGCGTGGAGAGCGGGCGCGCGTTCGTCGGCGCGCACATCGGGGAGGGTCATGAGTCGTTCCTTCTCAATGTAAAGTCTTTTTGAAAGTATAACACTTGAACTACCCGGACGATGTCTGAATCGTCCTATTCGCCTACCGTGATCGTCGTCACGCGCACGCTGTCGCGTCCGTCGGCGTCGGTCAGGCGCACGCCTGTATCGACACGGTAAAACCCGACGTGAACGTCGTATTCGCCCGCATCGAGGTCAGTCAGCGGCAGCGTAAAGGTTGCGCTGATCATGATCTCTGTCGGGTCGTCCCAGGTATCGGTCGTGCGCCGTACATCGAACAATGGCGATCCATCGGCTTGAGCCACCAACGTCCCCGCTTGATCGAGCAGATGATTGAACACGCGATACTCGCCATCGAGCGGCGCATTTGCCTGCCAGTAATGGCGAATCGTCAGCGCATCGTCCGTCACTGCCGTATCATAACCGCGCCAGACGATTGTGCCGAGCACCGCCTCGAATAGTTGACTCGGCGTGCACAAACACACCACGACCATATCGGGTCCTCGATAATCAGCCGACGGCGGATACTGCTTCAACAGCATCGTTTCTGTGCGCGCGCCTGGATCGAGCGCTTGATAATCACCATTGGACATGATCGCGTATTCGACGCCGCGATCACGCCACTCATCGAGCGGGCGCGCATCCAGTCGTTCCATTTCCTGAAACGGGAATTCATGAATGCCCGCATAACCACCCCAACTACGGTTGAGCGTCTTATGATTGTCGAGCGTCGCAATATGCGCTGCGGGCGGCAGCGATGTATCCATGTATACGGCGAGATCGTTCCGGCGGTCGTGCAGCGTATGCACCCGTGCCCGCTCGATACTTTGTACTGTCAGCGGAATCATGATGCCGATGAATAGAAGCGTCACAATCGTGGTCTGGCGTGTCGTTGAACCTTTAAGCCATGTCAGGCGTTCAAGGATTACCACCCAACCTGCCAGCCCAACGCCGAGCAGCGCCGCGCATAACGCGCCGAAAGCGACTAACTGACGAAAGTTTTGATCGCCGAACAAGTTGACCCCGACCACATAAAACAGCGCCGCGACCAGTATTGTCAATGCGGGTACAACGCGAACACGGTGCGGATCGAGCCGCCAAAAAGCGCCGCCGATCAACGCGCCCAGCCACAACAGCGGATGCGCGACACTTTCGACGACAATTCTCAGCGAATCGAAAATCCGTGCGACTGGCGGCAAACCGAGTTGATCGGTTGGTGCTGCCCAGTAAGGGATCGACGCCGCTTTGCCCGCTTCATAAATGAACGCCAACCAGAAGAAAAACACGCCGAGCGCAATGCTGTGCCAGACAAAATCACTGATCACGCGCCGCCGCGATAGTCCCGACTGCGTCAGTCGCAGCAGCGGCACACCGATCATGAGCGGCAGCACGAATACCGCCTGATATTTGAAGATCGTCGCCAGCATAATCGAGACCAGCGCCAGATTAAGCGGCACCGATTGATTACGCCGCGTCCCAATCAACGTGAGCCACAACGCCAGTAAAATGAAAAGTGCGACGAAATTATCGGCTGTGGCGTAACGCCCAAAATCGACGACTGTCGGTGAAAGCGCCCAAATCGCCGCCGCGAACACGCCCGCCAGATCATTGGCGGTTTCGCGTGCCAGCAGCGCGACGACGACGATACACGCGAGACTGGCGGCAATCGACCACAGACGAATGATCGGCATGATCGTGCCCGGTGGCGTTGTGCCGTCGTGAAATACCTTTAACATGAGAAAGTTGAGCGTGATAATGCCAGGGGGATACCCTTCCATCTGGAAGGCACGCATCGAGCCAGTATCGATGGCAGTCTGCGCCGCCAACGTATAAGCGGGTTCATCGATATGCTCAAGATATGGCAGACTGAAGTTGTAGCCCGTCAAGCGGAGTAGTGCGGCGACCACCACCAGCGCGATCACAGCCGTCCAAAACACAGGTCTTTTCATAGATGTCCGTTAAACGCGCGCGGCGGGGCGATCTGCCTCCAGAACTTCAGCGCGGAAATGTATCAACGTTTCTGTCAACTCTGGGATTACTGCCTGCGCGCCACGCACTTCCAGTACCAATGCCGGGCGTCCCGCGCGCAGTTCTGCCGCCAGCACTGCGTATTGCGCGCTGTATTTTTCGTTCTTTGCCAGCAGCACCGCGCCAATACGTCCGGTCAGATTACCGACCAACGCCCCGACGAGCGCCCCCGTCACCACAATGATGACGCCGACACCAGGAACCGCCAGCGCACCCAACTGCACCATCCCCAGCGCCGTCATGCCCAAGCCGAGCGTACCGCCCGCGATCCCGCCTTCATTCGCGCCGATGTCATCGCCTAACACCGTGACTTCGCCACTTTCGGCTTTGGCGATAATTGCCGCACGACGCAAACGAATATGTTTCATTTTGCTGATGTGATCAAGCGCACTCGTCAACGCAGCGCGCGATGGAAAAACTGCAACAATCCATTCACCGGACATGGTTTGCCCCTTAGTCCATTGCCGATTGAAAGTATTGCAACTATGATTACGGGCGACCGACTCGGTCGCCCATGCAAGACTATTTTGAACTGGCAGTGACTGATTCGATGACGATCTCTGGTTGGAACGCTATCAAATCGGTCTGCAAACGGCTCACCGCGTCGGCATCGCCTTCCAGTTCATAGACGCTGGCAACTTTGCCAACTTCAAGATGACTCGCCAACGAAGCGACCTGCTTATCGTTGAAGCCGTTATCGATCAAGCCTGCCAGCACGCCACCTGTCGCGCCACCGATCAAGCCACCAATCAACGCGCTGGCACCAATAGCGATCAACGCGCCGACACCCGGCAGCAGCAGCGCCCCCAAGCCCGCGACACCGAGTGACGCCAGCATCGCGCCTAATGTACCACCGACGACCGATCCTTCATCGACCGTCACGTCGTCGTCCATAATCTGAACTTCGCCGGTTTCGGCACGCGCGATGACCGCTGCGTGCGTGATGCGAACATAATCAAGCGCGCTCAAACGGTCGTGAATATCGATTAACGCGCCGCGCGTCGGCAGCACGAGCATCAGCGTATGTTTTTGATCAGTCATGCTTGTGTCTCCTTACATGGGTACCACTTTAGTGTAAAGTCGAAAGTGCAAAGTCGAAAGTGTCTGTTCTTAAACGCTGCGCACTTTACGCCTAAACACCGTCCCATGACGGTGTATTTTACCTTCAACTTTTAATGCTCAACGTTCAGTTTTTCCCCTTTCAGCGCGTTCTCGAATTGACAGCGCTCATCAGTTCGATTATGCTTACGGATAAATAGCTCATCAAGAGCGGTGGAGAGTTCCGGCTCGCAGAAACCGCAGCAGCCCCCGAAGCGTCGGGTAGGTGCTAATTCCGGCAGACGATACGTCTGGAAGATGAGCGCGAGATATGGTTCGCCCATCCCGCGCCGCTTCCGTTGAAAAAACGAAGCGGCGTTTTTGTATAAATGTGTTTGCGAGGTGAAGCGTATGACCACGACATTCAATGTACGCGATGAAATTCAACAGGAACTTGCTATTTTGACGGATACCCAATTACACGCATTGTTGACGCTGCTACGGGAGATTAAAAAACCTATGCTCATTGGAGAACCCGGCTGGCAGATGATCGAGCGCGTCAAGTCCCTTGATTTTACGGAACAGGATTTGGACGAGATGCAGCGTGCGATTGACGATTTTTCCGAACATGGGTGGGCATACCCTGATGTCAACTTCGATGAATAGTTGCCTGCTGGATACAAATGCCGCTATCCATATCATCAGAGGCGAGCAAGCAATTCAACAAGCGATTACGAATAAACATGTGTTTGTACCCATTATTACGATTGGTGAACTATTCTACGGCGCAGAAAATTCTGGCAGACCGAATTCCAATCGTGAAAATGTTGAACGATTCATACGGGATAGTCAAATCGTGAATTGTGATTTAGACACAACACGTTTCTATGGACGTGTCAGTATTCAATTGCAGCGTAAAGGGCGACCTAATCAACCAAACGATATTCGGATCGCCGCCATTGCCGTTCAACACGACTTGATCCTCCTCACGCGCGACGCGCATTTTCAATACGTCGATGGCTTAACCGTCGAAACGTGGTAAACGTGGTAAACCAACGGAGTTCGTAAACACATGACCGCCATTCGCTATAAAAACCGCATTTTCTTCAACCGCCGCTTTTTAGATGCCGTCGATGACCATATCGTCATTTTCGATGGCGCAATGGGGACGAACATCCAGCGCTATGACCTGACGGCAGACGACTTTGGCGGCGAGCAGTACAACGGCTGCAACGATTTTCTCGTCATCACCCGTCCCGATGTGATCGCGGAAATTCATGCGTCGTTTCTCGCGGTCGGCTCAGAAGTCGTCGAAACATGTACCTTCCGGTCGAATCCGCTCACGCTGCGCGAGTACGGGCTCCACGAGCGCGCCTATGAGATCAACTACACGGCGGCACAGTTGGCGCGCGGCGTGTGTGATCGCTTCGAGCGTGAAACGGGAATTCCACGTTTCGTCGCCGGGTCGATGGGACCGACGGGCAAACTGCCGAGCGGCACTGACCCCGACCTGAGCAACGTCACTTTTGATGAACTGGCGCAAATCTTCTACGAGCAAGCGCAAGGTTTGACCGAAGGCGGCTGCGATGTACTCTTGATCGAAACCAGCCAGGATATTCTCGAAGTCAAGGCGGCGATCTGGGGCATCAACCGTTATTTTGAGGACTCTGGCAAGCGCATCCCGTTACAAGTCCAGGTCACGCTTGATACGAGCGGACGGATGTTGTTTGGCACCGATATTTCCAGCGCGCTGACCACGCTCGAAGCGCTGCCAATCGACGTGATCGGGCTGAACTGCTCGACCGGACCGGAATATATGCGCGAACCGATCAAATATTTGACCGAACACAGCCGCTTGCCCATCAGCGTGCTTCCTAACGCGGGCTTGCCCATCAACGTCGATGGCGAAGCCGTTTACCCGATGGAACCCGATCCGTTCAGCGACATGGTGTCCGAGTTCACACGTTGGGGAGTCGGCATTGTCGGTGGATGCTGTGGCACACGCGCCGAACATCTCGACCAGTTGTACCGCAAGGTGCATGGTCACTCGTATGCAGAAACACTTGCCCATAAAAATGATGTAACCCCGCTCGAATTGACCAAACCGCTCGTCCGCGACATTGAGTATCAAGCCGCCACCAGCAGCAATATGCGCGCCGTACCGATGGTGTTCAATCCAGGTCCCACGATGATCGGGGAACGCATCAACACACAGGGCAGCAAAAAAGTCAAACAGTTGATCATGAACGACGACTATGACAGCGTGATTCCGATTGCCGTCGGTCAGGTCGATAGCGGCGCGCATATGCTCGATGTGCAGGTGGCGCTGACCGAGCGCACCGACGAAGCCGAACAAATGCGTGCGCTCGTTAAAAAGTTGGCGATGTCGGTCGAAACGCCGCTCGTCATCGATGTGACCGAGCCACAGGTCGCGGAAGCGGCGCTGTCGGTGTATCCGGGTCGCGCGGTCATCAACGGCAACAACCTGGAAAACGGGCGCGAACGCATCGATAAAGTCATGCCGATCGCCCAGAAATACGGCTCGGCTGTCTTATCGATGACCATCGACGAGGACGGCATGGCGCACACCCGCGATAAAAAAGCCGCGATTGCCGAACGGATCGCGCGCATCGCCATCGACGAATACGGACTTGCGCCTGAAGACTTGATCTTCGATACCTTGACCTTTCCGCTCACGACCGGACAAGAAGAACTGCGCAACAGCGCCAAAGAGACGCTCGAAGCGATCCAGCTCATTAAAGAACTTGTTCCCGGCGTTATGACCGCGTTGGGTGTGAGCAATGTCAGTTTCGGCATAACTCCGGCGGCGCGCGGCGTACTGAACAGCGTGTTCTTGTATCACGCGGTGCGAGCAGGGTTGGATATGGCGATTGTCAACCCGGCGCACATCACGCCATACGCCGAAATCCCAACCGACCAGCGCCAGTTGGCAGATGACCTGATTTACAATACGGATCAAGACGCGCTGCCGCGCTTCATCCAATATTTTCAAGAGAACGATGTGCGGATGGCGTCGCAGCAGGTCGAAGACCCGACCGACAACATGACTGCCGAGCAAGCGCTGCACTGGCAAATTCTGCATCGCAAGAAAGACGGCTTGGACGCGTTGATCGACGAAAGTTTGACACGGCAAGATGCCGTAGGCGTGTTGAACAATGTGCTGCTGCCCGCCATGAAAGAAGTTGGGGATAAATTCGGCGCGGGCGAATTGATCCTGCCGTTCGTACTGCAATCCGCCGAAGCCATGAAAAAAGCCGTCAGCTATCTCGAAACCTTTATGGATAAACTCGAAGGCGTGACCAAGGGTACGGTCGTGCTGGCGACGGTCTACGGCGACGTACACGACATTGGCAAAAATCTGGTCAAGACGATTTTGAGCAACAACGGCTATACCGTGCATGACCTGGGCAAACAAGTCCCCGCCAACACGATCATCGAGAAGGCGCAAGAATATAAAGCCGACGCCATCGGTTTGAGCGCGCTTTTGGTTAGCACGAGCAAGCAAATGCCGCTGATCGTCAACGAATTGGCGCGGCGTAACCTGCATTTTCCGGTGCTGATCGGCGGCGCGGCGATCAATCGTCGTTTCGGGCGGCGGATTCTGTTTCTGGAAGATGGCGACCAACAAGCGTATGAAGCAGGCGTATTCTACTGCAAAGATGCGTTTGAAGGCTTGTCGGTCATGGACAAGCTGAGCGACCCCGCGACACACGCGTCGTTCGTCGATCAAATCAAAGAGGAAGCGCACACCGAAATGGAGCGCCCGATCCCGGTCAAGCGGCAGCGCACCTATGGACAGGCATCGACGGTTACACCCGCGCCCGATATTCCCGCGCCGCCATTCTGGGGCGTGCGTACAATCCGCGAAATGCCCTTAGAAATCGTCTTTCAGTATTTACACAAGCCAGAGTTGTATCGCTTATCGTGGGGCGCAAGTAACACACATGGCGCTGAGTGGAAGAAACTCGAAGCCGATTTTGAAGCGCGCTTGAATACGATGGGACGCGACGCGGGGCGTAATAAATCGCTTCGTCCGCAAGCGGTCTATGGGTATTTCCCAGTCAACCGCGATGGCGACGACGTGGTGATTTATGACCCCGCGCCGTTTCAGCACGTCCTCGATGGCGGCAACGGCAAAACCGCCGAACGCCGCGAGATCGCGCGCTTCGCCTTCCCGCGCCAGCCATTTGGCGATTACCTGTGCTTGAGCGATTATTTCGCGCCCGTCGAAAGCGGCATGATCGATACGATGGCGCTGCAAGTCGTCACGGTGGGCGACGCCGCGACCGAGTACTTCGATGTGCTGCAAGGACAAGACAATTATAGCGAGGCGTATTTCTTTCACGGGCTTGCGGTACAAACTGCTGAAGCAACCGCGAGTTATGTGCATCAAACGGTGGTCAATCGTGGTATGGGCATCGTGCCATCGCGCGGCAAGCGCTACAGTTGGGGGTATCCGTCATGTCCCGATTTGGGTGACCACGAGACCGTGATACGCTTGCTGCCCAATGCGGTCGATGAAATTGGGATGCGCTTGACGACCAGCTACCAGTGGATACCTGAACAAAGCACTGCAGCGATCATCATCCATCACCCCGACGCCAAATATTACAGCGTCGGCGTCGATCGCGTACAGCAAATCGCGGAGGCGTGACCCCCTCTAATCGCTAGGGGAAGACATGAACCAGTGGCGGATATTGTCGATAGTATTAATATCCGCCCAATATTTGTATGGACGGCGCAACCCGCCGCCCTATGAAAGACGACTTGACCATGCTGCCTGCTGCCCCTACGCTTGGACATCGAGACCGCCGTTTTCGCGGCGTATTTGCTGGATGCCTTCCGATCACACTCTTGACGATTGTCGTCCTGATCGGCGTTTATCTGTATCTCAATCAATGGGTCGGCGGTCGCGTCGATGCGTGCCAAAACGCGATCTTGATCTATCCCGGCTCGACGTTGATCAGCGAAAGCGAGCAGGAAACGCGCCCGTTGGGACCCGTCGAAACGCGCATCGAATTGACCACGCCCGACGACGCCGCGACCGTCGAAAGCTGGTATACACAAACATGGGGCGCGATTGTGCGCCAGCAAACGCTGGAAAACGACGACAATTTCTTCTCACCGCCGCGCGGCTGGCAAATTCAAGCGCGTGAAAATGGCGGCAGCGTGATCAGAATCGCGGTCGTGTGTCCAGGATAGAAAAGGGTAACTGAGTGCTGACAAAACTTGTCATACGCAACTTTAAGCGCCTGCAAGCGGTCGAGATCGAACTTGGGCAAACCGTCGTCTTTATCGGACCGAACAATTCCGGCAAGACGACGGCGCTGCAAGCGCTTGCGTTGTGGTATGCGGGTTTAGATCGTTGGCTTGAACACCATGATCACCTAAGTGACCCTGATTATACAGAAATAGCAACAGTCAACCCAATTGGACGGTTTGCATTAACAGCAATTCCAGTGCCTCGCCTCGATCTTTTGTGGCACGATCTTAAAACTAAGAATGGCGAACCGATTGATATTGTTATAAAGGTCGAAGGGGTTGATCGAGGCGTAAATTGGCATCAAGAACTTAGCTTTCGATTTGCAAATGACGAATCGATTATCTGTAATGATCTTAAAAGCAACGACCCAATATTTGATTATAATCCACGCATCTTCTTTCTGACTCCCCTATCAGGAATTGCGGCGGTTGAACCGCGTGTCGAAATTGGCAGGATTAATGTGCTGATTGGTGAGGGAAGAACGGCGGAAGTATTGCGTAATTTATGCTATGGCGTTTTTGAAAATACTCGCCAATGGGATCAGCTTCAAGCGCAAATGAGACGATTGTTCTCGATTGAACTTTTGTCACCCGAATATATCGCTGCACGCGGTGAGATTCGTATGGCATACCGCGAACGAAACGGTTATGTGTTCGATATTTCTTCTGCCGGGCGTGGGATGCTGCAAGTGCTTTTGCTGCTCTCGTACTTATATCTTAATTCGGGTGCGGTGATTCTATTGGATGAAGCCGACGCCCATTTAGAAATTATTCGTCAACGCGAGGTTTATCACCTGCTGACAGAAACAGCGCGCGAACGTGGTTCACAAATCATCATGGCGACTCATTCCGAAGCGATTATGAATGAAGCAGGTGACCGCGACACGTTGATCGCGTTCGTCGGTAAGCCACATCGCATCGATGACCGCAGTAAGTCTCAGGTTGCCAAAGCGATCAAAGAGATCGGGTTCGATCAGTATTATCAAGCCGAACAAACCGGATGGGTGCTGTACTTGGAAGGCGCGACCGACAGAGCCATTTTACTCGCGTTTGCCGAACAACTCGGTCATGAAGCAGCCAGCTATCTGGCGCGACCGTATGTCGATTATGTGGCGAACAATGTCGTGAAGGCGCGCGATCGCTTTTTTGGATTACGTGAAGCCAAACCGGATTTGGTTGGGGTTGCCCTGTTCGATCACTTAGAACGCTCGCTGCAACCCGACTCGGCGCTGACTGAAATCATGTGGCGGCGCAGAGAAATCGAGAATTATCTCTGTCAGCCCGCAACGTTGATCGCCTACGCCGAAGCCGAAAGCGCGCAAGGCGACTTAATGCGCCGCTTGATTGAAGATCGTGTCGCACCCGCCGCGCTGCGTAATCCGGCGGATTCATTTTGGATCAACACAAAAATGAGTGACGATTTTCTAAATCCACTTTTTGAAGCGTATTTTGCCGAATTGAATCTGCCGAATTTGCTTCGCAAAACGGATTATCATGTGCTGACGCGCTTTGTCCCTATAAATCAGATCGACCCCGAAGTCACCGAAAAGCTGGATGCGATTGTCGAAGTTGCCAAAAAAGCGAAACCGAGAACGGATTAATACTAAATGCCCAAGATCAACCTGCTGCAACGCCTTGACGAAAACGTGACGCCGATTCTGGCAGATGGCGCGATGGGGACGATGATCCACGCGCGCGCCGGATCGTCCATCGATGCGTGCTTCGATTATTTCAACCTCATTCATCCCGATATCATCCTGGATGTCCACCGCGCCTATCTCGATGCCGGCGCGGACATGATCGAAACCAATACGTTCGGCGCGAACCGCATCAAACTGGCGGAACACGGCTTAGAAGATCAGGTCACGACGATCAATCGCGCGGGCGTCGAACTGGCGCGGCAGTCAATCGCGGAGCGCGGACGCGACGATGTGTATGTCGCTGGCTCGGTGGGACCGCTGGGCGTCGGTTTAGCGCCGTATGGAAGATTGAAACCAGACGAAGCGCGCGCGATTTTTCATGAGAGCATCATCGCGCTGGCGGATGCTGGCGTCGATGTCATTCTCTTCGAAACATTCAGTGACTTGGACGAACTGTTGATCGGGCTGCAAGCCGCGCGCGCCGCCGCGCCAGCGACCCCTGTAATCTGCGAAATGTCATTCGGGCCCGATGACCGCACGCGCATCGGCTATCACCCGGCACGAGTCGCGCGCGATTTGTACACAGCAGGCGCGGATGTGATCGGCGTCAATTGTTCGGGCGGTCCCGCGCAAATCTCGCGTGTGATTCAGGCGATGATGGCGTCCGTCCCCGAAGCCCGTTACAGCGCGATGCCGAATGCAGGTTTTCCACAAACCATCGGCGGGCGTACCATGTACCCCGCGACGACCGATTATTTCGCCGATTTCGCCGCCGCGCTCAAAGCCTTAGGTGTGGGCGTGATCGGCGGGTGCTGTGGCACGACGCCCGCGCATATCACATCGATGCGTGCCGCATTGGATGATCCACTCCGTAAAACGACCGTGTTTCGCGTTAAAATCGTACGCTCGCGTACCAGCGATGCCGATACTGACACCGAACAATCCGACGAACCGGAAGGACGCTCATCCGAACTCGGTCGCAAAATTGCGGCGGGGGATTTCGTCATCACCGTTGAAATGACGCCGCCGCGCAGCGCCAGTCTGGATCGTATGATCGATAACGCCCGGCTGCTGCTCGATGCGGGCGCGACCACGCTCAATGTCGCAGATAGCCCGACCGCGCGGATGCGCGTCAGTCCATGGGCGGTCTGTCATATGCTGGAGACACGCTTAGGGTTGGAAACGATCTTGCATTTTCCAACGCGTGGGCGCAATTTACTACGCATTCAAGGCGATTTGCTCGGCGTGCACGCGCTCGGCTTGCGCAATATTTTCGTGTGCATGGGCGATCCAACGCGCATCGGCGATTACCCCGACGCCAACGATCATTACGATATTGCGCCGAGCGGCTTGATCAAACTGACCAAGCAAAAGATGAACGAGGGTATCGATCAAGCCGGAAACAGTATTGGCGTGCCCACACGCTTTACCGTCGGCTGCGCGCTTAACATGGGCGCGGACGACATCGACAAAGAGATCGATGTGCTGCGCAAAAAGATCGAAGCCGGCGCAGATTTTGCGCTCGGTCAGGCGGTGTTTGAGCCACCCTTGATCGAGCAATTTCTCGCCCGTTATCAAGCGATTGTCGGCGCGCCGCTCGCACTGCCCGTCTTGATCGGCGTCATGCCGTTGTACAGCCTGAAACACGCGCTGTTCTTGCACAACGAAGTGCCCGGCATCAGCATTCCGACGCCGATCATGGCGCGCATCGAAAACGCAGGCGAACACGCCGCGCAAGAAGGCGTTTTGATCGCGGGTGAACTGCTGCGTGCGATGCGTGGGTCGGTTCAGGGAGCGTACATTATTCCGGCGTTTGGCAAGTACGAACTCGCGGCACAAGTCATCGAAAGCGTGCTGGAAAAAACCTGATTTGAACGGCAGAGAACGCAGAGAGCAGATTTGATCGCTGCGCGCTTTGCGTCCTGTGCGGTAAAATGTTTTTATGATCCGCTTACTCGAAGAACTTTCCAACAACGCGCTGCCCAGTATGCAAGCGCTGCAATATGACGGGTGGTTATTGCGTTTTGGCGATAGCACCGCGCGCCGCGCCAATTCGATCAGCGTGTTGTACCCGTCGTCGCTGCCATTGGACGAGAAGATCGCATACTGCGAAGACTTATACTCGCGCAACAATCGACGGATCGTCTTCAAGCTGACCGATGACGCGCAGCCGCCAGATTTGGCGAACGAACTGACAGCGCGCGGTTATCAGAAAAGCGCCGTAAAACCTCTGCCTTCAGGCAGGGGATATAAGGCGTAGCATTGTACCTATCGCTCAATTGTGCTATAATACGAGGAATACCAGTCGCGGAGTAGAAGCTCCCACTGGCTCTCCAACCGACAAGGGTTAAAGCATGGGCAATTCTAACATGCATCTCAAAGCATTCAAATACCGTCTGTATCCGACGCCCGCGCAGGAACGACAGCTGTTCCTCGTTCAGAAGCCCATGCCTAAAGGCAGGGGAGCGTCACGGAACAAATCGACGTATGGATACCGAAATGAGGCGTAGAGGGCGACCGGATAAGTCGCCCCTGAAAGGCTAAAGATCAGCGACTGCTGGAATGACCTCGCGGCGCATGATGTCTGCGGTTTGCAGTTCTTGATCCGGCGGGGCATTGAAAATCGCGTGCTGAAAGCCCATCGCCGCCAAACCGCGAATTTCTTCGATCACATCGGCAGGCGTTTGACGGCTAAAATCGAGCATATCCAGCGTAGTACGTTCGATGCTGTTGTAATCGCGCCCAATTTCATCACAGTTGCGCTTGATCGTATCGAGCCGCGCCTGCATCGTCTCTTTGCCCGCGCGCGCGAAGAAATTGCACGCATCGCCATACTGCGCGATCAAACGCATCGTCTTGTTTTCTCCCATGCCCCCAATCATAATCGGCGGGTGCGGCTGACCGAGCGGCATCGGCTGATTGAGCGTTTCTGCGAGGTGGAAGTGTTTCCCTTGATACGGCTTGACGTCGCCCGCCCACATTTGATGGGTGATTTGCAGCGTTTCTTCTAAACGCTCAAAACGCTCGCTGGTAGAAGGATAGGGAACCCCCAAAGCAAGTGCTTCACGTTCGAACCACGCCGCGCCGATGCCCAGATACGCGCGTCCACCGCTCAAGACGTCGAGCGTGGTCACGGTCTTGACCAAAATGCCGGGATGACGATAAATCACGCCTGTGACCAACGTGCCGAGCTTGACTTTCTTGGTCAGCGCCGCCAGATAACTGAGGGTGCTGTAGCCTTCGAGCATATTTTCTTGCGGTTCACCGACGCCGGGAATCTGGAAAAAGTGATCCATCGTCCACAGACTATAAAACCCACCTTGATCGACTAATGCGGCGATGTCGGCAAGCTTCGGCGCGATGCCGAGTGTGCCGTGTTCGGACGTAAAACGAGGGAGTTGCAAACCAATACGCATGGTGCAGAGTCCTTTCCGGTATAGAGTTGAAATGAATTGAGGAGAGGGCATAACAGGAAATGGCGCGTCACACCCCAACTTGAATCTTGAGGGTATGGCACAACCATTTCTGTAGATTAGCATATTGTGTCGCGCGACGCACTAGACCATCGGCTAGGCGTATGTAAACGGACGGTTAAACACGCTGCGCCACAGGTCATCGCGTTCCTCGTCGGTGAGCGGCGCGGCTTCACCCGGCAGCAGCCCGCTCAGCGTGATCACGTCGATCCTGACGCGGATCAAACGCAGCGTTGGATGCCCGACGGCGGCGGTCATGCGCCGGACTTGGCGTTTTTTGCCTTCAGTCAGCGTGAGCGCGATCCACGCGGTCGGGATATTCGCGCGATAGCGGATCGGCACGGGACGCGCCTGTAGTTCAGGCTCGTCCGCCAATAATTCGACGCGCGCGGGCGCGGTGCGAAACGGCTTGCCGTCAATGCTAAGATCGATACCGTCGCGCAGTTTTTCGAGTGCGACTGGGTCGGGGATGCGCTCGACTTGTGCCCAGTACGTGCGCCCGTGCGCGTATTTCGGGTCAAGCAAGCGGGTTTGCAAGCGGTTGTCGTCGGTCAATAACAGCAGTCCCTCGCTGTCATGATCGAGCCGCCCAATCGGGTACACGTCTTTATCGGTGATGTAGTCGGCTAACGTGGGTCGTCCGTCGGCGTCGGTGAACTTGGTGTGAACGCCGTAAGGTTTCCAAAAGCGCAGAATGGTCATAAGAACACTTTCACGAAAAGCAAAAGATTCAACGCAAAGGCGCAAAGCAAAAAGAAAGACGCAAAGCATGATAGATCATATCACAAACCCCTTCGTGCCTCTGTGTCTTGGTGTTGTACTTTTGGTTTTTCGCTTGTGGGTGGATTCGTGTATATGGAATAGAATAGCAGGAAAATTCAGTGTAGGAGAGATAGGTCATGGTCAACGCTGCCGACATCGTGCAGGCAAGCAAAGAACATACGCTCGTCAGTTGGAACGCGCAAGGGACATGGAATCCAATCCCGATTGAGCGCGGCGAGGGCGTGTATATCTACGACGCGAACGGCAAACGTTATCTCGATTGGTCGTCGCAGTTGGTCAATGTGAATATTGGTCACAGTCACCCGCATGTCGTCAAGGCGATCCAGGAACAGGTTGCCAAGCTGTGCTATGTCGATCCAAGCTTTGCGACCGAGCCGCGCGGACGACTGGGCGAACTGGTCAGCGAGATTACGGGGATGGGCAAATCGCTGTTCACCACCGGCGGCACCGATGCCATTGAAAACGCGATGAAAGTCGCACGCATGGTCACAGGCAGACAAAAAGTATTCACACGCTACAAGAGCTATCACGGCGCGACCTTCGGCGCCATGAGCGCGGGCGGCGATCCGCGTCGAATCGCCAACGAACCGGGTGTCCCCTGGATCGTGCGGACGCCTGACCCGTATGCCTATCGCAA
>Ga0163147_10001309_pt1 | contig 38297 bp, 27 predicted proteins | sample OliLakLV19MP6G1_FD_148597 | JGI IMG/M metagenome (GOLD analysis project Ga0163147, IMG submission 148597) | Freshwater microbial mat bacterial communities from Lake Vanda, McMurdo Dry Valleys, Antarctica- Oligotrophic Lake LV.19.MP6.G1 | ecosystem: Environmental > Aquatic > Freshwater > Lake >...
GAGTGCAGGTGGCGCACCGCTGACCGTGATCAAGCAGTACATTGAAAACCAGGGACGCGATGACTAGCCTTCACTGGCAGACTCCGTACCTCCGTCTGCCCTGCCTTGACCCCAACCTGCGAAGCGCGAGGTTGGGGAGTGCGGCGAGTCTTGTTCAACTTAGAAGCCTACGAAGCTGAGCCGGATTTTGCCGACGACGATTGGGAAACGCCGGATGGAACCAATGGATCGCAGCCAGTCGCCCAGGCTTTTGCGGCGTTGCTTCAGCCCCATCAACGGGTGTTGGATTGCAGTGCAGGTAGTGGGCGAATGGCACAGTTTTATCCGCCGAATGTGCGGTGCCTTGAGATTAATTCAAAGCGAGTGGAGAAAGGACGAGATCGCGCTCCTCAGTGCCAGTGGGAGTGCAGCAATTTCTTGAAGCGGTTGCCTGCGGCGGAAGCTGAGAAAGTGGATGCGGTCATCTCCAATGTGCCGTTCTCGCTGGGCGTTGAGTTTCTGGCACATTCTCGCCACTGGCTCACCCCTACAGGCTATGTGCTGTTCCTGTTGCCTGTGGCGTTTTGGAGTACTAAAGGGCGATCTACTCAGCTTCAAGAAATGAATGCCGTGATTCAACATACCTACCTCTTTCAAGGTCGCGTGTCTTATCTGCGAGGGGATGCGCCCTTTAAGCAACGGCAGGTAGATGATGCAGTCTTTCAAATTGGCTTCTGGGGCACATCATCCACCTCATACCTAGGGGCATAATTAGCCGATAAACACTTTCTGGTTGACTAATCCTAATCAGATAAATTATGCTACTAGAAAGTTTATCTATCGCAAACACCCTAAAGGCTTTGCTAATGAATATCAAGCTTGCACGGGATCTAATCCCTAGCCGCGATCGCATTTGGATTGACGATGTGCGCGGCAAAAAGACCTTGGCACTGGTCACTCAAGTGCTGACAGGCGGCAGCCATACCTGTGTTAATCTCAGCCTCACCGTAATGCAGACAGGTTTAATCGTGTCGATGAAGGTTTCCAAAACCGCAACCTTTGAGGTGGTGGGAGCTATGTCTAATGTTGCGGTCAATAGCCTAACGCATGGCGATGGGGCTTCTTGGAGAATCTCGGTGAATCATGGAAATGTCCAAAACAGTAATCACTGCGTCGGTTGTTGACCGCGATGGCACACCCCTGCAAGTTGGCGATCGCATTCAACGATATGGGGCGTTGATGCGGATTGTCGGATTTCATGCAACTGACGACGATGCCCCGTGGCTACTTGTCAGATCTTTGGATGATGAAAAGATGGGCAATCAATTGGTCTATGCCTATGCCCCTTTTGTCCGCAAAGTGGAAGATGCCGTAGAGCAAAAGCCATCAACTGAAGATGAGTTGCGAGAACTGGCAATTGAGCTTGTTGCGGCGCAAAAAGATCCCAGCCTCGAAACTCAACCTCTTGCTGAGCGATTGATCAATTTAAGCGTTGATGATTATTACGCTGAGCAGAATGGGATTTCTACGGTTGATATTGAGTTGCCCAAAGAAAAGGCTAACGGCAAGAGAAATGAATCCGCTGTTAATGCAACCGATAATAGCCCGACGGTTATTAACGAAAAGCCTATCGAATCGATAATAAAGGTGGGAAGTCGCGTTATCTATCGAGAGCATCCCCGCGCAATGGACGACTGGACGATTCAGGTGATTCAAGGGAGCCGTGCAAAGTGCTTCTCTGCCAACACTCAAGAACACGCAACCTTGCCACTCGCTGAATTGGAGCTTTACACCCTCGAAAAAGCTTTCCCACAGTTCGACGCGGGTGCGTTAGTGAAATTCTCCGATCCCAGCGCTCACACCTGGTTCCTTCCAGACGCAGAAAATCACATCTTTGAAGTCAAATATCAACATCTTAATGGGATGGTGCCTGTAATCGACACAAGCGACAGCAGGGATATGAGCTTTCATTGCACATCCCTAGAACTAGCGCATTCAAGCTCCGTCGTCAATGTCAAATTCTCAAAAGAATACGACGTTTATATTGGACGCGCGAATCGCACCTATGGATTGCCACAGTCCAAATGGCATAACCCTTTTGTAGCTAGTAAGCATGACGCTCTAGGCGAATGCTTGCAGAAATATGCTGATCACATTCTGGGAAACGCCGAGTTGATGGCATCACTGCCAGAACTCGACGGGAAAACAACCGCGTGCTGGTGCGCCAAGAGCGGCGAAAAACTCACTGTCGATGATCCCTTGAGATGCCACGGACAAGTTCTGATGAAAATCAGGCGCGGCGATTATGCCCAACCAAATAATTGTCAATCCAATGAATCAACTATGTCCACTACAACTATCGACCCCGAAATTCTAGGCATTCTAGAACGGGTCAAAATTGACGGTCAAAATGTTCGACTAACCGAAACGCTCGATACCAAAACATACAAACGGGTGAACGATGTTTTAACCCGCATTGGCGGAACGTGGAAAAGCGGAAAGGTGAAGGCTCATGTCTTCCCACCTGGCAAGAACCCGGCAGCGCTGCTGGAAGAAATCCTAAGCACTGGCAAAAAACCTGAGAAGAATCCACTAGGCTATTTCCCCACCCAGCCGCCCACCATCAAGCTGATAATGGATAAAGCGAAGGAACTGCTGCCTAGATTCCCTGACTGCGCCATCGCTGAAACTTCAGCAGGTGAAGGCGCGATCGCGGATGAAATTATCAAGCTTTTGCCTGATTCAACCGCAAACCTCACATTGATTGAACTGGATGAACATCGATGTGAGCTTTTGAGCCGAAAATATCCTACGTCTCCCCTGATTAAAGGCGACTTCCTGAAGCAGCCGGTGCCGGAGACGCTGCTTGATATTGCCATTATCAACCCACCATTCGCAGTTGAAGGCAGTCCCCAAGCCTACATTGATCACATTATGCGAACCGCAGAATGGATCAGAGAAGGTGGCAGTGTGGTGGCGATCGCGCCAGGTGGCTTCACTTTCTCAAGGATCAAGAAGATTGCCAAGTTCAGAGAATTTGTCAAAGAAAATGGCGGCTGGATAGACCTAGAGGACGGAGCTTTCAAGGATTCCGGCACCAACGTCAAAGCGGTGATGCTGTGGTTCACGATTCCGAACAAGCCGACGCAGGCTGAAAATGTCCCAGAACTAGAAGTTGAGGTCGCTGTTGTTGAGCCTATAAAAGAACAGCCTGAGTTCCTACAAGGGAATCTATTTAGAGACTTTCTGTTTGGAGGCTTGGCGTGAACATCGCCGCAGACCCTTCGCGCTGGCTTCCACTGGAAGTATGCCTCTGAGAGTTTGTCAACTAACCTGCAAACGAGACACATCACTGAAGTCCGTAGAATGTGCGATCGCGCTTCTAAACTCATCAACTAATTAAATCCATTTATACAGAGAAGATCAATGCTCAAGCGTCCTGAAGACCGCCTCAAAAATCTCCCTGAAATCCGGCTACTGTCAGGCTGGCAACCCTACCCTTACTTCATCGGCGAAAAGCTGAAGGGCATTGAAACTCGCGATTGGTACACGGCTTATCGCGGTTGGATTGCCATTCATGCAGCGCAGCGCAAAATCAAAAAGCAAGAGTTTGAAGACCTGCACCAAGGCACAGCAGGCACAGAAGCAAACCCCATCATCACTCGGATTCAGTCTCGCAACTTGGTGCTCCCCCATGGCGCAATTACCGCGATCGCGTATTTATATGACTGCCAGCGGATGGTTAGCAATCAAACAGAACTGCAACTCTCCGATTTTAAGGTTGGTGATTTGGTTCGGCTTCGCGCTGAGGGCAGTCAATCACAGCCTTCTAGAGTATTTGAGGTGACCGATATCGCAGTTCAGCACGGAAGGTTCTATTCCTTGCCCAATAAATTGATTCATGCTGGATTAGTGATTGAAGAACAAACTGCCCTAGAGCGATCGCTGGGCTGGTGGGCAGAAGGTCGCTATGGGTTCATCTTTGACCGCGATCGGATTCAAGTACTACCGGAACCCATTCCCTACAAGGCAACCCAAACGCCCTTAGTCCGCCTAAACCTGCAAAACAAACACCTCATCTATAAGCAGCTTCCGGCTGAACTTTCCAATGTTTGAACAAGAACTTTATCCGACACCAGTGCCAGTGATCGAAAAGATGCTGGCACGCTATTGCAGAGAGTTTAGTGACGAGAGTTTTGACTATGACCATCCAGGGCGGGTCAAATACTCTCGCAAGTATCTCAAATTCACAGGGCTGATCCTTGACCCAGAGAGCGGTAGCGGAGCAATCCTTGACTACTTGAGCAAAACTCTGAAAATTGAGAGTCGGCACCTAGTCGCGATCGAGCTTGATCTGGAACTGCGTTTTTTGCTGCAAGGCAAAGGCTATAAAGTGATCGGCTCCGACTTTCTGGAATACGACGAACCCTGTGAATTCGGCTTAATTGTTGCCAACCCGCCCTTTAGTAATGGCGTGAACCATGCCCTCAAAATCTGGGAAGTGCTGGCACCCAAAGGTGAGGCGGCAATTTTGCTGAACCGCGAAACAATCGACAATCCCTTAACCAAAGATCGTCGAGTTTTGCTCAGCATTTTAGCAAGTCAAATCGATTTGACGACACCCACTGATTTTATCGATCGCGGCTTTTCATCCGAGAAAGATTTACCCAATTTACTCAAAAGATTAGAGTCCGCAGGGCGAATCGAATATCTAGGGCAATGCTTTCAGGATTCAGAGCGCCCCACCGATGTTGAGGTTGTTTTGATTCGGCTCACCAAGCCTGCTAAGCCAACTGGCATTCAGTTTGATGATCTCAAAATAGAGTCAGATGGCAGCATTACCGACGAAGAATTTGCCGCCAATCCGCTTGCCCGTCGAGATTTTATTCGGGATCTAGTCGATCGCTATAATGCGGCGGTTGCAATTTTAAAAGAGCGTGGAATCGCGCAATCCAAGCTTGATCTGTACCTCAGCGACATTGAGCCGGCGGTTTATGATGCTTGCGATCGCAAGGACAGCGAAAGCTTGCATATCAAGCCATCCTTGTCTGATCAGGTCGCAGCTCTAAAAAGCCGTTTCTGGAACACCTTGTTTCGCCGCTCCAAGCTAGGGCAGCGGGCGACCAGCCATTTCTTCAAAAAATTTGACAGTTATGCTCGACAGCAATCTTCCCTAGCCTTTACAGTTGCCAACATCAATGAGCTAGTTGGACTTTTCTTCCACACTCAAGAGGAAACGATGAAGGAGTGCTTAGAGGATGTGTTCGATCGACTTAGCGCCTATTGCGAAGGGAACAAAGTTTACCGCGAAGGCTGGAAAACCAATAAGTCTTGGCGCTTAAATAAAAAAATCATCCATCCCTACGGCATTCGCTATGAGAAAGACTGGGGGAATTTCTCAATGGCGCATCACTCAACCGAAATCTACGAGGATCTCGACAAAGTGCTGTGCTATGTCGGCGGCATCAGTCCTGAAAAAGGAGCCACGACTTATCGAGCGATCGACAACTTCGTAGGACTTGTTCGCAGAGGCACACCCCACAACCGAGAGTTTGAATCCTGTTTTTTCAAGATTCGGATTTTCAAAAAAGGAACGGTTCATCTGGTGTTTAAGGATCTGAAGCTGCTGGAAGACTTCAACCGCAAAGTGGCTGAAGGTAAGAACTGGCTGGGCGATGGTTCATAACTCAAGGAGTGGATCAAGACGATTAAACACCCAACCTTGAACTATGCCAATGGAACCTGATACCGCCAACCAAGCCTATTTAGACGCAATTCAAGCGATCAATTACCTGCAAAAAGTTGGACGGCAAGACCTACTCGGCGGATTGCAAATCTACCTGCCCGTTGCGATCGGTCGCTGTCAAATCAATGCCCTACAACATCGACCTTCAAATAACCTTGTTTCACTTGATAACTTCAGCTAAGGCAGCAGGAGCCTTACACCTATCCCTCCCCGCCCTAGAACGGCAGGGTTTCTCGGAGAATCTTGATGAATAGTTCCGATATTACGGCGATTGATAATTATTGTGGTGCAGGTGGCTCTACCACTGGACTGAAAGCCGCAGGCATTCGAGTCGTTCATGCTGCCAATCACTGGGATAGGGCGATCGAGACTCACAAGACCAACCATCCAGAAATCGAGCATAGTTGCGTCGATCTGAACGTCGCTCATCCGGGCAGGTTCCCCAGCACCACCATCGCTTGGTTCAGTATTGAGTGTACTTCTCACAGCCCAGCAGGTGGACGCAAGCGCAAAAATCAGAGCCAGCTTCATCTCTGGGAGCAGAAGGCACCTGACCCTAGCGTTGAGCGAAGCCGCATGGGTGCCTGGGATGTAGTGCGTTTCACCGAATATCATCGCTATGAAGTGACGATCGTTGAGAATGTGCTGGAGTTTTTAGAGTGGGAACTCTGCGATATTTGGCTGAAGGCGATGCACAAGCTGGGATATAAGCACCAAGTTGTGTATTTCAACTCAATGTTTGGCTGCCCTAATCCCGTGTTGGTCTCGGCGGTGCCGCCCCAAAGCCGCGATCGCATCTATATCGTGTTTCATAAAGTTGGCAACCGCAAACCCAACGTCGATTTCCGACCACCTGGATATTGCCCAGAACATGGCGAGGTGCGCTGCGTTCAGGTGTGGAAGAATTCGCTTAAGAAGATGGGCAAGTATGGCAAGCGGAATCAGTATCTTTATCGCTGCCCCAAGTGCGGTACAGAAGTGGTGCCCTATCAACGTGCCGCACGAGAAGCAATTGATTGGTCGCTGCCCTGCCCTAAAATTAGCGATCGCAAAAAACCACTGAGCGAATCAACTATCCGACGAATTGAGCGTGGGTTAAAACGGTTTATGGCTCCTCACCTGATCCACGCTGGACACTGGAGCGAAGATCGGGCTTATAGCCTGGATAATCCCACTCCCACAATGACCACTAAACGAGAATTCACGGTTGCCATTCCACCCTTCATCGCCCCTGGACGAACGGACAACATGCCCACCAGTATTGATGAGCCAACGCTGACTTGGACAGCCAGCAATCAGCAATGGCTTGTGCAACCTGACCCGTTCTTCGTTCATCGCGGATACTCCACGGCTCCCGAATACGATCGCTTACACTCAATCAATGAGCCATCACCGACTCAAACCACTAGCGCCAAGCTGTATGTGGCTCAGCCGTTTATCGATACCGCTCGTACTCACAATGTTGCCACTAGCATTGATGAACCAACCCCCACCGTGACAACTGGCAGAAATTTCTCAGTGATTCAACCGCCGCCGTTTCTGGGGGTTTATCACGGTGGTCGCGATGCAATTCACTCTGTTGATGAACCTAGCCCGACAGTGGCGACCTGCAAGCAGTTTGGCTTAATTCAGCCAGAGCCATTCATCAGCAGTTACTACGGCAATGGAGGTGGAGCGATGGTTGGCGATCCATTCCCCACATTGCGAACTACTCAAGGTCATGCCCTGATCGAGCCAGATTGGTCGGCAATGGTGGAAGACTGCGGTTATCGCATGATTGTGGCGGCGGAAGCGAAGCTGTTGATGGGCTTTCCAGCCAGTTATGTGATTTTGGGGAATCAAGAAGAGCAGTTTAAGCAAGAAGGAAATGCGGTCACGCCCTGCACCGCTGAGATGATTGGTCGTGCCGTAATAGAGTCCCTTATCTAGGAGAAAACAACTATGTGCCCATATTCCGACGAGATCAAACGGCGAATCGAAAAGCGTGATGGTAAGCCCATCCAGTTCACGCAACGCTACGGAATTGAAACCTACAGCCTAATTCCCGCTTGGCAGTCTCGAAACACTGATGGATCGCCTGCTGGATACATTGCAGGAACAGAAGACGGCGATCGCATCATCTTGCAAAGAACCTGCACCGATCCCAACAATGCCGAACTTTCTTATACAAATTGGTGGTAATTCAAAAGGATAGAAGGTTTGTCGTGAGGTCACGCCGCTGAAGCTTTCTGGAAAATACAAAGGGACGCTGAACTGGGAAAAGCGCGATCGCGCGACTCAGCAAGTTGTTACATTTTCGTCAGCAGAGCATGAGGCTTGGCTAGTTGAGTGGGAAAAGCGCACGAGCAAATGCTCCCGCTGCGCGGGCAGTGGGCAAATATTGCAAAGGTGGTCAGCCTCAGAGGGGCGTTGCTACTGTGACTGCCCAAAATGCAATGCTACAGGACTTTCGCAAATTCCAAACCAGCTTACTTAAGGATCTAGCAGATTATGGCTGAAAAAACGAATATTTCGTGGACGGACAAAACTTACAACCCATGGGTAGGCTGTGCCTTTAAGTCGCCCGGTTGTGCAGACTGCTACGCTGCAAGGTCTACTCCAGCGAGAGTGATGGGCATCAAATGGGGCAAAGGTCAGAAGCGTCATCAAACAAGCCTCGCCAACCGCAGAAAAGCTTACCAGTGGAACCGGGAGGCAGAAAAAGACGGAACACGGGCAAGGGTGTTTTTCGCTCAGTTTGGGCGATTGGCTTGATGATGAAGTGCCCATTGCATGGCTGGCAGAACTATTACAAAAAATAGCTGAGACCCCTTTCCTTGACTGGCAACTGCTAACCAAGCGGATTGAACTATGGAGCGATCGCTTGCAGGCTGTGGCAGCAAGCGATAACAAAGTAGCGACAACAATGGCGGTAAACTGGCTGGCTGGCAATCCTCCATCAAACGTAGGTTTGGGCGTGTCTGTAGAAAATCAGCGGTGTGCTGATGAACGAATCCCATTACTGCTGAGGACTCCGACGAAAATGCGATTTCTTAGCTGTGAGCCGTTACTAGAAGAAATCAACATTCTCAAACTCTTGCCCACATTCTCCGACCCGGACGGAACCTGTGGGTTTGAACCCAATCAACTGCATTGGGCAATCATCGGCGGCGAGTCAGGCAGCAAGGACTCTAGGATCTTTGACCTAGACTGGGGGCGATCGCTGATTGGTCAGTGCCGGACTGCGGGGATTTATCCATTTTTGAAACAGGCAGGCTCAAACCCAGTAGATAAAAGGATACCCATTAAGTTGAGAGACAAAAAAGGGGCTGACTTATACGAATTGCCGATCGAACTCCAGGTGCAGGAGATACCTCAGTAGCCGGAGCTAAGCCAAGTGTTAGCCTTTGAATATGAGAAATCCCAGCTTTATCAACCCGTGTGTTTTTTGCGGCAAGAAAGTGAATATTGTGCGCGGCAAAAAACACTTTGGAGTGCTGTTCACTCCATTAGCGATTAATTAGGAGCCTAACATCTATGGATATTGTTCAAGTTTTCTACGAAGGTGACGATGCTCCGATTTGGGATTATCTGGATAGTTGGGTTGAGAAGGAAGAGATTGTTAGTCGAGATGAATCTCGAGCGACTCTTGAAGATCTAGTCTGGCTATGCGACAGGAAAGCTGAAGCCGTGAACGCCCATGACTTTTGCGGTATTCATCGATTGCTTGGAGCGGTTTTGTATCAGCAGCAGGGGCGAGAAGCGGCGACCAAAACAATGCTGCGGATTACAAAGCTTGGTGGTTTGCACGGCATGGGCGGCGTTTGCTCTGATGGCGACGCTTATACAATCCTGGGAGTTGGAGAGCCTGGAAAAGACTGGGATGGAAGCTACCAGATCGCCTATTGAGCGCTGGAGCCGACTACCGCGAATGGACGAACACTGTCTATCAAGGGTTGTTTGGCGCGATGGCAGAGGATTTGAGGCAGCGTTCCACCGTTGCCGGAGATCCGGCGATCGCTCGAAATCATCTCAACCCAACTAGGTCTGATGAGCAGCCAGACAAAACTAGGAGCAATGCAGCAAGGCTTAAAAATCGGTTCTTGACATCCTCACCGTCCTGAAGGAGCGGTGATTCCAAGAATCACTTCTTGGGTTTTCTGCTTCATAGCAACTGCCTCGACCCTCTAGGAGTTTTGGTCTTATGTTCGCTCCACAGACTAACCCCGCAAGCCCTGCGGTTTTTCAACAAACAGTCAAAAACTGGTTTGATTTGTGTCTTTCAAGGATGTTGCCATTGCCTCTCAAGCTTTTCCCGGTCTACCAACTTTTCTGCGCCGCCGTCTGCGGGTGCAAACGAACTTTGGTGTTAGGCTCTATGTCTCCGTTGTCGCGGGTGGGTCAGCAACCACAACCATTGTACCACATGCGTTTGGAGGTTTTCGCGGCATTGAGCCGCTCAACCTCCGCTCCTATCCCTCCCCGCACTAGAACGGCAGGCACGACTCTAAACGGACGCTGAGAGAAGGTAAGACTGGCTTGTCCAGCGCATCTCGTTGAAGCGTCAAGAATCCCCGTGCGTTCACGCCGGGGAGTATGTCAATTCGCTTGAGCTAATCCCTAGAAATAGGGCTATTATCTAAAATAGATTATCTTTTCAGATAATGCTGATCATATAAATATTCTTGGTTATCCAAAACAGGCGATGCATGGCTAATCCTCTTCCTAAAGTTCCGCATGATCTGGGTGTAGTTGATATTGCACCAGCCAACCAAACCGATCCGCGTGTGCCGATGGCGGAGCAGTTTGCCCTAGCGGCAGAGATTGGGATCGGGTTATTCCGTCGAGCAAATGCTCAAATCGGCTGGCATCATCCGCCAAGCATTAGCATTACATCGCCGCGCCAAATCAACTTAGAAGGCTCGGCGGTGTTGCCGGGGTATCCCAAGGATTTGGTGATTAATACTGCCATTGTCGCCCCAGCGTTGCCCTCGCCGACTGCGGTGGTGCGACAGGAGCAGTATCTATCGCTAGTAGCGGTGACGGTGGATGTGGGCGCAGAGCATGATGCAACTTTGAATGTGTCGTTCCAGTATCGCAACCCAACCAATACGAGCCAAATCCTCAACACAAGTAAAGAGAATGCGCGGCGATGGCGTGCCTATTGGCTATTGGTGCTAAGCCCTGATGCCTTGACGAAGCAAGATTTTGTAAATGTGTTGACGTTGGTAGGCGGCGATCGCCGCCTAACTATTGGCGACGCGACCAGTGTTGGCTTTGTGGTGCCTGGAATGCAGTTTTATGCCAGAGATTCGGCGTGGATTCCGAACAAAACCTACACGATTCACCCTGACTATATCGATATTGCGCCCGTGTGCATTGTGCGACGAATGCAAAAGTATCAAGACCGAGGCTACACCTTTGGCTACAGCGGTGAAGAGCCACTGACGTTGCCCTACAACATTGTGCGGACTTATCAATTAGCCCAAAAGCCTGATCTTGATTCTTTAATCCGAGAGCGGCTAGTGTTTGAGCTATTTGCAGGAAAACCAGGACCTTACACCGCGTACCTGCGAACGGTGCAAAACCTTACCTCTGGGCAAGTAGCCCGCAATGATGGGCTGGCTGGAGAAGCGGCAGGCTCACCAGATGGCAGCGTGTGTTTAGCAAATGATCAGCGATCGGGATTTAGCAATGAAGCGCGAGTGCGAAAGTGGTCGGTCAATGTAGTGGCGGCTGGCAATGATGGCACAGGTCGCGCAGTAGTTGCCGTGGCACTCAACACCAACTCGCCGATTGGCACGCGTTTTTCTGAAAACCCGACAGATCACAAAATTTATGCTGCCAACGGCACCGAGCAAAGTGGTTTTGGCAATTTTACCTCCTTGGGCAGTAACGCAGCTTTGACTTGGGTGGGAACGGCAGGGAATCCCGCGATCGCGCCAGGAAGCACAGTTTATGTCGTAGCTGGTGTGACAGTGCCTGCGGGGTCTGGGTTTTCGATTCCCTTTGCAGAAGTTGAGAAGGTTTGGCGCAACACTGAATTGATTTCAGCGGCGAATGTGAGAGTTGCCTGTGATGACATTGGAGCTTACGAAGATCCGGTTGAGGATGGGCTTTTTATCGTTGTTTTGGGTCGAGAGCGGCAGGCGTTGCATTACATCTATAAAAAAGTAGTGATTGCCAGCAGTAGCAGCGGAGTTGCCGTAATTCCTGCTAATGAGCGAGGCTTGATTGCCTTCATTCAAGGGGTGTCGGGGCGGATTGATGCTCCGGTCAAAGCCGGGTTAGCGCCCAATGCCAATTACAACGCCCTGGTGTATTATCCGCCGCGCAGCTTGGAATCCTGGCAGTTTCAATTCCGTTACCCGGAGTATCAAGGCACTAGCTTGATCGAACCAGACTGGTTGACTGGAGCAACGATAATTAGCTCTCCAATCCTCTATGCCCATACCCAAGGGGCAGGCGGATCGGTATTTCAAGGATCGGAACCGCTTCGGTTTTCACCGATCGCGAGCCATTTGCCCGCCACTGTCAGCAACCCGATCCCCCCCTATCGACTGAATACCCCGATTCGACTGCCTGGAGAGGCTTCACTCGGACCTGGTGCCGTATTCCGAGAGTTCCCGCGATCTCTACTGCTGTCGGCTTCAGGGCTTGCACTGCCCATACCCGGTCAGAAATTAACTTTGCAGACTGGCGCTATCAGCCAAGGGCGATCACTCAAAGGGCAACTGCTTGCTGATGGACAACTGATGGGATTCCGCTCCCCATCCCTCACCGATAGCGACCCCTATCAACTGGTGGTATCTTTCGCCGTGAAAAAGGGCGATACCACCCGCTTAGTCGTCGTTACCCGCACTACTCGCGGGGCGGAAGACATCTCGATTAACAGTGATTTGGGCACCGCTTTTGACGTATTCAGGATTTAACCATGCCTTGCAATCCACTGCTGTATCCCAATGATTTTCCATCCGCGATTGGCGGTGGATTAAATGCCGTTGATGTGGCGATCTCCGATCTGCAACAACAAGCAGAAGCCGCTGCATTGCGCCAAGTGCAAAGTCGGCGATTCGCGGGTCGGGTTGGGGCAATCAATCAAAATGAAGATCTGCCCGTGATTAACGCACCCATGCCCCAAGAGGTGGTAGTGGGCGGCAAGGCAAGCTCAGCGATCGGATCAAAGGGTTTTTGGATCTCTGGAGCGAATGTAGCTGGAGCTTCCCTTGCCTCAATGGATCAGATCAGCTACAGCAATGAGGCGGTCAGTGCGTTCTCAATTGGATTGGCAACTCCAAAGTTCGCAGCGAGTTCAGCCTGCTCAACCAATGCCGCCTATCTTGCGGCGGGTCTTGCGCCCACAGGTCGCCTCAGTAGTATCGATAAGTTGATCCTATCGACTGAAGTGGTCGCCCCAATTGCAGCAACACTGCAATCGTCTAAATGGCTCCCCGCCGGGCTGTCTTCTCCTGTTAGTGCTTTCTTTGGCGGTGGCGGCTGGTTTGAATTCGCCTCAACAAACCGCACCATTGACAAGGTGGCATTTAGTAACGATGGTCGCACGACTCTTGCTGCTCAATTAGCCACATCCCGTCACGCCCCGTTTGGCTTGGCATCTAGAACATTGGGCTACGTTCTGGGTGGTACTCTTTCAGCAGGCATATTCCTCCAAAACTCAATTGAAAGGATCGCATTTAGCAATGATGGGTTATCTACGATTTCAGCATTGCTAGCTGTAGCGACCTGTGCTGGAAGTTCGTTGCTGACCCCAACTGCTGGTTATTTGGTGGGTGGGCTAATTGTGGGCGGCGTGATTTCTTCTATTCAGCGCTTCACTTTCTCACTGGAAGCAGTGGTGTCGTTAGGAATTTCGCTCGTTCAGCCAAATCATATAGCGGCGGGCGTTCAATCTTTTACTCAAGGCTATGTGGGCGGCGGATCAGCTTCGTGGGACTATTCAGCGACGACCTCTTTGATTACGCGCGTGAGCTTTAGCGGCGAAGCTCTCACGCCGATTGGATCAACACTTTCGACTCCTCGTTACTCGCCCACTGGCGCAAGTAACTACACCCCTTCAGCAGGATCTTAACAATGGATTGTTTTCTCACTCGCCTTACAAACATTAGCCCTAACACCCAAGCCCATGTAATTGTTGAGATCCGTAGGCAGGAGCGGATGCATCCATTTTGGGGACTACGAACTTCTGAAGAATTTGTCCGCGATCGCACGGCGGCAATAGAAGGAACCTTGCGATCGCTGCGACGCAGCGATCGCAAGGTGAGGCGAATGCAGTTAAAGCTGAATCAACTGAATCAACTGGAATCGATTGACGAATTTCAACAGCTTGATCGAGAAGATTTAGAAGATCAAATGTCGGGGTTGAGGTCGCAGGTAGAAAGTATAGAACCAATGCTGCGCGATGCCCGGATGGAGCTTGCTACTGCTTGGGGAGAAAAGGTACGGATCTTGACGACCTACCCAGCATTGCAGCAATCGCCCGAAGAATTACAAGGTTTGACCAGGGACGCTCTGATTGCTAAAGAAGCCTTTTTCTTTGCGGGCAAGATTGCAGCAGCAAGGCAGGGGCTGCCGGAATCTACTTCAGAATTTCTGGCGATGATGTTGCCGGAAGAGCAAGAACTCATTATGGCGGAAGCTCATCGAGCATTAGGGCATTCAGTCAATCCTATGCTGTCGCAACAGATGGCAACCCTAGCAAAGTTGTCGCCCGAACAGCAGCATCAAGTGCTGCAACAAGCTGTTTCTATTATTCAATCGGAGCCACCGGATGAGCCGCAATAAAATCAATTTCGCCCTGCGTGGATCGCTCCGAGATGCCCAACGGCAGCGTATCCCTAACTATAATTGCCCTAGTGTACGAATGCTGGAAGCCGAGGTGAATGGCTCAGTACAGTTGACCACCGTTGGAGCTTATGAACCTGCAATTTACGACGACGGCTCGTTCTTGCTAGAGCCGCCCGGTGTCAATTTGATGACCTGGAATATGGATTTAGGTAAAAATGTATGGTTGAAAGGCTCCAATGTTTTTGTCCAGAGCGATCGCGGCGTAGCGCCAGATAATTCCTATCTGGCAGATGCAGTCACCTGGATCAATGGACAGGGGGCTACTCAAAGACTCCAGCGACAATTTTCTCTAGACGCGGCTGAAACCTACCAGCTCACCCTTATCTTGCAGGCGACAGGTGGGCGCTGTGGATCTGCCGATGTAATTCGGGTTAGTGGTGGCGTAGTAGGAAACCCCAGTTTGCCACTTTCCCAATTGAATGAACAACTGGGCAAATATCGAATCTTGACACTGCCCTTCACTACCACTGGCGTGAAGCCTGTATTGCCAGCCAGTGAGACCCAACTAGGATTTATCGTCACGGCTGTGACTGCGAACACGGTCACGGTTACAGGTGTAACGAATTCCGGGGTAAACGCCTTGGTGGGTGGCGTGGCTCGGTTTGGTTCTGTTGCCTCCTACGAAATTACGGCTAGCACAGCAGTAGTGAGTGGCTCAATTGTAGTTACAGTGGCAACCAACAATCTAATTGCGAATGGAGTGACCACCGCGAATCGGGCAACTTTTGAAGGCGCTCCTGAGAGGATCTGCACGGTTGAAATCTATTGTGAATCGACCTTCTCGCTGCTCTGGGGTTGCGGCGATCTTAAGAGAGGAGCGTTTCGCACATCGCCCATTTACCAATTGGGTGAAACAGTGGTGCGGGGTGGCGCAACGATGGCTTTTCAGAACCGCGACAATCCATTAGTTGATTTGATCAACTTTGGCGTGTTTGGCGAACTGAGATCGTGGCGTGGCGATGGCAACTTGATTGATTTTGGCGACCTAAAGCTTAGCGTTGTCAACAACAAGCTGCGAGTGACAGCAGGCTCGACCCAGCTTGAAGACTCCGATCCGTTGCCAGAAAATAGCCGATTTTTTGTAGGTGTGAGTTCTGAAAGTAGCTCTATTTCTCTGTTTGTGAATGGATTGCTGAAGCGGCGATCTAATCTCAGCAATTTTCGCCCTGCCTCCAACCCTGTAATTTTAACAACCCCAGGCTTAAGGGCTTGGAAGATGATAGTGACCTATGGACAAGTACTGTTGGATGGGAAGCCTGAGATCGGGGAAGCGCCTAGTCAAGAGGTAGCTAGGCTGTTTAGCCCAACCGAGCCTGTGGTCGGTGCCGATTTGATCTCAGCTCCACCTGCTTCATTCAATTTGCCGTTAATCACTGTGCCGCGCGTGCCATTACCTTCTATTGCTCAGCAGATTTTAGCAGTATATGCAGTTCCTTCACTTGTTACGATCGCTTCCACCACTGGACTGATTGCTAATGACTCCCTGATTGTCGTCCGGGGTCGGGTTGGATCGCCGGAACAAATCATTGTCAGCCGCCCCTTGCTAATTTCTCCGTCAGAGGAGATTTACGCCACGCTAGATTCTGTCGCTGGAATCAGAGTCGGCGACTTTTTGGTTAAAGGTAATGCTTTAGATTCAGGACATGCATTTATTCGGTTCCCGTTTGTGCCGATTGATGAACGATTGATCACTGAGGTCGATGTTCCAGGTAGACGGGTGCGAGTGGGCAGCAGTTTGAGTTTTATTCCAAACTTGAAGGCGATCGTCCGTACTCCGATCTATCAAGATGTGACGGAGGTGATGATTACCTTGATTGACAACACCAACGGCTGGCTGACCGTGGATGATGTCAATCGGATGGCAGTGGGGCAGTTGATCTCGCAAATTCGTAGCGAAACGTTGATTGACCCGGAGTTATATACCATTAGCTTTCTGAGTACTGCGAATGGCGTAAGAGTGGGTCGCAAGGCTCAAAATGGGATTTCGATCTTGAATGAAAATACGGAGAATGTGGTGCTATCTGCGCGGGTGGAAGTGCATCTCTAGATCGGCGAAGTTTGTTCGCTTGCTCAAGCGTCAGGGTGTTTAAGAAAAACATCGTCATTTGAGGGCGGAAGCTGGATAGTCATGCCGGGTTCTAGATCTTTGAAGACAGAGCCGATTTGATTCATTAGCAATAGCTGGGGATAGAGGCTGGGGTCTACGTTGTGTTTGTAGAGAAAGGCTGGCAGAAATTGCCCGTTGTAGGTGACGGTTTTGGCGATCGCGGGTCGGATCATATAGCCATAATCAGAGACGGGACCTGGAACTTTAGAATGAATGCGAGTGTTGAGTTCTTCCATTGGCTTATTTTATCAGGATAGAGCGATCGCGCAGTTTTCGGGCAATAAGGTATATTTGGTAAATCTTCCCTTCTTTACTCGCCTCGTCTCTGCTCCCCTCTGCTCAGATCACCTCTGCTTGGCTCTTCTCCACTCGTATCGCCACTGCGCTACTCTAGCCATCTCTACTCAACCCGTCTATAGCCGTGGGAGTTGTCAAGCAGCACGGCTAGTTTTGCTGACGCTGAAACCATCGCGATCGCCCTAACGCTTTTCCTTTAGGATTCCCAATTTCTCGGATTTAAGGCGATCTCGATGGTGGTTTTCAGATTTCAGGGTCAGCGTATCGTTCCAGCGCTGCGAGAAAGTGCGATCGCGCCTTTTCCCGTAGCGCTTGCGGAGCAATCACCTCACAGTCTTTGCCATAAGCAAGAATGGCGCGAACTAGGTAGAATCCGTTCGTAATCTCGCGATCGCAAAACAGTACTCCATCACCCAGTTCAACCCGAACATCTTGCGATCGCTTCTCATAGGCTCTGATTAGCCCACCGTAGAACGCGAGACTCACTAAGGTTTTATCCAAACCTTCTTCACGCCACGGAACCTCGATGGAAGAAATTTCAATGATGCGATCGAACCGAAAGCAACTGTTATGTTGCAGATCCGGCAAGTCGCCATCCTGCGTTTCTTCGCACCAGGCATCCAGGTACAACCGTTTCTCATGGAAAGCAATTTCGGCGTAGTGAAGATGCCATTCCTTGAGGAGGTTTTGACTGTCTCGATAAATCAGTTTGAAGGGTTGCTTTTGTGAGATCAGGCGATCGCACTTTGCTTGATGTTCCATTCCCGCTCCAACTTCACTTTGGCAGGGCATTGGGAATCGTTCACCCTGCGCGATCGCCCTTACCAACTCTTTGACGTTCCCCTTTTCCCCCCATGTCTTGCCGCAGAGTCGGGCAATCCGCTCTAGTGGTTCTTTGTATTCGTCCGGCAGCGTTAAAAACATCACTTCGCCTCAATTGTTAGAATATTAAAATGATATTCTAAATCATTGACGATTGCAATATTAAAATGATATTCTATTTATAGATAAGCAATGCACCGCCAGGAGTAGCGCCCAGGTATCACAAGGATTTGACATGACTACAACGACCAAAAATCGCGCAACATTTTGGAAATGTATTGGGAACCACCCAGAGGGAGCGGACTGCAACCGCGCAAACAAATGGGGCTACCCACTGAATCTGATTCGGTATGTAGCATTCTACGGAGGCGAAGGAGTCAAGGTCTATTCTACGACAGCGGATCAATTCGGTAAAACAATTATCGTAGATGCGCCTAAATCCACATGGGAAGAGGCATGGGTCAACTGCGCCAAGGAAATGGCGATGGAGAATCCTTTCGATGAAATAGTAAAGGATGAAAACGGTCTTTGGTGGGGCTTGATATTGGATCACGACGATAAATATGTGGAATTATTCCAGTCTGACAAGACGAAACTAGAAATGGTGCAGGAGGGATATATCGGTCCGATTATCAACAAAGACGGGGAAGAACTTTGGCTGGAATGCAAATCAATTGCAAGAGGAGCATGAAGCTGAGCAACGTTAAACCCTACCTGCTGGCACGGCTGACGGCTCCTTCTACTCCTAAAGAGGCTCGATCTGAAGTAGTCGCGCAGATTCGGCAGGCAGAAGCCGAACAAAAAACCCTGCCCACCACAAAAGCAGTACGTGCCACCGTTGCACGGCACAACCCTAAACCGTCCGAAGCGACTGCTAAACTCGCGCGATCGCGATCTCCAACATCCCAGATCGAAACCCTTCCTATATTAAACGGCTATATTAGGTTCAGTAGTATCACGGGTTTACTATCTATTAAAACCTGGCATATTAGGATTAGTTGAAACAATCAAAAAAGACAGGAAATTATAGGTATAAGGAAGACAATGAGTACTTTAAAAGATTGCATTGAGGCTATAAGCGCTGATGCTACTTGGGGTATCTGGGCTGAATTGATCGGAGGGAAGTTTAATTCCCAATCAAAAGCCCGGTATGCACAAGTAAACAATGGCTTCGAGAATGGCGGCTTACCCAATGGTTTCAAGTTTTTCGCTAACGGTCTTCAGATTTGTGATGATCACTCTGTGTGGAAAGGAGATTTTGATATTTCCGATTGGGGTACAGAATGGGATGCCCTAGTCGGTTTGTGGGAACGAGAAACCCAAACAGAGTGGGTCGGTGATAGAAAAACTATCACCACATGGATTGATGGAGCAGGGAGCGATTCTGCCGCCGCTCTTATTAGCGAGGCTGAAGCAAAATGGGATACTCAATGCTCGGAGCTATCCAATCAGTGGATAGAGGAGTTAATCGAAGAGCAAAACCAGCTTTTGATGGAGTTTGATTAGTGGCAGGACAAAAGTTTGTTGAGCGCATCAAAATCCTGAAGCACGGTAACAAACGGAGTCGGAGCGCGTAATGTTTGTACTACCAAAAACTTGGGGTCAGAGCCTCCCCCTTCTAGGGGGACTTTAATTCTCTTCCAGTATTCAAACGAGTTGCCATTAGCGGTCGCAGCTTAACTGTAAAAGTCGGGCTTGCAGTTCCAAATGTTTCATCATTTCATCATATCCACCATTCTGCGTAAGAGCGCTCTAACTGTCTGTTCTAGCTGCGGCTCGATCGCGTCCAGGAATTCCTGTACTTGATCGGGACCTGTGCCACCGCCACCCAAGATGATGTCGCCAAAGGTAATATTCACTTCAATCGGGGGTAGTTCTGTTGTGGGGTCCGCCGCCCATGTTCCCGGAGCCGGGAACATGGGCGGCGTTGCCATGGGCATCACTTGCAGCGCCGATTCCACATCCATGCCGCTGCGAATGGCATTTAGGAATCCGGCATTTGGTGCCGCCTGCGCTGCGGGAACCACAAACTCGCCGGATGACAGCATCGCCGGAATCTTATCGCCAGTTCCAGTGCCGGGACCCGTCACCCAACCGCCCGTGGCGTACCCCTGCACTGGTTCTGTGGTGCCGCTTTCACCGCTAAAGAATTGTCCAACAAAGGGAAGGTTGGCGAGTGGTCCCAAGACGAAGCCCAATACTTGCTGAGTCAGAGTTTGGAAGAAGGTGCCGATTTGTTGCAAAATTGCCCAGGCTGCCTGGAATGGTGCAACAAAAACCGCGTAGAGCAACTGCCCGATCGCGCCCAGTGCCATCATCACCCCTTGAATCGGTAGCATGATCATCGTGGCGAAGACCGTGCCCACCGCGATCGCGCCTTGAATCAGCAGGCTCACGGTCTTGATGATCGTCGTCAGCAGAAACTCTACAAGCTTAAGCGGTGCTAGAACGGTGGATACTGCCGCTTTCAGAAAGCCACCACCACCACCGCCAAAAATACCGAGCAAGGGTTGGAACGGTGCTAAGAGTGCCGCGCCAAGCCCTTGGATGGACTGCCAAATTTTGCCAATCTCATTAAACAGCGTGCCGAATACCCCTTGCCAGATTTCGCCAGCCACCATCGCCACGGCAACCAAGAAAATCGCAATCCCTTCAATGGGCTTCAAGATCCAGCCAATCAGCGTCATCACCGCTTGACCAATGCCATCCAGCACGGCATAGATAGTGTGGGAAATCGATCGCCATGCGCTGGAGACTAAATCACGAATGCCGCCAAAGTCTGTTTCCCATGCCTTCCAGAGCAATGCCCCGATCGCGATCACCGCCGCAATGCCAGCCCCAATTAATAGCAATGGACTCGCTAATGCGGATAGCACCATGCCCACGACGGGCAGAATGCTGCCTAGAGACGTGAATAGTCCGATCAGTGTAGGTAGAACTGTGCCAATGGAGCCAAAGGCATCCACCAACGACATGACCCCCATCGCCGGAGCCGCGATCGCGGGGGCGACAGAACTGAGGGCACCCGTGAACGTGGTTGCCACGGTACGCACATCATTCATTTTGGGTTGAACGCTGGCGATTGGTCTAGGGATGCTTGTATTTAGTTCTGGGGCATTTTGCGCCTGTGTCGGCTGTTGAATGGCGGTAACCGCTGGTTCAACCGATTGCGGAGACTTCTTCCCGAACATCCGCCCAAAGAAGCCAGGTTTCTGGGTAGTTTCGGCAGGCTGCCCCCTTAGTCGCTGATCAAAGCCTGCCATTTCCATGCCATCAGGCACCACCGCTGGCACTTTCCCTTGCATTCGCAGTTTCAACGCACCCACCGCCTTGCCTGGACTTTTAACCATCTCCATTACATTGCTGGCGGTCATCCCAATTTTGCTGAGCAGGTTGAGAAATTCTTGCCATGCTTTTTGAGGTAACGCGATCGCGGCAAGCAAAACATCTCCTAACAATTGCACCGTGGGTTTGATGCCCGTAATAATCTGGCTCAAACCCTGGAACAAGCCCTTGATTATATTGATCGCCCCACCAAAAATGTTTTGCAGCCCTTTACCCATGCCATCAGCCGCAAGCGTAATGCCGTTGAACACATCCCAGGCACCTTCTTGAAGCTGAGTGAAGTCACCGCGTAGTGCTGCAAAAATACCGCCAATCATTTTGCCGACACCCATGATTACTTGGGAAACCCCCCGCAATAGCGATAGGACTACTTGGAATACTCCGATCGCGACTTTACCCAGCCCCACCACAATCGTTCGTAACCCTAAGAAATTTGTGGCGATCGCAACCGACGCGAGGGCGATTCCACCCAGAACTAAAATTACGGGGCTGATGGACGTAAGCGAGAACACGCCAAACACCACAGCGCTTAAGCTCATATCGCCAAAGCCGCTAAGAATCCCTTTCGCAGCGGTCATGAAGTTGCCGCCGAAATCTTTGGCAGCCTGTCCCATCTCATTGAAGTCAAGTTTGAGCAGTGCGGTTCCGGCTCGTTTGCCGAAGTCCATGAAGTCACTGCCGAGAATGCCAATATTGCTCGTCACCTGCTCAAACCCTGGTTCAAACAGTGCAAATGGATCAGCGCCATAGCCCAAAACCGTGAAGCGATCGCTAAAATTAGTAGCGATCTGATCCGCGCCTTGCTTCATGGCAGCGTCTAACTCCTTCAGGTTCTGTTTCACCCCATCTTGGAAGTTAATTTCTGACGTTGCCTTTTGGAAATAAGCCCCCATGCCCAACTGCTGTCCGCCATCTGCTTGCATCAATCCGGCGATCTGGTCAGGTGCAAGTTGCCCCCCAGTTTGAGCTTTCAAATCTTTAAGCTGAGCGGCAATGTCGGTTTTGCCCGATCGCTCTGCCAACTGTGCAGCCTGGTCAAACTGGCGCGACTGATCGAGGACAACGGGCGGCAATGAGTCGGTTGCTACTTCTGGGGCTTGTTTTGGGGCTTGTTTTGGGCGGCGCTCAAATAAACCCCCTAATCCACCGAAGGCACCTTTCATAGACTCTGGCAGTTTCGCGAGGACAACGGGCGGCAATGAGTCGGTTGCTACTTCTGGGGCTTGTTTTGGGGCTTGTTTTGGGCGGCGCTCAAATAAACCCCCTAATCCACCGAAGGCACCTTTCATAGACTCTGGCAGTTTCGCGGTGGCAAAGAATTCAGTCATGCCGCCAAACAGCACGCTCGGATCGAAGATTGCTTTGAGTCCATCGGCGACGCTGGTGCCTGTGCCGAGCCAGCCAAAGAATTGTTCCTGGATTCGAGCGATCGCCCCTTCCCATGCCGCCGGAATTACTTCGGTGGGATTGTGATTCAACGCATTGATCAGCTTTTGGGCTAATTCCAGCGCAGGCGTAACAATTGGCATGATCACAGGACCAAACTTATCGACCAAACCTTGCCATGCGCCCAAAATGCGATCGCGTGCGGCAGTCAGGGGCGCTTCTAAGAAATCTTTCACCCGCTTCACCACAGCACCCAAAACGTCCACGCCAAACAACTGCTTAGCCGCTTCGTTTAACAGCAATAATCCGCCTGCGGCAGCGGCAACGCCTAACCCGATTGGGCTAAAGACTGCCCCAACTACCGCACCACCAATCGTGACGATCGCCCCTAAAGTTCCGGCGATCGCGGCAAAAATGGGAGCGCCTAACCCGCCAATTGCACCCAGCAACGAGAAGATTTCAGAGAACTTAGAAAGCGCCATTGAGCTTTCCTCATCCATAATGCCCATCGTGGTTAGGGACGACGAGATTTGCTGCATGGCAAAACCAGACGCGCTGATTGCTCCCCCGATTGCCATCCCCGCTCCAGCGCCAGAGCCAAACACGGTTTTTAATCCGCTAAAGAAGCCACCTGACTTCTTCGACGAGTGTTGCATTGCCCCTTCAATCTCATGTCCAGCAATCTGAGCGCTATGCGCCATCTCATGCATACTGCCATCAACCGACTCAGCCGTATGCTCCCAGTTTTTACGAGTTTGGTAAGACGGACCCGGTGAAGCTTCCGAGATGAAGCCGAGAATTTTTCCACCCGCGATCGCCGCACGTTTGACCATACTGCCCCAGCTTTTACCTGCGACCGCTTGCGCGGTCGATTGCCACGCTGTTTCACTTCGTTGAGCCGCCCTTTCAAAATATCCAGCAATTTGGTTGGTTGTTTTTTGGCTAAGATTTGCCGCTATCCGAAGCGTTTTACCTTTGAGCGGATCAACTTCTCGCTGGGCATACATACCACCATCTTCGACCTTGTAGTCAGTTCTACGGCGAACATCGCCTGTTTCCGTTGACGGGAGTTTCTGACCAGGAGCAAGGCGAAACCTTCCTTGCTCATCAGCTTTACCCATATAAAGCTCTCCAGGTAACCTCGCTTTATCTGCCAATCTGGTCAGCTTGGCTTCGGGGCTGAATTGGTTCGCCTTGGTAGCCGCACCCCTTAAAATTCCACCGAGGGAGGCGACCAAACTACCCACTTTGTTCTCCCGGCGATCGCCAGCGGTTGCCGCGCGCTGGGCATACATACCGCCATCTTTGACCCTGTAGCTAGTTCTACGGCGAACACTATCTGTTTCCGTTGACGGGAGTTTCTGACCAGGAGCAAGGCGATACCTTCCTTGCTCATCGGCTTTACCCATATATAGTTTGCTATCTCGGAGGGCGGTTGCTGCGACTCCAGGTCTGGACTTGTACTGCTTCATCCGTCCATACCGTTGAGCTAAGGGCGACGACCGTTCCTGCTCATACTGCAATCGCCGCCTTTGCTTCGGCATTTTTGCCACCTTACTGACTGCGGCTTGACCAGATCCTAGGATGGGTCGGAACAAGCCAATTACTTTGGCAAAAATCCCTTTAGCAAAGTTGATCAGCCGAGTAGCACCGGAAATTGCCTGAGACTTTGCTCGGTCAAATGCCGCTGGCAAGCCTTGAATAAAATTGGTGAAGCCTTCGGTCACTCGCTGCAAGGCAGAGCGGATTACCGCGATCAGCTTGTTTGGGTTTCGCTCCGCCTCGATCGTCCCAGCGGTCTTGTCAAAATACTCCTTCAGGTTGACGTTTATACCCAAAATTCCTTTTTGCAACCCTGCCAGAATCTTGCTGCGAGGGAATAGTCCTCGCAGGGCGTTTAGTTTCGTCACCGAGCCTTGAGCCAGTCTACCTGTCATCGTTGACATGGTTTTCAGGATTCCGGGCATAAACCGTTTATAGAGTGGACCGGCTAGAGTGCGGACTGCTAACCCCACAAATCGGCTACCCTTCTGCCATGCCTTCGCTCCCACGACCGGAGCGACCTTTTTGATGAACGGCACCGCCTTCTTCATCACCCCTTGCCATAAGCGCTCGGTGACTTTTCTGAACAGCTTCGGCGCTTCGTCCTTCAACAGTCGTTGCAGCACATATTGCGTCAAGCCGGGCATCGGCTTGACTGAGAAATTCTTGTTTTCAAAGAACGCTTTTAGGGCATTGTCTTCAATCTTTTCCAGGGTAGCTGCAAGTTCATTTTGCATCCTGATTAAATCATTGCCAGTAATCCCCTCCATTTTCTTGTTTGCGGCTGTCCGCACTTTTTCCATGGCAGCTTGAACGTTTGCGAGTGCAGGGTTTTTAGGCAGTATGCCGCTGATTGCCTTCATGGTTTTAGGCTTGATTTCTTGACCGCGCAACAGTTTCGCATATTCTTCTGTGGGCAAATCTAGGATGTCTACCATATAGGTCTTTAGTTGACCCAACGACATCTTGTTCGCCTGAAGCATTTTCTCTAGGGAATACTTTTCTTGCTTTTGATACTCCCGATAAATGCTGACGACTTTGCCAATGCCGGGTTTCGTCGCCATCTTGTCAAGTAGGCTGATTTGTTTTTTTGCCTCCCCTTTGGTGGCATCGCTGGCGGCATCGGTCGCCACCTCGCCTCGCCGGAAAACTTTGCCCAAGATTTCCCGATAGGATTGTATTTGATTCTTAATGCGATCGCCTAACCCGTCCGACAGGCTGGCAGGATTAAAGTTTTCAAGTGATCTTAGATTAATAAAATCAAAGTTATCTAAGCCTTGACCCTGTAACTGCTTCTCAAGATCACGACCTAACCCTTTCAAACCCTCATACTTAGCCGATTGATTATCCTTGGATCTAAACTTGCCAAACTTTAAAAAGTGCTTCAATTCATCAACCGTAAGCGCTGCTGGCGTAGCCTGATTTTGTTTTTTCAAAAGTTCGGCGATCGCGTCTTCACCCGTATAGGTTTGACCCGCTTTCTTAACCTGAATTTTATTGGCAATAGCTTCAAATGCAGTGAGGCGCTTTGCTCCTAACGATTTCTGCTGATCTTCGGCAGCAGTGATTGCGTCGAGTGCTGTATTCAAACCTTTCGCGTAGGCTCCCTTCTGCAACGGCTGAGTGAACACTTGAATCGGAGATTCAGCCAATGACTTGATTTGATCGAGGAAGCCCTTCTTCTTTTGGACCTGAACTTCAATCTTCTCTAGTTTTTCAATCAACGCCTCCCGCCCAATATTCAAAATGTCTGCCAAGGAGTCTAGAGCCTCTAGGCTGCCTGTCCCCATCAACACATTGCGAATATCTTTTGGCATCAAGCCTGCCTGCTGCGCTAAGCCTTCAAAAGAGGTGAATTTAACAGCTTCTTGACCCTTCAACCCTTTCTTTTTAGCGACCTGCGATCCACGTCCCTCTAAAATATTGGTGCGAGATTTCGAGAGATCCAGCTTGTCCGGGATCGACATCTTCACGCCAGCCATCAACTCATCTATCGTCACTTCAAGCTGGGTCGCCAACTCCCGAACCGAGTATGGATCAACCGCTTCAAATTTACCTGTCGATAGCGTTTTACCAGTATTTTCAGGGATTCCAGCGGCACCAAACAGCGGCATGATGCCAGAGGCATAAGACCCTTTGGAATCCGGATTCATCCTAAATTCTTTGTTCACACCGGGTTCAATCAGACCCTGAGCTTTTGCACCATCAAGCATGAAGTTCATCCGCTTCATCCGAAGTCCCTCCGGCACCTTTGTTGCCGCCTTCATATCGGTATCAACCTTATCCCTCTCTGCTATTGTCTTTGACAGCAACGAACTCAAGGATCTAGAAACTTCAGCCGACGGAGTTTGGTCTTTATTTAGCGTCGGTAGTCGCTTCAACAGATCGGATGGAACCAGCACAGTGGCATCTGGTAGGCTGCTTTCCCCAACTGCCTTCATCGCAGATGTAATTTGCTCAATTTCAATGTCCAGACCCGCTTTCTTGCCTCGCAAATGACTGACCCGCTCAAAGGTTGCGCCCTTCAAGCCAGCGGACTTGCCAGCGGACTTAATCGCTAGGGCAGGATTGGTTTGGGGTCCAAAATCGCTCTCATCGTCAATTGAAGCGTTGTAAGAATACATACGGAATAATTCAAACATTTCCGCTTGCATTTGGCGATTCATTACTTCTTCAGACCGACTACCCGGTCCCTTAACATTCACCCAAGTTGGCGCAATCTTTGACCCGTAAGCCTCCATTGTTTTCTTCGGGCGTTTCATATCCCGATAAACTTCCATTGCGGAAGCTTCATCTGTCACTCTGCCAACATCCTCCAGCAGGAGTCCAGCCTGCGCCGCTGGCGGAGGCGTAATGCTCTGGCTCGTCGCCATTTCTTGCAGCAGCAGTTCGTATTGGTGCGCGTAAATATCGGCAAGATAGCTCTTTTGGACTGCTTTGACAGGTTGATCCCGTTCTTTGCTAAAATCCTGATACTTTGATCGGGATACATCGATTTGGTCGGGGGTCATGCCGATCTCTGCCATGTGAGTTTCTAACTCCCGCAGATCGGACTGCCTAGGACTATTGCCTTTAAGACTGATAATTGCCATTAGCGCCGCAAACGACTTGAAGCTGCTCATCACTTGAGTCTCAAGTTGCCCTGCCTTCCTGAGTACGTCTGCCGCTAAAAATACCTCCTCTTGGTAGCGAGTCTTGTTAACAAAAGAGTCGAACTGCGGATTGTTTTTTGAACCTTCAGGTCTGAGCCTGTTTGATACGTTGATGGGTCTATACTCGCTCTCTGCGATGGCAGGCAGTATGCTTAGTCCGCCTTTTTCATTCTTCGCCTTGGTGGAGAGATCAATAAATAAATTACTCTTGTCAAGCATGGCATTCATGTTCGTCATCAAGGTAGTCAATCCCCTGTCGCCAGGGCTGGCTTGAACTCGCGCTTGCATCATGTCTCGAAGTTCGTTCTTGGGTAGGGGTGCCGCCAACAAGCCCCGTGGTGTCCAGGGCGAACCGCCTTGGCTGTACAGCGGTGTCGATGCTTGACCGCCTGACTGCTGAGCGCCATCTACTACGGTAGAAGCTGACTGAGTCTCAACTTTTTCGGCATAAATCTTTTGGATTTTGCCATCTGCAAAGTCTTGTAGTCCAGTCTTGCCAAATGCCATATTCCGCAGATCTTTAGGATCGTAAGCGCCTTCTCCAGAAGAAAAACCATTAAACTCTGCATCGCGCTGCAAGAAGCCATCCGTAATCAGATCTCCGCCAAACTGACTGCCAAACTGAATACCAATCGCGCTCTTTGCGGTGCCTCGCATCATTTGTGCGCGAATACCTTTTAAGTAGTTTTCTCCTTCTTCCGTGAGTTCGGCAACATCCTGCGACATCACGCCAAACATCTTTTTCTGCTGCGTTACTTGGGTAAACCGTTGAATCTGTTCAATTTCTTTTGGATCAAGATAGGTCTCTGCCCCTTGCCGTAGGGCTAATCCTGCCTCTAGCATTTCGTCCTTGATGACTTTTGTAAAAGAATCCAGAACGCCCTGAGAACTCTCCCTGAAGCTGCTAGCGTTCCGCCGATCTTGAATTCCTTCACGGGCAGATTCAAGCTGATCACCCTCTAAGCCGTACTTGGTGCCTGCCAGTGGCTTGCGGGCACGAACATTGACGATCGCTTCTTTTATCTCGGTTTGGCGATCGAAATCACCGAAGAACTTACGACTGCTCTCACCACTGGCAAACGACAGGTTCGACAGTGCCTTAATCAGGGTGAAGATTGGCTGAATCATGAACTTGAAGAACAGCCTAGGCAGTGTGGTGATTGTCTTCAAGAAGCCTTGAACGAAGTTGCCCCCAGTTTTGAACACTGTGTTGAAGAGCGTGAAGCCGATCAGGATTAGCGGCACCACGTTGAGAATGCTTTTGCCAAACCCGGCGATCGCGTCGGCTCCCGACTGGAAGATGCCATCTATATTGAACGGCTGCATGATGATGTTCAGCAGGTTTTCGCGCAGATCTCGCACCCCATCCAGAATGTTGTTCACGAAATCTTGCAGGTAGACTGCAAAGGTTTCCAGGTGCCCGGTGAACGACAAGGTGAGGAATGCGCCAACCCCCGCGATCGCTAGACCAAGGGGATTCATTCCGCCTGCCACGATGACGATTGCTAGGTATAACCCACTCAGGGCGACTGCTGCGAAACCCGTCGCCTTGGTCAGGTTCTTCACCCAATTGATCACCGTTTTGCCAATATCCACTAAGCCTACAAAGGCTGGCGTGGTTACTCCCGTAACGATGTCTGCGCCTCTTTGAAAACTTTGGGTAAGCGACTCCCACTTCTCCTTGAGCGTTGCCCCTGGCAATATCAACAAGCCGAGCAATCCCAACACCAAGCCGAAAGCCCCAAGGATGGGTGTAGCCATCCCTAGGGATGCGACCCCTAGCTGTCCCAGCAAAGCCGCAATCCCAACACCAAGCCCGATCAACTGCATCACCGTCCCAATTACGGAGCGGATCGTGTTCATGTTCCTGGAAATCGCTCCAGTCAGCGCATCCCAAGCACCCACCATTTTGTTGATGATCAGGTCGCGCCAGTCATAGATGAAGCTTTCCATCAACCAGCCGATCGCTTTTAGCTCCTCCATATTTCCATGCAGCGCTTCCCATAGGGCATGACCCAAAATGCGGGTAGATTTTGCGGCAAACTGAACCACTTTCGCCAAAAGTCGGATGTCTTGCAGCGCGAAATCTAGCAAGTACAAGAAATAAACAATTCCAAAGCCTAGAATATCGAAGGGAGCCTTCAAAGCACGACCCACCCCGTCAATCACCTTTGTGATAGCAATCAACGCGGGGGGAATTACCTTCAGGAGCAGATAGGTGAACGCCCCAATCGCTGGAATCACATACTTCGTCACCACATCGGCGATCGCGTGGAACGTTTTGGGATAGCGGAAGTAGATGTAAGCAGCAGCAGCGGCTACCAACAGCACCACACCCAGCAATAGCTCTAGCTGCGCTGCAAATATGGTTGCAGCCAGTGCCGGACGGGTGAACAGCATAGGTAGGGTCTTGAAGATATTCAATCCCGATCCCATCCCAGAAAAACTCTTGTTCAGCTTGCTTAATTTGGCATCAAATAGCTCCGTCCCTTCCCGTGCCTTCCAGAATGGATCAGCCATCAGGGAAGATTTCATTAGTGTCTCCCGCTTTGCGCCTGCGTTAGCTCCTGGCAGGAAAGCCGTTGGGTTGATCGCATTCTGAGCAATTTCTGCTGGCACTCCCGCCTTTTGCAAATAGAATGAGCGGTAGAATTGCCCCGATTTTTTAACTGCTTCTGCGGTGTTGCCGACCACGCCGCCGATCTTTGTCGCGATGATCCGCAGATAGGGAATGATTTGCCCGACCGCCATTTGGATTTGGGTGGCAACCTTATTAGCAATCACGTAGGCTTCACCAATCTTTTGCCCGGTGGTGATGGCTGCACCCACCACGCTCCTTCCTGCTTTTGCGGCACCCGACGCGATCGCCACGCCACCCTTGATCACCGCCTGACCCAGCGGAGACTCAACAAACATCTTCACGGCTCCCGCCAACTGCTGCACCACCAAGCCTAGGTTTTGCCGTATCCAGGCAATGAAGATCACGGCTCCAGGCAAGAGGGAGTCCACAAACCAATTCGTGAGGGGTGCCAGAATCGGCGATAGGAGGTCCGAGATCGCCCGTGCCCCTGCCAACACTGAACGGATGACCACCTGCACCGATGGCAATGCTAAAAACTGACGGGTGAGGGCGATCGCAATTCCCGCCGCATTTTGCAACCCCTTCACTAGGGTCATTAGGAAGGGCTTGACCACGCCGAAGGCTCGTTGCAACCCCTTCACTAGGGTCATTAGGAAGGGCTTGACCACGCCGAAGGCTCGTTGCAGCCCTTTTGCCAGCCCTATCAACCAAGGCGGTAGTTTAATCTGACTGAGGAATGCTTGGGCGGCGACTACCACTTCAGCGATCGCGTATTTCAGGAAGGGGATAATGCCGCCCAAGCATTCCTCAGTCAGATTAAACTTCAAAATGGTTTGATAGATGGTGCCCAAGGTCGGGGTTAGCCCCGTTTTAAGCTGGGTTATGAACGGGGCAATATTGGACAGTGTAAATGAGCCAACTAGCGCAAAGCCGATCGATAAAATATCGTCTCGAATCCAATCGACCAATCCTTCAATCTGTTCACGGAAGGGCAGGTCGGGTCCCAAGTTAAACCCGCCTAAGTTTGCCAGCAATCCCAGGATCAACGGCACCGCTCGTGCAAAAGGAACCAGGATTGCCGGGATCAGCCCTTTCTCAAGGGCGGGATATAAATAGGTTTGCAGTGCGGCTGGAACCAATACGCCCAATATCCGCAGGTTGTCAGTAAACCCACGCACAATTTCAGCAATGGTGTGGGTAACAAAATCAACCGGGTTGAAGTTGGTCACGGCGCTATAGGCGGCTGTGATAAATCCGCTGACTGACGCGATCGCCCCAGAACTAATTTGTTGAAGTTGCTGCCAAGACTGTTTTGCACTTCCCACAATATCGGAGAATACGCCGCCCACGGTATCCTGCGTCCGCTCCCATGCCATCGCCACCGCATCAGCAGACCCGTGATTTAGTAGGGCAACCAGGCGATCGCGAACTCCTGTCGCCATACCCACCAGCCAACCCCAGGTTCCAGCGATCCGCAATCCTGCCAATACCCAAGCAATGCTAATGAAGCTTGCAGCACCTCCCATCAGGCTGGCAAGTTGAGTAAATCCTCCAACCGCTGCCTTGACTAAATTCAGAATGATGCTACCTGCCAGCAAAGCGCCTGCCACAACCGACTTCAGCAAGATTTGAAAAATCGACTCAACGCCAGAGCGCAAGATAACGCGAATCTGCCCAATCCCCTTTTGGACAAAGCCTAGGATGGTTGTAACGAGTCCGATCGCGGCAGACACCGTGTCCCCGACAAATCGGGCAGAGGCTCCTACTGCCCTCAAAAATAGAGTAGTGTTCTTCAGTAGATCTGCTACAACCAGGACTGCACCCATCACCTGAAACACCGTCCCCAAGACGGGTAGCAATGCCCCGAACAATGGCAACAACGGGCGGGCTGCGACTGCCACCAATGCGAAGAATGGCTCTAGCCGTGCTAATCCTGCCAATACAACTCCTGGTATTGCCGTTTCTAGTAACAAGAAGAACGGGCGAACCGCTTTTACGACTTTCTCGATCGCATCAACGATTGGGGCGAAATTTTCCCAGCCCAGCGCGTCAAGAATGGGGGTGATCAATCGCTTGCCAATCCCCCCGCCTATTTCTTTGGGAGCTACAATCGCTTTTTCAAAGAATTTGCCCACATCGGAGGTTAGCCCTGGCAATGCTGACGCAAACGCATTCCGCAACGTTTCTGGCACAAATAAGGCAATGAATTGCCCGACAGGTTTACCCACCTGGTTCACAAAAATCGATTCGACTAGCTCGCCAACACCCAGGAAGTAGCGCACCATCACCGCCGCGATCGCCCCGACTCCTCCTTCAAACGGAAACATCAACGCTTCACTTAGAATGCCACCCAGCCGATTGCCAATCTTCTGAGCGCTAAAGGTGCTGCCCCTTGACGATGCGAAGATACCATCAATAACTTTGGGCAAAATCTGGCGAACCAGTGCGCCCATCAAAATCGATCGCCCTAGATTCAGAATGACTTCACCGACTCCAAAAAACACTGCCGAGATCGCGTTACCAACCGACTGCACAAATGGCACAAATCCCGACAGCAACCCCTGAAGAAATTGCACTGTCTGATCCCACTTTTGCCGGATTTGAAACGTGGGACCCGGCGAATTCTCAGCCAGCGAACTCACTAACGACTGCCCAATAAAATCAGCGAAGTCGGCAAAGGGCTTCATGATTGCGACGATCTGAGCGATCGCGCCTTGCCATAATCCGGCGATCGCTCCGGCTGCCAGCTTGAACGGCGACAGAATATATTGCGCCAGCAAGTAACCCGTTTCTTCCCCCTTGCCGACAAAATTTGTCCAGATTTTGGCAACCTGCGAAATCGCGTCGCCCATAATCTGAAAGGGCAATGCCAATGGTGCCCCAGCAATGCCAAACAATGGCATCAGCGCTTCCCCCACCGCATTGCCAAACCCTTTGACGATGCCAAACACGAAGGCAAACGGTGCTGCTAGTGCGCCAACGGCTGTTCCTAGAATGCTGACATTGGGTGTAACGGTTTCCAGCAGTAAGTACAGCCCGGTCAATGCCGCGATCGCTAAGCCCATGGGCGAGGCAAGAAACGCGATGGATGCGGCACCCAATGATTCAAAGCTAGTTGCCACGACTGCCAACTGCGGCGGGAGGAAGGATGCCCCTTCTCGAATCGCATTCATGGCGATCTTGATTGGGTTCCCACCTGCAAACGCCGCCATTGAGGTTTCAAAGAATCCTGTTAATGGGATCAGCGATCGACTCATGGTCAGCACCGCGATTTCTGCGGTCGCGCTTGCCTGCTGGAAGGAGAAGAATGCAACCCCAACAGTGCCGATCGCCACAGCCAAAGCGCCGATCGCGTAGGTGACAACCACAACGGCTTTCACTAGCCCCTGGTTTTGCTGCACAAAATTGGTGGCAAACTCTAACAGTTTGTTTGCGCCCTTAAGGAAAGGCAATAGCGCTTGCTCAAGCAGATTGCCTAGCAGCGTCTTGAAGTTAGACAGTAATTGCGCGTTCCGTTCAGTTTGAAAGGCGCTCTTGCCCTGTACCTTGTTATATTCATTGCCGATGGAAGTTGCCTTCTCAAACCCCTCGTTTGACAGTTTCCGGGCATCCACCAAGACCCCAGTATTTGCCGCCAATCCTTTGATCAATTTTTGATCCTGTGCGGAGCCAATCCCTAGACTCGCAAAGAAGGAACCTTTTGCTTCTACCGTGCCAAGACTGCCAAATTTCTCGGAGATTTTTTGAATGACGCTCAGGTAGTCGGTGTTTGCCATTTTGCTAAAGTCTTCCCCGCTCATATCCAGCGCTTTAGCAAATCCACTCATGTTCCCCGCAACTGCTGCGTCTAAACGCCCCACAAACGACGATGCAACATCTTTCTCAATTCCAGTAGCATTCAAGGTGGCGGCAAAGGCGGCAATGTCAGGCGGCTTGAAGTTTTCCACATCCCCGATCGCGGATGCTAGCCCCGTAAAGATGTTAGCGACACCTTCCGCATCAATCTTGACGTTTGGCAACTCGTCGGCTAGAACGTTGAAACTAGAGCCGATTCGCTCATTCAGTTTAACGATGCCGCCATATTTATCAAGACTCTTGATGTAGGTGGAACCTAGTTGAATATCAAGCCCGGTAGCCGCATCGGTTGTAATATCCAATGCAGTTTTGACGCGAAGAATACCATCGGCTTCCGCCTTAATTGCGTCCGTATTTGCAAAACTTTTTCCTGCCCCTGCCAAATCTGCGTATAGGGCTGATACTTCTTGCCTTGCCGTTCCAGTCGCATTCGAGAGTCCGATCAAGTCTTTCTTCACCTGCTCCGATCTCGACGCTTCAAACGACGCTTTACGAGCGGCTCCCAACTGTTCTTCTTGGTCGGTTAGGTAGCCTGCTAATTTATCAATATCGGATAGTTCTTTTGAGAATTCCCGCGACTGCGCCAAGGGTTCATTAAAAAAGCCAGTAATGCCCTGTCCTACCGATTGAACCGCTTGCGATGAACCCAGTCGCTCACCCGCGATCGCGGATTTCCGTTGTTGTCCCGCAATATCAACCCGCGATTCAGCAATCTTCTGTGCCGATTTTAGCTGTGCCGCAAACTCTCGCTCCTCGGTGGTGTTGCGCCCAATCTGAGACTCCAAAGCCTTCAGTTCATCTCGATATTGATGAACCTGTTGGGTTGCGCCTTTCCATGCCGCCTTGTCATACAGATCAGCCGGAAACTCAATATTTCGCGCCTCAGCCTTCAACGCCCGAAACTCTTTTCGCAATGGCACGATCTCATTTGCCGCTTGCTTTGCCGATGAGCCAATCCCGCCCAAGGGTCGAGTCGCGCCACTCATATTTACCTGAGCGCTTAATGCCTTCAGGTTTTGCCCTAGCCCAGAATCTTTGACCGCTGTACTTGCTGATCGCGCCGCCCGTTCAATCTCGCCCAACTGCGATACCACCGCACTCATTGCAGTCAAACTTTTCCCTTCTGTCATGAAGGAAAATTGCGCCGACAAACCATAGCGATCGATCTCATCAGCCATCTAGTCCAGCCCTTTGTTTCGCCTCTTGCCCGATCGCCTTAAAGTCTTTATCAGCTTGATTCACCAGGTTTCTATAGCTTGGGTTCGCAATCATAGTGCTAACAAGGCTTCTAGGTTACTGAAAATGACATCGCGCATGTCTGGCTGGTTTAACAGATAAAATACAAAGTCATCTTGGGGTTTCAACTCTTTCAGTGTCTTTTTCACTGCCTCAACAAACTGGGGAAGTTTTGAGTCATCTGGCAGTTTCAATCCTTTCGCTGCTGCTACTGCCGACTCGCCAAGAAGAGGGGCATCTAGCAATATCCGCCTTGAATTAGCAACCTTCTCTGCTATCTCGGATGCAAGCTTTTTTGTTACTCTTTCCGAATCAGCCTGATTCCATTTTGCCTTATCTTTCTCCCACTTAAGATTCTGCTGTTGCATTGCCTCAACCGGCTTCTTGCCGATCGCCGCATCCAATTTTTCCAGCGCTTTCCTGGTTGCTGCACCCGCATCCATGATCGCTCCAGCCGTTTTTTTCAACGCATTCCCAGTTGCCACGCTAGTATCTATGACCTTCGGGATCGCCTCATGAACAGCAACTCCCTCGTAATATGCAATCTCGTATGGGACGATCATTGCGCGGGCTGTAACCATCGCAATCAAGCCAGCGACTTTGGCGGTCGTAGCAATCACGCTAGTCACAGCGGCAGCCGTCAATTCAAATGCAATTGATCGCTTTAGCGACTCTTCTTTGTTCTCTAACGCCCTCAAGCTTTTCTTCAAGCTTTTTGTGAGTTTCGCGATCGCGTGTTTTGATCCCTCCACCATCATTTTTTTATGATTGGGAGACGCATCGGAGTTCTGGATATCGTCATTTAGCTCGGCAGCTTTACTAAGCTCGTCAATTGCATTTCTAGATTTTGACCGCACCTGAGCCAGTTTATCAATCTGCCCTGCTAGGTGCTCCCGGTTCACCGTGTCAGGAACCTGAGCCTTGCGAAACGTTTTGTTGATGATCGCATCCTGAGACTCTTTTGAGGCAAACTTCCCGTCTTTGGCACGAGCCACCTTCTTTTCGTCGAATTTCGCTTCCGCCGCTTGAATGCTGAGAGCAAGAATATTGACTTCAAGTGCTAATGCGTTAGCGATTAATAGGTCTTTCATTTTGGTTCAGTATTGGGTTAACATTACCAGTTGGCAGCAGTGGGCTGCGCTACGGCTCCTTGTGGGCGCAACAGCCTGAGCTTGTGCATCATCACCACGCCGCGATGATGCACCCCTTCTAGATATTCGATTGGATAATAAGTGCCTTCAAATGCGATACGCGATCGCTCGGTCAATTCTTCTCGCGTCATATCGGTTGCGATTACATACGCGGTGTAGCTACCCGACTTTAGTTCCGCATTAGCAACTAGGGCAAGGATAGAGATTTTCTCAGGGAGTACATAGCCCCGCACGGGACGAGATGCGATCGCTCTTTTTGCCGGAACCCCATACTCGACATTGGCTGGTTGCGTTTGGCTCAAGTCGCAGAGCAGCAAGGCATGTCCAACTTCTGAGATTAAATCTAGAATTTCCGCTGGATTAATCAGCATTGAGCTTCGCCTTATTCAAGCACTTACGGCAGCGATAACAAGTAACTCGTAGGGGGTCGGCGGAACTGCTGAGGGTGAAACTGCGCCAGCGCTTGCCGATCCCGGCGTAGTGGATTTTGCGGCGAGCAAGCTGGGCTAACATACAATTCTGCGGCGATAGCGTTCCAGCGGGCTAAGGGTGCGATCGAGGATAGTGCCACCACCACTTCCACCTCCATCGGATGAGCCACCCCCACCCAGTCGAAAACTTTTGCTGATGCCACCCGGCAAAGATAGGGAGGTGGCATCTCGAACAGGCTCATCCAAAAAGCCAACATTGCCTGTAGTTCCAGTCGTTTTGAGTGTCAAGGTTAATAAATCCCAGGTTGCCATCCCGACGATCGCGGGGATGGGGTCATAGCCAGCCCGATAGGTTACTTGAACGGGGGTATTGCCAAGCGGTAGAGAGAGTCGGCGATCTTGTCGCCAGACCGAAGGAATATCAATCGGCTGCACCGGGACTGACTCATGCCCTGGAATCACATCGCGATACCAGCCAATTCCCATCACCGCTAGTACAGGGTAGTGATACAGCAACACATTACCCGCCGAATTGGTGGTCAAGCGCTCAGTATAGTCGGTAGGTGCCATCCGTTGTCCCAGCCAGCCATCAATCCGCGTTTCGATCGCGCTTAGCACCCAACTCAAGGCTTCTGAGGTAGGGGCTAGTTCGACGGAATAAATGCCGGCTGCAATTAGGCGATCGCGGGCAACAGATGGCTGCAAATAGGCAAGAACCATAGGGCTTGTGAGTAAGGAGGGTTAGAGGGCAACCGCGCTACGGGGGCTGATGTGTAGCACAAAGATCAACTCTTCGTTTGCGATCGGGATGTAGGCATTGCGGACAACGGGCACCCCAATCAAGCGACGTACTCCCGCAGGCAGCACAAACTCTTTATTCACAGCGGCACTGTAGGTCATATAACCGCCTTCATCCACCGCACTAGCGGCGGTGAATCGGGCAATCGCAATCCGTTTGCGAATCAATGCTGCGGGTGGAGTCCATACCGCATTATCAACTGGTGCTGTCGCGGGTTCTTCACTAAACAAAATTAAATCGACTGCCAGCTTCAAGGATTGGGCAGCAACATCAATCAAATCGATTGAAGATAAAAAACCGCCAGACGATTCAGTAACCGCGTTAAATACTAGACCTTTGGGCGCACCCGCAGCCGGAGGACTGCCAAAAATCGCATCTCCAATATCGTAAGTGGTGGTATTCGCGGGGCGGACTAAAGCCGACTGAGAAACAACCGGCGACGAAGAAGCTGTTTTGGATAAACGGGAAAGAGCGTTAAGGGATGCATTAAGAGCCATAGGAGTTTAGGGGTAATTTAGGCGAGATGTTTTTGCAGTGCTGCATATTGCCGATCGCTGAGGTGCGATCGCAGGTCTTCATCGGTCAATGGTCGCAGTTCAACTAGCTCCTTCGCGATCTGGGCGGACAACCCTTTGATTGCAGTCAGTTCGACGAGAGTGGAATCATTGACAAACGCCGTCACAAGCGAGTCGCTGGGTGGTGCGGGGATCTCTTTTTCAAGCTCCGTAACCTGAGATTGAGAAACAGGCTCCGCATACCGTTCTGCAATTAACCAATCAGCCATGTCAGAGTCTACATCTAAGACCGTCCCTAGTGGATTACGGATTAATCCACAGGGAGAAACCAGGGTGCGCTGAGTCCATCGAGGAGTCGGAAGAACTAAAACCATAATCACCGAGATTCTCCAAGAAGCCCTGTCTCTTCAGAGCGGGGAGGGATAGGAGCGGCAGTTGAGGGGTTCGATGCCCCGACAACTGCCACACAGTCTTCAAACGCAGATGGAATCTCTTTACGCATTCTTGAC
>Ga0163147_10001310_pt1 | contig 38267 bp, 37 predicted proteins | sample OliLakLV19MP6G1_FD_148597 | JGI IMG/M metagenome (GOLD analysis project Ga0163147, IMG submission 148597) | Freshwater microbial mat bacterial communities from Lake Vanda, McMurdo Dry Valleys, Antarctica- Oligotrophic Lake LV.19.MP6.G1 | ecosystem: Environmental > Aquatic > Freshwater > Lake >...
GCCCCGCGCCGCCCCCGCTTGACGATGATCCGTTTGGCGGCACAGGCGATTTTACGCCGCTGTCGTAACATGCAAACGCCCCATCCGATTGGATGGGGCGTTTTCGATTCTAAGCGGCAGATTGAGCGCGCTGGTTATTTGATACGCTTGATCTTGAACACGATCTCGCCCGCAGGCGTCTTGACCGTGACTTTTTCGCCCTTCTTGCGTCCCAACAGCGCCGCGCCAATCGGGCTGACGTGCGAAATCTTGCCCATCTCTGGGTTCGCTTCCGCCGCGCCGACAATCATATACGTTTCCTCATCGGAGCCGCCATCTTCGACGATCACGACTTCCGAACCAAGATTGACCAGACCATTCGACGCGGAATTGGCGATGATTTGCGCTTTATTCAGCACATTTTCGAGGTATTTGATCCGTCCCTCGATGAATGCTTGTTGTTCTTTCGCGTCGTGATAATCGGCGTTTTCTTTCAAATCACCCTGCGAAACTGCCTCGCTGAGTTTGCGCGCCAAATCGGGGCGACGCACATTGAGCAGGTTTTCCAGTTCGCGCTTCAGCTCTTCCGCGCCTTCCGCCGTCAGATACACGTTTTCGGACATGGTGTCTTTCTCTCGTCCATGCGGCAATAAGGTGCCGTAATCATTCAATTGATTATTCATACAATGAGACGATGAGTATAGCACTCAGCGCCTCAAAATCCAATCATCAGCCAACGCCGCTCATGGATTGAGTGCCACGTTTAGCCACGTCGTCCGGTTCTGATAGACATAGATCGTCTGCCGAAAGCGAATGCGCCCGTTGTCGCTGACCGTCACAGTGTAATAGCCAGCGGGCAGATCGCCCATTGTGTAATTCTCTCCGAAAACGCTGTCGGCATTGACCGATGTATCGGCGTAGCTGAACGCATAGCGCGTCGTATCGGGCGCTTCGATCATCAGCGTCACATCGTAGAGCAAATTGCCCGCCGCGTCGGTCACGCGCCCCGCTAATGTGCCATAGCCGAAATACGGACGAATCCATAAGTCGGGGTTGCGCGTCGCATCAAAGCTGTACGGATCACCAATGCGCACTTCTAAATGCAGATGGGGGCCCAATGCGACGCCCGTCGCGCCAACGTTGCCAAGCGCCTCGCCCACGCTGACCGCTTGCCCTGCCCCAACGACGATGCGATCCATATGTCCGTACAGCGTGAACACGGGCTGTCCGTCCGGCGTCGGGAAATTGTGCTGAACAACGACCAAGTTTCCGTAGTAATTGTTGATGGGTCCGAAGCGCGTGCTGAGATCGTCGCCCGCATAAATCACTGTGCCATCTGCCGTCGCCAGCACGCGCGTCCCGCGCGGGTTGACGATATCGATGCCATGATGGACTTGGTAGCGTCCGCCCGCCGTGCCGCCATAGGGATAGGTGCGCGCCGCCCAGTTCGTCACATCGTCGGATGCAGGGCGGCTTAACCAATAGTGATCGGCAATCTGCGTAGACGGATCGGCTGGCGGTGGTGTCCATGTCGGCGCGAGCGGATCGACGTTGGCAAGGCTCGTCGGATTGGTGACACTCGCGGCACCCCCGCCGTATGCCGTAGCGGGTGGCGTCACGGTGATAATCGTGCCGGGCGGGATGGCAGTCGCCGAGGGCGCGGACGTGCGCGGCGGCTGCGTGGGCAGCGTCGGCACGAAGGTCGGGGTAATGGTGGGCAGCAGCGACGAAGTGGGCGCCAAGGTTGGGGACGGCGACGGCGTATAGGTGTTGGTCGCAAACGCTTGCGCGATGCGTGTGCCGCCATCCTGCATGGGGAGCGTCGGATCGAAGATGGCGCGCGTCGGCATGTCCACCACCGCGCGCGATGCCGCGAACGGGATTTGGGTCTGTGCGGGCGCCACAGGCGCAGCGCACGCGATCAGACAAGCAGTGAGAAGAGAAATCAGCATCAGAAGTTTCAACCTATCCATCAATCGAATGGGATGGGGCGATAATCGCCCGTAATATCGCCCAAGCGCGCCTCCAAAACGAGATCGCGCGCTGTATTGGGCAAGTGCAGCGCCGCAAGCGCCGCATCGATCAACGCTGCTTGCGGGGCAAAGCCAACCAGTTCCGTCCGCTCAACACGTGCGCCGTGCTGGCGTGCTTCAGACTCGACGGCAGACAGCACGACATCGAGTCCGGTTTGGCGGAAGTCGGTCAAGTTCATCGAAACTTGTGCTTGACCCCCGACCAACAGTCCGAGCGCCTTGATGCAGGTCAGCCCGCCACTCGATGCGCGCACTGCACGCGCGATGGCTTGCGCAACGGCGACATCGGCGGTATCCAAGTACACATTGAACGCGATCAGCGGCAGACGCGCGCCCACCGCCGACGCCCCTGCCCGCCCCAAGCGTGCGGGTCCAAAATCAGGCGCGCGCGTCGGATCGGACTGAATCGCTGTCTTCAGCGCTTCGTAGCCCCCGCGCCGCACATCTGCGAGATCGACGCGCTCTGGGCGCGTCGCTGCCGCTTCGTACAAATACACCGGGATATCGAGTGCATCACCCATCCGTGCGCCAAGCCGCCGCGCCAGTGTGGCGCAATCCGCCAACGATGCGCCGCGCAAGGGGATGAATGGGATCACGTCCGCCGCGCCGATACGCGGATGCACGCCGCGATGCGCCTCCAAATCGATCCGTTCCGCCGCCGCCGCCGCGCCGCGAAAAGCACCCTCCACCACACTGTCCGGGCTGCCAACAAACGTGACAACCGTCCGATGATGATCCACATCGCTGCTCACGCCCAATATGGATACGGACGCCGACGCAATCGAGCGGACTATTGCGTCGATCACCTCGACATTGCGTCCCTCGCTGAAATTGGGAACACATTCAATCAATGACAGTTCGTTCACGGTTGGGATTGATCATCGTCCACAAAGGCGGGCGGCGTGGTCGGCGGGCGCACATTGGGCGGCGGCACGAGCGGCTGATCACTCAGCGTCTTGAGCGTTTCCTCGTCGATCTCGCGTCCGTTCCAGCGCGCGTAAATGCTCGGATTGGCAGCGCGATCCACCGCGTAACGCCAACGGCGCGCGCCGCTCTCGCGTAAGATCGATTTGCAATTGTCACAGCGCACGGTCGAGCGTGGGCGCGGAATGCCGATGAAGCGATCAACGCGCGTATCGACGATCAAATGTCCGCTTTTACAGACCGGACATTCTTCGATCACGAAACCCGCTGCATAGCGGTCAACGGCAGTCAATCCACGCCAATACAGCCCAATATACAGCAGCACCAACGTCAACAACCCGACGCCCACAATCGCTTCGGGCGGCACGCGCGCGGGCGGCGCATCGGACGGCACGATCTCGCTTGGAATCGCTGTGGGAATAATCGTCGGTGGCGCGGCAACAGGCGGGATCGGCGTTGCGGTCAATGTCGGCGTATGGGATGGTGTATCGCTCGGTTCAACCGTGTACGTCGCGGATGCTGTGTGCGTCGGCGTATGGGATGGTGTATCGCTCGGTTCAGGTGTCCACGTTGCGGATGCTGTGTGCGTCGGCGTATGGGACGGTGTATCGCTCGGTTCAACCGTGTACGTCGCGGATGCTGTGTGCGTCGGCGTAGGGGATGGTGTATCGCTCGGTTCAACCGTGTGCGTCGCGGATGCCGTGTGCGTTGGCGTATGGGACGGTGTATCGCTCGGTTCAACCGTGTGCGTCGCGGATGCCGTGCGCGTCGGCGTATGGGATGGTGTATCGCTCGGTTCAACCGTGTGCGTCGCGGATGCCGTGCGCGTCGGCGTGTTGGTCGCTGTATGGGTCAAGGTCAGCGTCTGCGATGGTGTAATGCTCGGCGTGGCGCTCGGTTCAGGCGTAATCGTCGCTGTACTTGACGCCATAGGCGTTGGGGTATTCGTCGGCGTGTCAGTTAGCGTTAATGTCGCGCGCGCCGTCGAACGCACATTGCCGCTTTCAACATCTGTAGCCGTCGAGCGGGATATTGGTGTTTGCGTCGGCGTGCGCGTCGGCGTCCATGTGAACGTTGGCGTGCGCGTCGGCGTCCATGTAAACGTTGGCGTGCGCGTCGGCGTCCATGTGAACGTTGGCGTATCCGTCGGCGTCCATGTGAACGTTGCACTTGGAGTCTGCGTTGGCGTGTCCGTCGGTGTCAACGTAAATGTTGCACTTGGAGTCTGCGTTGGCGTGTCCGTCGGTGTCAACGTAAATGTTGCACTTGGAGTCTGCGTTGGCGTGTCCGTCGGTGTCAACGTAAATGTTGCACTTGGAGTCTGCGTTGGGGTCGTCGTTGGGGTGAATGAGGGTGTCGTGGTTGGCGTTGCGGTGTTCGTCGGCGTGGATGTCCGCGACGGGGTAAAAGTGCGCGATGGGGTCGGCGTGCGCGTCGGCGTATTCGATGCTGTAAATGTTGCCGATGGGGTGAGCGCTGCTTCTACCAAGACAGGGAGCGGCTCCAAATCGACCGTCCAATTCACCAACACGCGCGATACCCATGCAAAGCCGTCGCCAAATCGAATCAAAATCCAGTCGGTATTATCATCGCGTCCAACGGGTTCGACCGTCTCGCCATCGCGCAGCCCGCCGATGATTTCATAGCGAAATCCAGGACCCGACCGCACGCGCGCGCCATCTGCGCCCGCTTCGATCCAATTTCCAGTCGGCGTCTCCGTAGCGAAAAACGGTGTCAGTTCCCGCTCGCGCGTCGGCGTGAGGCTGCTCGCATCCAGCACGGGCAGCGCGTCGATATCGACCACCCACACCGCCAGATCGCGCCGTACCCACGCGAAACCGCGATAATACGCGATCAGCACCCATTGACCATCGGCACTCTGGTTGAGTGGGCGAACGACATTCCCCGCAACCAAGCTTCCAACCGACGGATAAAATTCGCCGGGACCGCCGCGTACATTGATGTTGCGCGGCAAGATATAACTCCCGCGCGGAGTCGCGGTTGCAAACGGTGGCGTGCTTGGATCAAGTGTTGTCGTCACCGTTGGAGCGATTGTTGGCGTTGGCGTCGTCTGTGCGGATACGAACGCCGCCGAACCCGCAACAGCGGTCAGCACGACGATCAACCCCACGACAAACCCGAAACGACGTTTCAATCTCTCATCCTCTCAACGCGGGAAAATGTTAACACGTCGCGCCCAATCTAGCCAATCGTGAACGTCGCGGCGGGCTGGAGCGACACATCGTCAGCGTACACCTGCACCGACCAATTGCCTACATCGAACGCCACATCACCCGGCTCGATGTAGAACCACAGACAAAAATCATCGTCGTCCGCCTCGACCGTCCATGCCGACGCTTGATAAACAACGACCCCATCGCGCAGCCAATCGGCGCGCATCTGTGTTCCCGCGCGGATATTAAATGCGCGCGCCGTCGCGTAAATCCGTGTCGTGCTGGTCGAAAAACTGAATGCAGCCGGGCTGGCACAGCCATCGGCATCGCTGACGACCGCCGCCGTCGCCAGATCGACGAACTGGGTCTCACCCGTCGCAGAGGCAGCCCCACCATCGCTCATTTGCGACCCGCCGGGCGCGCCCGGCGTGGTGATGGGCGCGTTCATGCCCGGCGTGACCAACCCGCCCTGTTCGATCACCTGCTGCGTCGATGGGACGGCGACGCGCAGCGTTTGTACCAGTTGAGCGTTGACGCTTTCGCGCGCAGCGACATACGTTTCCGCCGCTTGCGCCGTTCCAGCAACATCCGTCGTTTGAAGTTGTACGGCTTGCGCGATGGCAGTTGATTCGCGCACATACTGATCGCGGTTGATCAATTCGGCAGTTGGCGTCTGATCGCCGCCCAACAGGGGCGCACATGCGCTGATCAGCAGTGCTGCCATGCCGACAAACCAGACCGAAGTTCGTTTCATTGCTTGTCCAACATAACATTTCATCTATCCATCCGCGTCGGACGATACCAGAATCGTAGGAAACGCGCTAGTCTAGATTGAGGTCGCGCTCCAATACGCTCCCTTATCCAGGGACATGATTGATTTGCTCGACGATGATCCTTTGCGAGCGCGCCCGAATCGCCTATCATTAAAGGCGTTCAAACACATGCGAGACCATCGCAGCGAGTGAGTGATGACAGAACTACTAATGGAAGCCGAACGCACCATCCCCCGCGCAGTCGCGGGTGTGCGATTCCATAAAGTCGGCAAGGTATACCATTTCGATTACAGTGACTTCCCCGATCTCCAAGTTCGTGATTGGGTGATTGTCGAGACGGTGCGTGGACGACAGATGGGCGAAGTGACAAATTTCGCTGCGCCCCAGTCGGCAGAGCGCGAATATAAGACGATTCAGCGGCGCGCGACCCCGCGCGATCTGGTCTTGAAGCAGTTTTGGGAGTCTAAAGAGGCGGAGGCGCTCGAATTGTGCCGCCGCAAATCCAAAGAGATGCAGGTGAGCGGCGTCAAATTTATCGCCGCGCTGTACAGCTTTGACGGTGGGCTGTTGACGTTCCTCTATACAGCCGAGGACAAAGCCAGTTCGGTCAGCCGCCTGTGGCAAGAACTCAATCGCCAGTTCCCGGCACAATTGGAACTGCGCCAGATCGGGCCGCGCGATGTCGCCAAACTGCTCGGCGGCTTTGGCGCGTGCGGCGAAATGCGTTGTTGTTCAACCTTCCTCACCGATTTCAGCCCCGTTTCGATCAAGATGGCGAAGATGCAAGGCATTTCGCTCAATCCATCCGAAATTACGGGCATGTGCGGACGACTACGCTGCTGTCTGGTGTATGAATACGAACAGTACGTTGCGGCGCGCGCGCAACTGCCGAAACGGAACAAGCGCGTCGGCACGGCGCACGGCGAAGGCAAAGTCATCGACGTGCTGCCGCTGCAAGATGCGGTCTTGGTTGTCGTCGGAGACACGTTTTACACGATCAAGCGCGAAGAATTGATCCCGCTCGATGAACTCGAAGCATTGGCGAAGAAATCGAGCGAACCCTGTACCAAACATGGCGACGGACCCTGCGAATGTGGTGCGAAGCCGGGCAAAGCCGCCGCCGAAGCCGATGGGGACTCCCCCGACGCCATCAGGGATGAGACGATCAACCTGTCAGGCGTGCAACCCGGCTTGAGAATTGAACGACCTATCGCGGATAGTCCGCGCGGGGAACGGCGCCGCGACGACCATCCTGCACAGGAACCACGCGGTGATGCGCGCCCATCCAGCGAACGCCGTGACAAGCCGCGCGGCGCCGCCCGTCCGTCCGGCGAACGCCGTGACAACCGCGATCAGCGCCCCGCGCGCGGCGAGAAGCCTACAGCCGATGTGCCAGTGAACGCTGCCGAAGGTGAACGTCAACAGGCGCACACCACCGAGCGCCCACCGCGCAATGAACGCGGGCAAAAAGGCGGCGCACAACCAGAACGCAAACGCCGCGAGGATACACGCAATCCAAGTGAACAGCGCGCCGCCGGCGGACGAAACGAACCAAGCGCACGCAGCGACGCACCAAGCGACGCACCTGCGCGCGATGGCACACCGAACGCCAATCCGAACAAGAAATCGCGGCGCGGCGGTAAGAACAAGCCCCGACGCGATGCCCGCCCGAATCAGAGTGCTACACCGAACGAAGCCGCATCCCAAGACACACTAGGACGCGAACAAACACCAAGATCGGAGACGAATGATGGATCAACCGATGGCGGGTAAGCGGGTTTTGGGCGTATTCGCTCATCCCGATGATCCCGAATTCTTTTGCGGGGCGACCTTCGCGCGCTGGGCGGCAGAGGGCGCAGAGGTCACGTTTTTGCTGGCGACCAGCGGCGACAAGGGCAGCGGCGACCCCGACATGACGAGCGAACGCCTCGCGCTGATCCGCGAGGACGAAGAACGCTGCGCGGCGGCGAAACTGGGCGTCAAAGCGGTGATTTTCTTGCGCTATCCCGATGGTGAACTCACGCCGTCGCTGGCGTTGCGCCGCGATATCGTGCGCGTGATCCGCATGACCACGCCCGATATTGTCGTCACGCTCGATCCGACCGTATTCTGGTGGGGAGATCGTGGCGTGAATCACCCCGATCATCGCGCCGTGGGCGAGGCGACTCTCGATGCGGTCTATCCGACCGCGCGGGATCGCCTCAACTTCTTGGAGCAGGAACGCGACGAGGGGTTAGCGCCGCACAAGACCAAGTATCTGTATATCTCTGGCACGCAGTCGCCCAACGTCAAAGTTGATGTGACCGATTACGTCGAGACGAAAATCACGGCGCTGTACGAACACAAAACCCAGATCGCGGACATGGAGAAGATGGCGGAGCGCCTGCGCGGCAATCGTGACCCCGAAGCGCCGCCCGATGTCGTTCGCTACGTCGATTCCTTCCGCATCATCACATTTGATCGTTAAGGTGAACCATGACCATCGATTTTAAGACCCAAGCTCAAGCAATGCGCGATGAACTGATCGCGCGGCGACGCGATTTGCATCAGCATCCCGAAATCGCGTTCGAGGAAGTCCGCACGGCGGGCATCGTCGCCCGCGAACTCACCCAACTGGGACTCGAAGTACAAACGGGCGTCGGCAAGACGGGTGTCGTCGCGATCCTCGAAGGCGCGCACGACGGGCCCACTGTGCTGCTGCGCGCTGATATGGATGCGCTGCCGATCCTCGAAGAAAACCAGACGGATTATGCTTCACAGACGCCCGGCAAGATGCACGCTTGCGGACACGACGGACACACAACCATCGCGCTTGGGGTAGCAAAACTGCTAACACCCCTGCGCGATCAGATCGCGGGGCGCGTCAAATTTGTATTCCAGCCCGCGGAAGAAGTCGGCAAGGGCGCGTTAGCGATGGTCGCGGACGGCGCGATGCTGACGCCGCGCCCCGATGTCTCCGTTGGGCTGCATCTGTGGAACAGCCTCCCATTCGGGATGGTCGGCGTCGCGGATGGACCCGTCATGTCGGGCGCATCGATCTTCGCGCTGCGCGTCACGGGCAAAGGCGGACATGCCGCGTCGCCGCAGCATAACGTCGATCCGGTGGTGTGCGCGGCACAAATCGTCCTCGCGTTCCAGACGATCATCACCCGCAACCTCGATCCGCTCGACAATGCTGTGATTTCGGTCACGACGCTGCGCGCGGGCGAGGCGTACAACGTCATCCCCCAGTTTGTGGATATGCGCGGGACATTCCGCTACTTCAAGCTAGAAGTGCGCGATCTGATCGTGCAACGCATGACCGCGATTGCCGAGAGCATCGCCGCGGCGATGGGCTGCACGGCAGAATTAAACGTTGAACACCTGACCAAGCCCGTGATCAACCATCCTGAAGTCAGCGCGCGCTTGCGCCAAACGTTCGCGCCGCTGGTGGGCGAAAAGGCGCTCGATCCCACTGTGCGGACGATGGGTTCGGAAGATGTGAGCGAGTTCATGGATGACGTGCCGGGCATGTATTTTATGCTGGGCGCGAAGGACGAAACCGCCGACGCCTATTATGGACACCATCACCCACGTTTCTCGTTCGATGAAAATGCGCTGCCGCTGGGTGTCGAGTTGTTGTCGGCGGCGGTCGCAGCGTATGTCTTAACGGATGGCTGATGCCCGCGCAAACCATATTCAAATGGCGCGATGGACGCGGTTGGCTCACGCTGGCGACGGGACAGGGCGCGGCGCAAGAGATCGATGATATCCGCGCGCGCGCCTTACAACGCACGTCCGCCGATGGTGGCGTCGCCATCGTGTTTTTGGGCGACGACCCCGACGCGGGCGAACGCCTGTTGGACGATCTCGAAGATTTGGGCGCGCCCACGGGTTATGTGGTCGATGTGATTGCGGAAGACGACGCCACCATCCGCGAACGCCTGACCGACGCCAGTGTGATCGTGATCTTCGGCGCGCCGATCCGGCACAGGCACGTTCATCGCTCAAGGGCGCTGCCATCGATGGGATCGGCGCGGCACATGCTAACGGCGCAGTGGTATTGATCGAAGGACTCGCCGCCATGACGTTCGGCGCACGACTGGTCGAAGCCGATGGATCGATCAGCGACGGCTTCAGTTGGGTCGAGCGCGCCTTGATCGCGCCAAACGTGACCGACATTGGGCTGTATGCGCGCCCGATCTTGACCGCGCAGCCCGATACGGTTGGCATCGGCATCGGCGCGGGCGCGGCGTTGGCGTTGGGACCCGATGGACAAATTGAAATTTGGGGCGCGCAGCGGGTCGCGGTGGCATTGGGTACGGCATATCAGACAGGGGAATGAATTTGCCCGCAACAATTTTGGTGGGGCTGCAATGGGGTGATGAAGGCAAGGGGCGCGTTGCTGATTGGTTGGCAGCGGAGTCACAGATCGTCGCGCGCTACGCGGGCGGCGACAACGCCGGACACACGGTCTATGTCGGCACGCGCGTCTATAAGCTGCACCTGATCCCGTCGGGGATTTTGCAGCCGGGCGTGATCTGCATTCTCGGCAATGGCATGGTGATCAATCCGGTGAATCTCGTGCGCGAAATCGATGAACTGACGACGGCGGGTGTCGATATCACGCCGAAACGCCTGTGGATCAGCAGTAAAGCGCACATCATCACCCCGGCGCACATCGCACTCGATAAAGCGTCCGAGAAAGCGCGCGGCAAAGACGCAATTGGCACGACCTTGCGCGGCATCGGGCCCGCCTATCTCGATAAGACCGGACGGCAAGGCATCCGTGCGGGTGCCATGCTCGACCCCGAAGCGTTTGGCGATAGCTTGATGGAGCAAGTCGAGCGCGCCAACGTTCAAGTGCTTGCAGCCGGACTCGACCCGCACGCCGCCGCAGCGGAATATGTCGAGGCGGCGCGGCGCTTACGCGATTATATCCGCGATACGGTCGTGTCCATCAACGCGCTGTTGGACGCCGGACAGCGCGCCCTGTGCGAGGGTGCGCAAGGGACAATGTTGGATATCGATCACGGCGATTATCCGTTCGTGACCAGTTCCAGTTCGACCGTCGGCGGTGCGCTGATCGGGCTTGGCATCGGTGCGAAACACGTGGATCGGGTCGTCGGCGTGGCGAAGGCGTTCAGCACGCGCGTGGGCGCGGGACCCTTCCCGACGGAACTAAACGACGAAATCGGAGATCGACTGCGCGGCACGGGCGAAAACTTCTGGGACGAATATGGCACGACCACCGGACGTCCACGCCGAACGGGCTGGCTCGATCTGGTCGTGCTGCGCTACGCTTGTATGGTCAACGGCGTGACCGAACTTGTGCTGACCAAACTCGATATTCTCAGCGAGTTCGAGACGCTAAAAATCGCGCACCACTACAGCGGCGTCGATGTCTATGATCCGCCGTCTGATCCTTCCCAGATCGTACCGCCAACCTACACGGATTATCCCGGTTGGATGGAAGATATCGGCGGCGTGCGCCAGTGGGACGCGCTGCCAGAGAACGCACGTCGCTACATCGATGCGATCCAAGCTGCGCTCGGCGTGCCGATCAATACGGTGAGCGTGGGACCCGAACGCGATCAATTGGTTCATCGCTGAGGCTGTGATGCAAAACGATCCGACCTATCGCTATCACATGGAAGCACCCGTAGCACACCCACCAATGCGCGTGGTCTCGCTCGTGCCAAGCATGACTGAAACGCTGTTCGATCTTGGCGTCGGAGATCGGCTCGTCGGCGTGACCGATTACTGTGTCCATCCTGCTGCGGGTGTCGCGTCGATTCCAAAAGTCGGCGGCACGAAAAATCCCGATGTGGCGCGGATCATCGCGCTCAAGCCTAACTTGGTAATCGTCAACCAAGAGGAAAATCGCAAGGAAGATGCTGATGCGCTAACCGCCGCCGGAATCCCCGTTTGGGTGACATTCCCGCATACGCTGCGCGAAGCATTCAACCTGATCTGGACGCTGATGCACATCTTCGATCATCCCGCGATGGTCGAACGCATCCGCGCTGCCGAATGGATGCTCGACTGGTTGGAGCGCCTCGCGGAGAATCGGCAAGCGCCCTGTAAAGTGTTCGCGCCGATCTGGTTCGATCCGCTCATGACATTCAACGCCGATACGTTCGCGCACGATTTAATCCGCGTCAGCGGCGGGACGAATGTCTTTGCGGAGCGCGAACGCCAATTTCCGCTCGCCGCTGATTTGGGACGTGCCGAACCGCTGCCGGACGACGATACGCGCGTCGAGGGGCGCGACCGCCGCTATCCGCGCGTGACCATGGATGAAGTCCAGGCAGCGCAACCCGATGTGATCCTGCTGCCAAGCGAGCCGTTCCCGTTCAGCGCGGCGCACGTCGCCTTATTCGCGGCACTCGATGTTCCAGCGGCGCGCGCGAATCAAATCTACCTCATCGATGGTTCATTGTTGACATGGCACGGCACGCGGATGGCGCTGGCAATGAGCGAAATCCCGCGCTTGCTCTGCCCCGAAGTAGAAGAGATCGACTGATGCGCAGACAACGTGATTGGTTTGAAGAACTGGTTCACGATTTAAAGACACCGCTTACTGCCGCGAAGGGCTTTATCGATCTCGTGCAGAATATCGACTCCCTCAGCCCAACGCAGCGCCAATACGTCGAAAAAGCGATCATGCGCTTAGATTATATGCACAGCATGATCAATCAACTGCTCGAACTCGCGCCGATCAACAAGCCGCTGCCGGTGATCGACGTCGATTTCGATCAATTGGTCATCGAATGCGTCGAGACAGCAAGCATCTTCGCGGCGACGCGCGGAATCACCCTCTATGTCGAAATGCCGTTAGGCGCGGCGGGTCAAGTCTCCGCCGAGACCAATCAACTCAACAAAGTGCTGTTGAATTTGCTCAATAACGCCATTAAATACAACATCGACGGCGGCAGCGTGTTCGTGCAGGTGGTCAGCGCCGCCGATTACCTCGAAGTGTCCATCGCGGATACCGGACACGGGATCGCCGTCGAAGATCAGGATCGCGTCTGGGAACGACTGTATCGCGTTGAGCGCGATCACCAGTCCAAGATCGAAGGGACAGGACTGGGACTATCGATTGTCAAGGCAATTGTTGAGAAGCATGGCGGGCAGATTGGCTTGATCAGCGAACTGAATAAGGGAACAACCGTCACCTTTACCCTTCCCCGTCGTTCATCCCTATTGAATCATGCACTGGCGGGCGACTTGGCATTCGACCTGCCGACGCTGATCGACGCTGAATCGACAGATACCTCGCCCGATGATGCGGCGGATGCGCCGTTAGTGCAAATTCCGCGTGCCGCGTACTACGACCGCGACGCGCCCGAATTGGCGGGCGAACGACTGGACGACGTGGACGACGATCTACAGGAGGCGAGTCAAGATGATCTTTCGGACGCCGATGCGATTTTGTGAGCTTCGTTTGTGATTGATTTCACGGTTAGCGAGTGGTACACTGTCAGTTACACGATTTCGATAGCGAACCTCTTGATTGAGCGGAATTGAACGCCATTTCGAGACGGAATATAAGCATTATGGAGGAGCGCGCGTGAGACGGTTGGTGGTGTTGGTCGTCCTACTGGTCATCCTGATCGCAGGCGGCGGTCTGACCATGCAGTTGATCTCCGGCGGCGGCAGTTTGCTCCCGGTCTTGACGCAGGTCAATAGCCCTGACGCAGCGCCCACGGTCGTGCTGCCGTGGAAGGCGGAACAATTCTTCTTGCTGGTTAGCTTCATCCTGTTCAATTTAATTGGGATCGCTGCGACCTTGGCGCTAGTTTTCTGGCTGTTGGACGGCGGATTGCGCCGTCAACGGGCAAAAGCCGCCGCGGCAGAGGCGGCAGCGACCAGCGCAGTCGTCCCCGTTGGCACGAACAAATAAGCGCGCATGTTCCCAGAACGCCCGCTTGAACTACTGACGCGCTCGGTGACTTTCGTCGTTGTCGGCATGTTGATCTTCGCTTTTGTCGTTCCACGCTTGTTCAGCGTTGTGGAATGCGGTGCGCAGTTCCCGATCTGTGACGGCAGTTTATTGCCTAAGACAGAGAACGTCGCCCTGTTCGTTGGTTGGTTCGCGCGCCTGTTCACGCTGGTATTGAGTTTGCTCAGCGTGATCCTTTTGGGCGTGGTGGTTTTCGCCTACCGTCGCAATCTGATGAATCTCCAAGAAATGACCAACTTGGCGGCGACGTTAATCATGGTACAAGCGATTGCGGCATTGGTCGTCGTGGTCTTGGGCTTCGATTTGGCGTGGATTACAGCGCATATCTTCGCGGCGATCCTGATTTTGATGGCGCTGTTCCTCAGCAGCATCTGGGCAACATATATCACCGACGAGCGTCAATTTCGTCCATATTTCACTGCATTCGGCTATCTCGTGACGATTATCACGCTGGTGACGTCGTTTGGCGCCAATTTCTTCCAAGTGTAAGGGTTCGGATTTTTCACAGATTTACAGGACGCTCATAAGGATGGTGAAGCAGCAGCGGTTGTTCTCGTGGTTGGCGCTGGCGACGGCGGCGCTAACGATTGGTTTGGTCGTATTCGGGGCGGTCGTGCGCGTGACCGATTCGGGCTTGGGCTGTGGCAATCATTGGCCCTCGTGCAACGGGACATTCTTCCCGCCGCTCGATAATGTCACCGCGTGGATCGAATGGCTGCATCGGCTGTTCGCGGCATTGATCGGCGTATTCGGGCTGGCGTCGCTGGCGGTCGCGATCAGCGCCTATCGCAAACGAAATCGCGCCGTCCTCCGCGCTACCGTGATCGCAGCAGTCTTGTTCATGGTGCAGAGCCTGTTGGGCGCGCTCGTGGTCGTCCTCGATTTGCCGCCGACGATGGTCACGCTCCATCTCGGCACAGCGATGCTGCTGTTGGGCGCGCTGTTGGTGGCGACGATCTGCGCGTTGTATCCGGCGCGCGCACAGTATAAGCGCGACGGCTTCACGACGTTGGTCTATCTGACGACTGCCCTTTCGCTCGTGATCATCCTCACGGGCGCGCTCGTGCGCGGCAGCGGCTCGACGCTCGCGTGCAGCGATTATCCGCTGTGCAACGGCGCGGTGTTCCCGATTGAACAGGGACGCTCCGCCATCATTCACATGACGCATCGGATCGCCGTCGCCGGACTCGGCATCACAGCGGCGCTGTTGGCATTCTCGGCGTTCCGCCAGCGCCAAGATCGCACGATTCGCTGGTTGTCAGTGGGCGCGTTCGCGCTGATCTTGATGCAAGCGGGCGTCGGCGCCATGTTCGTGATCAGTGCGGCTGCCCCCGGATGGGGCGCGGCGCATGTCGGCTTCGCGGCGGCAACGTGGGGCGCATTGGTCGTCTTGAGCGCCATCGAAACGTTAAATACCCGCCCAGTAGAGGCGCGAGAGGAAGAACGGACATGGCAGCCGCAGTCCAACCCGCTCCCGAATTAAGCGGCGTGCGCCTCACCCTGCGCACCTATCTCGAACTGACGAAGCTGCGCATTGTCACGCTGCTGCTGTTCACGACCCTGACCACGATGGTGATCGCCGCTGATGGCATTCCCCTATTAGCAATCTTGATCCCCACGCTGATCGGCGGCGCATTATCGGCGGCGGGCGCGAGCGTGATGAATCAGTATCTCGACCGCGATATGGACGCCAAAATGACGCGCACATCGCGCCGCCCGATCCCGTCGGGGCGGATCGCGCCGATCAATGCGCTGATCTTCGGCTTGGCGCTGATCGCGTGGTCAACGCTGATTTTGGGCGTGTTCGTGAACTGGTTGACGGCAGCATTGGCGCTCGGCGGCGCGTTCTATTACGTCATTATCTACACGGCGCTGTTGAAGCGGAATACCGTCTTGAACATCCTGATCGGCGGCGGCGCGGGCGCGATGCCCGTCCTCGTTGGTTGGGCAGCGGTCACGGGTGGACTGAACATCGAGCCGTTGGTGCTGTTCGCCATCGTGTTCTATTGGACGCCGCCGCACAGTTGGGCGCTGGCACTGCTTGTCAACGCCGACTATACGCGCGCCAACGTGCCAATGATGCCCGTCGCGCGCGGCGAAGAAGTCACGCGCAAGCAAATCTTGCTCTACGCGATCCAACTGCTGATCATCAGCTTGTTTCCGCCGCTGTTGGGGACGCTGAGTTGGATTTACGCGCTGTCCGCGTTGGTCTTGGGCATCGGACTCATTCGCATCGCGGTCATCCTGATCCGCGAAAAAGACGGCGCAACCGCGCGCAAGGCATACAAGTATTCGACGGCGTATCTCGCGTTCTTGTTCATGGCGATGCTGTTGGATGCGCTGCTGTTATGAACCGGCGGGCATGACACGTCATGCCCCACCATTCGATACTGAAAGGCGGGCATGGCACGCCATGCCCCTACTCAATCATGCAAAATACGCCCTCCCCTACTCCAAAACCGCGCATTGGACTGCCCGTCATCGTTGCGGGTACGATTTTGATTGTGGTCGTGGCGCTGTTTCTCGCGGAATTCATCGCGTCCAGTGCCACGCCGCAGATTCCCGCTGAACCCGTGTCCGCTGAAAGCTACGCGGAACGCATAGCGACGCTGTTGGCGAACGCCGACGCCGCGAACGGTGATGCGCTTTTGACGCAGTACACCTGTGTCGCCTGTCATCGCCTCGCGGGCGCTGCCGTTGCGCCGCCGTTCGTCGGGATCGCCGCGCGCGCTGCCGAACGTCGTCCGCCGATGCCCGCTGCCGCGTATCTGTATGAATCGATCATCAATCCGAGCGTCTATATTGTCGAAGGCTATGCTGACGCCATGGCGCAAGATTACGCGCAAATCATCCCCGACGGCGATATGGGCGATATACTGGCGTATTTGCTCTCAGCCGACGCCAACTAGCCATGTATCTCGACGCCTTCACCCTGTCGGCATTGGTCGATGAAATGCTCGACAGCTTGGCAGGTGGACGCATCCAAGATGTGTTGGATGTGGACGAAAATGGCATCGGTTGGGAGGTTTACGCCGATCACCGCCGCCAATATCTGTACATGAGCGCGGATCATCAGCAGCCGCGCGTCCATCTCGTGCCAGAACGATTGCGGCGCGGGTTGCCCAAGCCGTCGCAAGTCGGCTTGTTGATGCGGCGCTTCGTCGAGGGCGGCGGCATCACGCACATCAGCCAGCCAGCATGGGAACGCATCATCCAAATCGATGTGGAAGGCGCGGAAGGCGCGGTCAGCATCGTGATCGAGCCGATGGAACGGCGCAGCAACATCCTGATCGTGCGCGACGGCATCATCATGGATTGTATGCGGCGCGTTAACACGGACGAGAACCGCTACCGCGTGAGTCTGCCAAACCATCCGTATGTGCTGCCGCCGCCGCAAATGAGCAAGCTGAGTCCGCTCGGATTAACGCTGGAAAGCCTGATCGGGGTGTTCACAGCGGACGATGCCGCGCCCGATGATCCTAAGCCCGCCACATCGAAGCCGCGTAAACCGAAAGCGCGCAAGACGCATCAAGTCTTGACCGCGCGCTTGTTGGGCATCAGCCCGCTGTTGGCGAAAGAAATTGTGTTCCGCGCCGCCGGAACGAGCGATCAGAACGCCGCCGATGCCGATTTCGACAACCTGTTGGCGGCGCTGCATGAAGTGGTCGATCCGCTCGGCAAACGCGATTGGCAGCCCGGAATCGCGGAAGGGGATCGCGGCATTACCGCCTACAGCGTCTATCCGCTCAAGAGCCATGAAGGCTGGCATCCGGTCGAGACGGTCAGCGCGGCGCTCACGGCGTTCTACACCGCGCCCGTCGGGGAAGAAGCGTACACGGCGGGCAAAGCGCCACTGTTGGAGGCGCTGCACGAGGCGCGGGCGAAACTGAGCGCGAAACTGGCATCGCTGAAAACGTCGCTCAAAGACGACAGCGAACGCGACTATTTACGCCAGAGCGGCGAACTGATCCTCGCCTATCAATATACGGTGGCGAAGGGACAGACCGAACTCCGCGCGCAGTACGATATCGATCAACCCGAATTGGTGATCGCTATCGATCCGACTATGACGCCGTTAGAAAACGCGCAGCGGTATTTCGACAAGTACAATCGGGCGAAGCGCGCGCTGGACGACGTGCCGACGCTGATCAAGACGACCGAAAACGAGTTGAATTTTCTGCTCCAATTGGAAACCGATCTCCAGTTGGCGTCCAACTACCCCGAAATCGATGAAGTGCAAGCGGCGCTCCAAGCCGCGGGCTTGTGGCGCGGGACGCCGCTGAAAAAAGCGAGTTCCAGCCGCACTGCCCCGCTGCGCCTCGCCACGCCGGATGGATTCATCATTTGGGTGGGACGCAACAGCCGCCAAAACGAGATCGTCACGTTTGACAAAGGCAGCCCCGTCGATACATGGCTGCACGCGCGCGGCGTGCCGGGCGCGCATGTGATCATCAAGTTCGATGGGCGCACCATTCCTGACGGTGTGATCGAGCGCGCCGCGGCATTGGCGGCGTATTACAGCGCGAGTCGCGGCGAGGCGAAAGTCCCCGTCGATGTGACGACGCGCAAGCATGTGCGCAAAATCAAAGGCACGGCACCGGGCATGGTAACCTATCGCAACGAAGAGACGCGGACAGTCGCGCCGCGCGCAAAAGAGGAAGATTGATCATGGCAAAATCGTTCGTTCCCAAACCATTGAGCCGCATCGATTTGAAAGATTTCGATCCCGATGATACCGACGGTTTCGACAAGAAGTCGGCACGCGCTGAACTGGAAAAACACGCCTTACGCCTCGACGTGCTGCAAGAAATGCTCTACGCCGGACGAAAACATGCGCTCTTGGTGATCTTGCAGGGCATGGACACAGCGGGCAAGGACGGCGCAATCAAAAAGGTGTTCGATGCAGTCGATTCGCAGGGCGTGCGCATCGCATCGTTCAAAGCACCCACATCGGACGAACTGGCGCGCGATTTCCTGTGGCGCATCCACCGTGAAGCGCCGCCGAAGGGTTACATCGGCATCTTCAACCGCAGCCAATACGAAGATGTGCTGATCGTGCGCGTCAATCAGCTTATCCCGCGCGCTATTTGGGAGGCGCGCTACGAGCAGATCAACGCCTTTGAGAAGCTGCTGCACGATTCGGGGACGCGCGTGCTGAAATTCTTCCTGCACATCAGCAAGGACGAGCAGAAACAACGTCTGCAAGAGCGTCTTGACGATCCCGCTAAGCATTGGAAATTCGCGCTTGGCGATTTGGATGCGCGCGCCCAATGGGACGAATACATGGCGGCGTATGGCGACGCGCTCACGCGCTGCAACACCGAATACGCGCCATGGCACATTGTCCCCGCGAACAAGAAATGGTTCCGCGATCTGGTGATCGCCCGGTCGATTGTCGAAACGTTAGAGTCGATGGGGTTGGCATATCCGAAATCGGAAAACGACTTGTCCAAGGTGGTGATCCCGGATTAGCGCGTTGTGGTGAAACACCGCGTGAGTGTGTTACACTGCGCCGTATCGATTTCACGATGATAGGCGCGGTCGATGGCGGTCACAAATCTCGTTGGACAAATGCTCGGACAATATCAACTGCGTTCCCTGCTCGGCACAGGTGGGATGGGCGCGGTCTATCGCGGGTATCAATCCAACTTACGGCGCGAGGTGGCGGTCAAGGTCATGTCGGCGTCGCTGATCGAGCGCCCCGAATACGCTGAACGCTTCAACCGCGAAGCACAGACCGTCGCCGCGCTCGAACACTCACACATCGTCCCCATCTACGACTACGGCACGGAAAACAAGATCACCTATGTCGTGATGCGCATGTTGACGGGCGGATCGCTGGCAGAACGCATCACATATCGCCCGTCGGGTCCCTCATTGGGCGAAATTGCGGAGATACTGCGTCAACTCGCCAGCGCACTCGATTATGCCCATGCGCGCGGCGTGATCCACCGCGATATCAAGGCAAACAATGTGATGTTCGACGATGAAGGCAGCGCCTATCTCGTCGATTTCGGCATCGCCAAGCTGCTTGACGCGACCACATCGCTGACCAGTCCAAGCGTGACCATCGGCACGCCGCTGTATATGGCACCCGAACAGTGGCGCGGTGACAAGATTACGCCCGCCGCCGATCAATACGCACTCGGCGTGCTGATCTACACGCTGTTGACCAACGGACGCCCGCCCTTCGAGGCAGAGACGCCCTACGCGCTCATGCACAAGCATCTGAACGAACCCCCAACGCCGATTGAACTGCATCGCGCCGATTTACCGCGCACGATCCGACAGGTGATCGAGCGTGCGATTGCCAAGGCGCCTGAAGCACGTTATCCGACAGCGCGCGAGTTCGCGGGCGCGTTCGAGGCGGCGATTAGCAGTTTTCCATCGCAGCCAACTGGCTTTTTCAAGACGCCGCTGCCCGGACAGATCAGCGCGGCGCGCCAGTCGAATACGCCCGCCGCGCGCACCCCACAAACGCCGTACAATACCGACATTGGCACCGCGCCCGTCCTGATTCCGCCATCGAATCGGACGCCGCCCAACGCCAGCGCGCGCACACCAACGGGTGCAACCGCGATTCCGCAAGGATCGTCCGCGCCGCCGCGCACACCAACTGGCGGATTGCCGCCGCTAACGAATACCGCCCCCATCCCGCGCGGCGGACTGCGACTGCCCATTGTCGGCATTGTGGCGCTGTTGGTCGTGCTGATTGGCGGCGTTGGGATCGCGCTGTTTGGACGCGATATTTTGGGCGGCGTCACAGAAACCGCAACGCCACCCGCAACGGCAACCTTGACGGAAATTCCAATCGTCATTGTGCCGACCACATCCGATACGGCAACATCTGTGCCGAGTGTCACGCCAACAGCGTCCGCGACGCAGACGCTAACGCTCACATTGACCGAAACACCAGCGCCGACCTTTACGCCGACGCCAACGGATACGCCGACCTTCACTCCGTCGCTCACGCTGACCCCAACCGAGACACCTTCGCTGACGTTGACACCTTCACTCACGCCGACGGATACCGAAACCCCAACAGCAACGTTGACGCCCACGCCAACCGAGACGCCCTCTCCCACGCCGACAGCGACGCCCGCCACACCCATCGCGTTCGGCGTGCGCCCGTTGATCGCGCGCGTGGGACCCGAACCGCGTTTCCCCGTTATGGCGACCATTGCGGCGGAGTTGGCGCTCGATATCATTGGCATCAGCGAAGACGGACAATGGATTCAAGTCGCCTTCAAAGATGGCTCGATTGGCTGGATCGCGTTCGCGGCAGCATCATTGCAAACGGCGGGCGATCTGCGACTGATCCCCGTCGCACTTCCACCGACGGATACGCCCACCGCCACCATCACGCCGTCGGTGACCCCAACGCCGACACTCACACTCACGCCGTCCGATACTCCATCCCCGACGAATAAGCCGACGGTGACGCCAACGTTCACCGAGACGCCCTCCAGCACCCCTATCCCGTCCTCCACACCGACGGATATGCCCTCTTTCACGCCATCATGGACGCCAAGCCATACACCAACATTGACACTGACGGCGACCGCAACCGCGACGTTCACCGAGACGCCGACGCCAACCGAGTCACCCACATTCACGTTGACGCCTCGCCCTACGCCCACACCAACGCGGACACGCACGCCCGTTCCCTCGCGCACACCGACGCCCGCGTATACGTTCCAAATCGGAGAGACAGTCGTCGTCTTTGCGCTCGATGATGATGGACTGGCGCTGCGTCAGCGTCCGAGTCGGTCAGCCGGCTTGATGGACTTATTGCCGACTCGGACGATCCTGACCGTGATTGGCGGACCCGTCGAGAGCGAAAATCTGACGTGGTGGGAACTGCGCATGGAGAACCGCTTGACCGGCTGGGCAGTCGAAGAAGCCGACGGCGTGCGTACCTTGCGCGCCAGCGGTGATCCATCGCTCTCCCCCACCTCTGTGATTTGTCCGGGCGGACGCCTGCCCACGCGCATGGTCGTTGGCGATTACGCGCGCGTCCTAGAAGACGATGCACGCCCGCTGAACATCCGCAGCGGCGCGGGGACAACGTTCGAGCGAATCGGTCAACTGCTGGTCAATGATGTGTTCTTGATCTTGGACGGGCCCGTCTGCGTCGGTGGTTTGGCGTGGTATCGCATTCAGGACAATGTGAACCGCGAAGGCTGGATCGCGGAAGGGGATACGGCATATTTCGTTGAACCCGTCGGTTGATGCAAACGAGCTGCCAGCGTGGTTTTCGTCACACGCGCGCCCCTATAGCGTGCTGGTTACGCTGCGTGCGGCGTGCAGCACGCGGGCGAGCGTGATCTCGCGCACGCACGGGTGAAACTTGGGATCGTCGCCGTCCCAGTTCAGGACACGACATGGACGACAGCCGATATCCGTGTACAGCATGGCATGACGGGCGCGCGCGCCCCACGATCCAAACTCGACGGGATCCGCCGCGCCGTACAGCGTGACTGTTGGTACGTCAAGGGCGACCGCCAGATGCAGAGGCCCGCTGTCGGGGCCCAAGACGATATGCGCACGCTCGTACAGCGCCGCCAATGTGCCAATACGCGTATCGCCCGCCATGATGCACGGTGCGCGCTTCATCTGCGTGACGATGCGCTGAATCATCGGCAGTTCGCTCTCCGATCCCGTAAACACGGGGGTCGCATCCCATTCATCTGCCAGCGTGTCCGCCACGAACGCCCAATTCGACTCGTCCCACTGTTTGACCCACGCGCCCGAACCCGGATGGATGGCGAATAGGCGTTCGCGCGGGTTCAAGCCCCACTCATCGAGATAGCCATCGACCCACGCGCGATCATCTGCATCGACCGGAAATGTAAGCGGCAGCGCCTCCGGTTTGAGCGCCGTATTGGTCAGCCGCTCGACCAAACGCGCGCTCTGCATGACCGCATGTTCAGGCTCAATAGGCAGCGCGTCGGTCAGGAATGGCGCAGTATCGACGTGCGCGTAGCCGATGCGCGCCGGGATGCCCGCCCAATACGCGATCAGCGCGCCCCACCAATGATCGGGGCGGCAGATCAGCGCAGCGCGATAGCCCAAGCGCCGTAGATCGCCCGCCGCACGCCACGCCTGCACATATGGCTCAGTTGCCGACGCGGCAATCGACGTGCGCGCGAAGCCCGGAAACGGCAGCGTCAGCACAAGATCAATTTCAGGATACGGCGCAAGCACGCCCGCCGACCACGCGCCAACCAGCGCGTGAATTTCGGCGTTAGGACGTGCGGCGCGCAAAGCACGGATTGCAGGGGTCGTCAGCAGCGCGTCACCAAGATGATCGGGGCGCACGATCAAGATGCGTTCAACCTCTTTGTTGGGGCGCGACGGCGGAAACGGCACGCCCGCAAGGGTCTGCAACAGCACCCGCCGGAAGCGATGCTTGAGCGGCACGGTATGAAACGCCGCCGCCATGCGCCGATTGCGTTCTACCAGCAGTTCACGCTCCATCAGCATCGCTCCGTCACGAGTTTCACCGTGTCACACTTGATACGGGCAGCACACCGAGCGCGCGGTAGGCGTCGAACAGGCGCGGCGCGAGCGCCGACCAATCGTAATGTTGGCGCGCGGCATTCCGTCCGCCGTCACCCAAGCGGTGGCGTTCGGCAGGATTATTCAACAAGCGGATCACCGCGTCCGCAAAGGCGGCATCATCATCCGCAATGCACATCGCATCGCGCGCATCGTCGTGCAGTCCGGCAGCGGCGGCGGATGTGGCGACAATCGCGCGCCCCGCCCCCATCGCCTCCAACAGTTTCAAGCGCGTGCCGCTGCCCATGCGCAGCGGCGCAACGTAGACGGCGGCGGCGTACAAAAAGGGCTGCACCTGCTCCACCCATCCCGTCACAGCGACCTGTTCGGCATCGAAACTCTGTAAGCTGGCGTGCGGCTTCTGCCCGACGATATACAGTTTGGCGTCGGGGACACCCGCGCGGATGCGCGGCAAAATCGCGCTCACAAACCACTGCATCGCGTCCACGTTCGGGCGATAATCCATCTTGCCCGTGAACACCAGTGCGTTCGCGCCCAAATCAAGCGCGGCGGCGGGCGTATCGGCATAATCATCGACAAAAATGCCGTTCGGCACGACGAAGATGGTCTGATCGGCGCGGAAAGCGCGCAGTTGATCTGCGTCCTCGTCCGAGACGGCGATCACCGCGTCCGCTTGGCGGCACACCTCGCGCTCAAAGCGAGCGATGCGCCGCGCTTGAATCTGCGAATAAACAGCGGCGGGCGCGCGTGACAGCTTGTGCGACTCGACGCGCGCAATCGCGGCTTGCAGCGCATATTCGGCGTTGTGCGCATCGTAGACGGTACGCGCGCCAGGCTGAAGCGCCCGCACGATGGGCAAGTAGATCGCCATCTCCAAGCCCTCGAATTGAATCAAGTCGAAGCGATTGGTATTGAGCAGCGTCCGCAGTTTGTCGGCGAACGCTGAACTATCCAAGCGGCGCGCCAAATCAGGTTTGTCCGATGTGATCAAATCGCGCAAGCGGTGGCGGATCCGCCGTACAGGTGGCGCAACCGTAAACACACCCGCACAGAGGCGCGGGAGCGGCGTCCCCTCAACAGGCGTAGTGTTGTCGTGAAAACTGAGCAAGGTCACATCGTGACCCGCATCCGCCAACGTGTGGAGAAGACCGTGATTTCGGAGCGCGCCGCCTTGATGCGGCGGGTACGGGAGCGCGGGCGTGAGCAGAAGAATCCGCATGATCTCTCAGGTGGTGTAGACCGATAAAGCAATGCGCGCTGCGCGTTCCCATGTGAATGTCGCCGCGCGCGCCAAGCCCGCAGCGCGTTGGATTGCACACCATGCCGCATCGGACAGCGCACGCCGCATGGCATCCGCCAATGCCGCCGGATCGTCCGGGTCGATTTGCAACCCTACGTCTCCGACAACTTCTGGCAACGACGACCGATTGCTGACAATCGGCGGCGTTCCGCACGCCATCGCTTCAAGCGCGGGCAAGCCGAACCCCTCATAGTGTGACGGCAAGATCAACGCGCACGCCCGATTATACAGCGCGGGGAGCGCATCTTGCGAGATGTTTTCGCGCAATAAGACCGAATCGCGCAGTCCCAAGCGGTCGATCCGCACCAGCGATTCCTCGTAGAGCCACCCACGATTACCTGCCAGCACCAGCGGCGGCGCGGCGCCAACCGAGTTACGCAGCAGGGCATACGCATCGAGCAAGCCGAGAATGTTCTTGCGCGGCTCGAACGTGCCGACGAACAAGAAATACGTGTCGGACAACTCAAGGGCGTGCAGAATCGGGTCGGTCTCCGCACGCGGGAGCGGATGAAACGACGCATCAGCCGCCAGCAGATGAACCGTAATTTTTTCCGGCGCGACGTTGAGCAACCTCACAAGGTCTCGCTTGCTCGACTCGCTGATGGTCAAGATGTGATCGGCGCGCCCTACCGCCCATGCGATTTGGTCGTTGTAGTAGCGGCGGCTCTCTGGCGTCAAAAACTGCGGATAATGCAGGAAGTTCAAATCGTGGACTGAGACGATCATACGGCGCGCGCCGAATGGCGGCGGGATAAAATCCAGCGTGTGCCACACATCCAACCCATGGCGCACCAATTCGACGGGGAGCGCGATCCGTTCGAGCCGATGATGCGGCGGCGTCCACAGGTTCGCACGCGCGAATGTCGCAGACAAGGTTTCGCGCATCTTGCGGCTGTGAAAAATCGTGAAGGCGTGTCCGTCGGTGTCGAGGGGTTCGAGCGCGCCGATCAACTGCCGAGTCGTGGTGCTGATACCGCCCGCGCGGTAATGCGTCATGCGCGCGTCGATGCCAATGTGCAAAGTAGAACGTCCCATCTGTAGGGGCGCGCCGCTGGCACGCCCGCCATAGCATCATTCGGACTTCTCGCTGGCACGCTCGAATCATGCCGCGATTACAGCCATTTGATGATGATTGCGTCTATCGTACCATCTGCGAACAGCGCCGTCATTGCCCGGTCGATAGCAACCGCCAGATCGCCGCGATCCGCGTGCGACGCAATCGCCAGCGGAAGGACGGTCACATACGCGGCGTTGGTTTGCCAATCGGGGTGTTCGCGCAGATAGAGCCGCGCCGTGAGGGCATCGGTCAGCGCCGCGTCCGCTTCCCCAATACGCGCGGCGTCTAAGGCGTGACTCGGCTGTTCGTAAGGCTGAAGCGTGAACGGCTGCACGCGCCGCAGCCAGCGTCGCGCCTCCGCGTCCGCCTCCGAGCCAAATTCGAGCGCCAAGCGCCGCCCGGACACGTCCGCCATGCGCTCAATCGGGCGCGCGGCGGCGCTGATCAGCAGCATTCCAGCATTGAAGTACGGCTGGCTGTAGCGCGCCAGCCCAAAGCGCGCTGGATCGACGGTCAGCGCCGCGATCACGATATCGACCTGCCCCACTTTGAGCGCGTCGTACAGCCCATCGAAGCCGAGCAGGACATAGCGCGACGGGACGCCGATTTCCGCCGCCAGCGCCTCCGCCAGATCGATATCGAGTCCGGTCAAGACGTCCGCTTGCGAGAACGCAAACGGCGGATTACTCGGATCGATGCCGATACGCAGTTCGCGCGCGGGCAAGATCGCCTCAATGGGTGGCGCGGGGCGCGGCAGCCACAATATCACGCTCACCACGAATGCAATCAGGGCGAACAACAGCGCAAGTCGACGTTTCATGGCGGCGGCAGCCACAAGGGTTGATCGCTTACTTGTCCGCGCGCATACGCTTGCAGCGCGGCGTAAATCGGCTTGGGCTGAAAATCGACGCCCACCAGCGTGAAATAATCGGGATAGCTGAAGGTCGCGGCGGGCGTGCGGAACATCCAGACGCACAACGCATCGACCCAATCCCAATGCGCCTCCATCCACTCGAATGCGCCCAATGTGTACGCGATGCGCTGCGACGGACGGACGGCAAGCGTCCAGCGCGGATGATCGTTCCAGCCCGTCTCGGTGATGTACACGGGCGCATCGTCGCCATAGCGCGTCATGATGTCGCGCAGCAGTTCCGCGCGGCGAAAGTTCACCCTATCAGGCGCGGGTGCGGCGTCTGGCGGCTGCGTGAAGCCGTAAGTATGCACCGCCAACGCATCGAAATACGCTCCCGCCCCCGCCGCGTACAAATCATCGAGATACAGCAGATCATCGAGTCCATGCGGGCTGCCGCGCGGCTCTAACGTCGGCGCGAGGCCCGCCGCGAGGATCACGACGTTGGGATTGGCGGCGTGCGCGGGCGCGTAGACGGCTTGCAGCAACCGCGCGTAGCCCGCCGGATCGACGGCTTGATAACCCCACTCGAAGGCGAGATTTGGCTCGTTCCAGATGATGATCTGATCGACCGTCCCGGCGTAGCGCGCCGCGAATGCCGCCACGAACGCGGCGAAGTCGGCGTATACAGCGGGCGGGAGCGTGTTGAGCGTCGTCAGCGCCTCACGGGTATCGCCACGCGCCCACGCGGGAACGTAACCCATGCGCGCGATCACGCGCAAGCCCTGATTCTGAGCGTGGCGGATGATGCGGTCGGCTTGTCCCCAATAATATTGACCACGCGCGCCTTCGATGTAAGCCCACGGGAAAAATTCGACGATGGTACGCGCGCCCAGCTCGCGCGCCATGATCAGCGACCGCTGAATCTTCCACTCATCGACTTCATCGATCAAGCGCGTATGCAGGCAGAGGCGCGGCTGCGTCGTCTCGACGGTTTGGGGCGGCATCAGCGGCGCACGCGGCGGCGCGGGCTTGAACGCGGTAATCAGCGTCCACAAGAGCGCGATCCGCACGAGCCACCGTAATGCGCGCGCAACAATCTTGCCCCATTCAGGTTGTGGAGTACGAAAATTGATGAGCATGAGGGTGATGCTATCGCAAAACAGCGCCGAGCGGGGAAATCGTCAGGGTGGCGTCGGTTTGCCGCCTGAAAACGGAGATACACATGCGGTGAAATGAACGTTCGATGCCCCCGACAGAAATCAGGGGAACATCAGAACCTCGACCCTCGCGGCGGCACTGATCCTCAACCGCCTTTACGCAAGTGGGACAGCGTTAGAACGTATGCAGCGCCGCGACGAGGACATTTGCCGTTTGTTCGCTGACGGCGTGCCGAAAACGGAAATCGGACGCCGTTTTGGGCTGTCCGCGCGGCGTGTGGGGCAGATCGTGAAGGGGGAGTGAGTTTTAAACCAACAATACGGAGAAACGATATTGTTTTATTCTCATTTTTAATAATTTTAATTATAATGTTTATATTTTTGTAAATTATAAAATAATGTTAATTATTTACCCCTGTTTTTTAATATCATTTCACTTAAAGAGGCTACGTATTTTTCAACTTCATCTAGATCAACAAAATTTACACGTTTATCTGCTTCATCAAGTAAATTCCCAAACGTATCATAAAAACTTACAAGATATTTTAACTCATCAAAATACCCACTAATTCCTATTATAAACATAATATAATATTTCTTTACATCCTTTTTCTGAAAGAATGTATCTTCAAAATCTCCCCAAATGGCAGTCGAAAACTGGTGCGAACCATACCATAAATTCACCATCCAAGCTGCGCCGCTTTTTTCCCTATCAAGGTTATATCGCCACTTCTCCTCTATTTCGTTTTCGCTTGCTTTTGGGGATTGCGTACCCCAATTTTCACCGAGCAGGAAACATACTCTCGTTATAGCATCCTCGCTCTCTTCAACAAATCTACGTTTTTTTTCCTCGCGTTCAGGTGAAAATTTAGGAAATTTCATCGTACTCATCCTATTCAAACATAGCCATCAGGTTGGATAGACTATCCTCTCCCATGTACCCATCAGCTCCAAAGACAATCCCTAGCTTACGAAGGTAATCAGAGATGGTCCAAGCGGTCGCCCCATCAACCAATCCCAGTTGAGCGCAAATTGCAAGTTCAACAGCGCATTGGCACCAAATGCGGTCAGTCCCGTCAATCCGAGTGCGCGAACCAGTCCCGCAATTCCATATCCAACGCCGATGTTGAGTCCAATTTCCGCGCCGAATCCCGCTCGACCAAGCGCCTGTTTCCAGTCGATACACCCGAACTGGAACTGGTTACTTCCACCCAGTCCGATTCCCTGCTCGACAAAGATGTTCCACGCGGCGGCGGTGACTCCACCAATAGCAACAGCACCGAACAGCACGGGCAGGAACACAAACTGCCCGCTCGGATCCGTCCAATTGACCGGATTGCCATGCACATAGCCGTAGCCGTTCATCGACGCGGGCATCGACAGCACGCCCGCGAACGGATCGCGCTGCATGAAGCTGCCCAAGCGCGGATTGTACGCCCGTGCGCGCAAGTGCAGCAGGTTCGCAGTGCCGGAAACTAAAAACGCACATCATTTAGGATGTGCGTTCGATGTTGCCCCCGACAGAAATCGAATCTGTGCCTTCGCCTCCGGAGGGCGACGCTCTATCCGCTGAGCTACGGGGGCAAATAGATAATGACAATATAGCATGATTCATTTGCGCACGCAAGTGGCATCCGCTCGCCCAAAATCGACTGATCGAATTGCTTGACAACCTCGCCCCGCTCATGTTAACCTCATCCCCAAGCGAATATGCAACGACGTTGAACCGAACGAGTACGCATTGGCGCACGGTCACAGAGAGTCGCCGGAAGCTGCGAAGGCGATACCGCTGCACATGCCGAATGGATCGGGGAGTCGCGCGAGTGAACGGAATGCGGAAAGTGCGCCTTCTCAGTAGTTCGCGCCGGGAATAAAGCAAGCGCACCCGTTATCATGGCGCAGGGTATCGATCCGTGTTTGTGCGCGGAGTCCGTACCCGAAAAAGCGGCTGTGTCGTCGGCACCCCATGACGGCGTGGCAATCAAGGTGGCACCACGGGAAACCCTCTCTCGTCCTTGACGCGGAGAGGGTTTTTGTTTGCTTGGTGTACATAGGGGAACTGATTCACATGGTCGCATTACCGATTCTCGCGCCAACCCGCCCGGATATCTTGCCCGACCGCGAGACCGTCCATCGCCTGTTCCAACAAGGCGATCTCGTCCCAGTCTACCGGACGCTGCTCGCTGATCTCGAAACGCCCGTCTCCGTCTACATGAAACTCGCCCAAACCGGACAGGTCTCGTTCTTGCTAGAGAGCGTCGAAGGCGGCGAACACGTCGGACGCTATTCGTTCTTGGGCGTCAACCCCAAAGGCGTGATCACCGTCAAAGATGGCACGGTCACGCTCACGCGCGGCGGCATCACCACGACGCGCCCGCTGGATGATGGCGAAGACCCGCTCCACGCCGTCGAGCGCGAGTTCGCGCGCGTCCGCCCGGTCAAATTAGATGGATTACCCCGTTTCGTCGGCGGCGCGGTCGGTTGTCTCGCCTACGATGTTGTGCGCTACTTCGAGCGACTGCCCGACACCGCGACGCGCGATCTGGATGTACCCGATGTCGCGTTCATGCTGATCGATACGCTGGTCATTTTCGATCACGCCAAGCATCAACTGATTGTGCTGGCAAACGCGCACGACAAGGGCGATCCCGACTTGGCGTATGACGATGCGCTGCATCGCATCAACACGATTGTCTCGGCGCTGCGCGGCGCGCTCCCGCCCTACGATCCGTTCGCCAAGAACACGCGCGGCAGCAATCCGGCGGGCGACGACGAGCTGCATTCCAATGTCACGCGCGAACAATTTGAAGCCAACGTCGAACGTGCGAAGGAGTACATCGCGGCGGGTGATGCGTTTCAACTCGTGTTGTCACAGCGGTTCACGCGCCGCACGAGCGCATCGCCGCTGGCGATCTATCGCGCGCTGCGGGCGACCAATCCATCGCCCTATATGTTCTTCTTGCGTTTCAGCGAGGACTTCACGCTGATCGGTGCATCGCCAGAGATGATGGTGCGCCTTGAAGATGGCATCGCCACCAACCGCCCCATCGCCGGATCGCGCCCACGCGGCGCGGACAGCGCCTCGGACGAAGCCTATGCCGTCGAACTGCTGGCAGACCCCAAAGAACGTGCCGAACATGTCATGCTCGTGGACTTGGGGCGCAATGATTTAGGGCGCGTCAGCGAGTATGGAACGGTCAAAGTGACCGACATGATGTATATCGAACGCTATTCGCATATTATGCACATCGTCAGCAACATTCAAGGGCGTTTGCGCGCAGGCATGAACGCTTTCGACTTGCTGCGTGCCACCATGCCGGCTGGCACGCTGTCCGGCGCGCCGAAAGTTCGCGCGATGGAAATCATCGAAGAATTGGAAGGCACGCGGCGCGGGATTTACGGCGGCGCGGTCGGCTACTTCAGCTTCGATGGCTCGATGGATACGTGCATCACCATCCGCGCGGCGCTGATGCAGGGCGACACCATCACGTTGCAAGCGGGCGCAGGCTTGGTGGCGGACAGCGTTCCGGCGCGCGAATACGAAGAATCGATCAACAAGGCGCGCGCATTGGCGGTCGCCGTGCGCCGCGCGGAGCAAGGCTTATCATAGGACTGAGGGAAAAGGCGTGAAGAGTGAGTGAAAAGTACGCGCACCTACTCAGTCCTCAGTCCTCAGCACTTTAACCTTAAGGGAGTATGTATGACCGTACAACGCATTGTGATGATCCGTCCGGGCGAAACGATGTGGAATCGCTTGGGACGCTGGCAAGGCTGGGTCGCGTCACCGTTGAGCGACTATGGCAGACAACAAGCGGCGGCGCTGGCGCGCTTCGTGCGCCATATCAAGCTGGCGGCGCTGTACACCAGCGACCTGACGCGCGCGCTGCAAACAGCGGATATGCTGGCGGCGGAACTCGGCTTCACCCCAACGCCCGACGCCCGCTTGCGCGAACGCAGCATCGGCATGTGGCAGGGGTTGACGGGCGACGAAATCCGCGCATGGTATCCCGACACCTATGCCGCGCTGCTGCAAGATGGCGAGAGCTATCGTGTTCCGGGCGGCGAATCGCGCGCTGATGTCCGCACACGGATGCTTGAAGGGTTCGCCGCCATTTTGAAGGACGACAAGGGCGAAACCATCGGCATCCTGTCGCACACGACCGCGCTCAAGCTGCTGCTGGCGGAGATCGTGCCGGGCTTCGACCCCATCGACGACCATATCGGCAACACCTCTGTGACGACCATCCTCCGCGATCACAACGCATGGAAGATCGTCGCGGTCAACGATGTAAGCCATCTTGATGGACTCGAAAGTAAAGCGTTCCCAGAAGTGGATGAAAAATCATGATCCTCGTGATCGACAACTATGACAGCTTCACCTACAACCTCGTGCAGTATTTTGGCGAACTGGGCGCAGAACTGTGCGTCGTGCGCAATGATCAAATCACGTTGGATGCGATCCGCGACATGCGTCCGTCGCACATCGTGATCTCGCCGGGACCCGGCAACCCCGATGATGGGGGCGTTTCGTTGAACGCGATTCAGGAATTTGGCGCATCGATTCCGGTGTTCGGCGTGTGTCTCGGACACCAGTGTATCGGGCAGATTTACGGCGGCGTCGTCCGACGCGCGCCGCGCCTGATGCACGGTAAGACAAGCCTGATCCATCACGATGGACAAGGTTTGTTCGCGGGCTTGCCCAATCCGTTCGAGGCGACGCGCTATCACAGCCTGATCGTCGAAGCCGACACGCTGCCTGATTGCCTCGACGTGACTGCGCGCACGGAAGCAGGCGAAATCATGGGCTTGCGACACAAAACGTTTCCAGTCTACGGCGTGCAGTTCCATCCTGAAAGCATCCTGACGACGGGCGGCAAGGCGATCCTACAAAATTTCCTAATGATGAGCGCCTAAATCCGATTGATCCACTCGTCGATTCAGGTCGATAACGTTGAAAAGAAGAAAGAGTCAACGCAGAGATCGCAGAGAAAAGAGAGCGAGTCCGCCTTCTTTTCTCTGCATCCTCCGCGATCTCTAGGGTGAATCTTTTCAGTTTTTTGACCGATCATCACTGAGAAACAGAGAACAACATGAGCGAAATCGTGGAAATCAATATTCAGCGGGCGATTGATATCATCGGACGCTTCGGACAGTTGACCCAAGATCAGTCCGAAATCGTCATGAACCAGATCATGAGCGGCAGCGCGACCGATGCCCAAATTGGCGCGTACCTGATGGGGCTGCGTATGAAGGGCGAGACGCACGACGAAATTACGGGCAGTGCCCGCGCGATGCGCGCCAACGCCCACCGTGTCCCCGTCACGTCCAATGACGATCTGATCGATACCTGCGGGACGGGTGGCGACAAATCTGGCACGTACAACATCAGTACGACGGTAGCATTCATCGTCGCGGGCGCGGGCTTGCGCGTCGCCAAACACGGTAATCGCGCTTCATCCAGCAAGTGCGGGAGCGCGGATGTACTGGCGGCATTGGGCGTCAACTTGGATTTGACGCCGGAACAAGTCGGTCAGTGTATCGACTCGCTTGGGATTGGCTTCTTGTTCGCCGCCAAGCTGCATCCTGCAATGAAGTACGCGATCAATGCTCGCCGTGAGATGGCGACGCGCACGATCTTCAACATTTTGGGACCCCTCACCAATCCAGCGGGGGCGACGCGCCAATTGATGGGCGTGTTCGCGGCAGACCTGACCGATCTCATGGCGAAAGTGTTGGGCGAACTGGGCGCAACGCACGCGATGGTCGTCAGCGGCTACGGCGGACTGGACGAACTGACGACGACGGGACCCAATCGCATCAGCGAATACAAAGCGGGCGCGATCACGACCTATGATCTCGATCCAGCGGCGCTCGGCTTCAAAGGCGCGCATATCAGCGAACTGATCGGCGGCGAACCTGCCGTTAACGCCGACATCTTGCGCGGCATCCTCAGCGCACGCATCTACGGCGCGAAACGCGATGTGGCGCTGCTGAACGCGGGCGCGGCGCTGGTCGTCGGCGGGCTGGCACGAGACATAATGAACGGGATCGAACTGGCGACGGACGCCATCGACAGCGGCGCGGCAGTCGGCAAGCTTGACGCGCTGATCGAAACAACGCGGCAGTTCAGCGCCATACCAGTACAGTAGGGGCGCGCCTGCCCACATCGCCCGTCGGGACAGACCGCGCCGCACTTGTTCAACCCGATTCCGGTACAATAGCATCATCAATGGGGCGCGGTCTGCCACGCCCGGCTAGTCAAAGGAAACGCATGTCGTCGTTCGTCAAAACCGATACCATTCTCGACCAAATCTTGGCGCGCAAAGTCGAGCAGATCGCCGGACAGCGCGCCGAGATGCGCGAGGAATTGTACATCGAAGCCTTGTTAATCGACGCGGCGGGCAACGCCGATCCCGCACTCGATTTTGCCGGTACGCTGCGTAAGATCGCCGCGCGCGGCAAGATGGCATTGATCGCAGAAGTCAAGAAGGCGTCACCGAGCAAAGGCGTCTTGATGGAGAAATTCGACCCAGAAGCGTTGGCGACGACCTATGCTGACAACGGCGCGGCGGCGATCTCGGTGCTGACCGACGAGCCGTTCTTTCAGGGCAGCTTGGAACACTTGGAAATCGTGCGCGAAGCGGTCGCAATCCCGATCTTGCGCAAAGAGTTCGTGATCGACCCGATCCAAATCTACGAGGCGCGCGAAGCGGGCGCGGATGCGGTGCTGTTGATCGTCATGGCGCTGACTGATACGCAGTTGAACAACCTCTACGGGCTGATCACTGGCTTGGGCATGGACGCGCTGATCGAAGTCCACAATGAGGCGGAATTGGAACGCGCGCTGGCAATTGGCGCAACCCTGATCGGCGTGAACAATCGTGATCTGCGCACGTTCCAAGAGGACTTGAACACAACCGCGCGCGTCGCGGCGCGCGTCCCGACCAACGTGACGTTAGTCGCGGAGAGCGCGATCCGCACGCCTGACGATGTGCGGCGTATGGGCGATTTGGGCGCGCACGCGGTCTTGGTTGGCGAAGGGTTGGTAAAAGCGGGTAATATTGCCGCTCAAGTACGCCAATTCAGCACACAGCCCCGAGGCACCCGGACACCATGACCAAAGTCAAAATTTGCGGCATCACGACGCTCGACGACGCCCGTGCGGCGACGCAGGCGGGCGCGGACATGCTCGGCTTCAATTTCTATAAACGCAGTTCGCGCGCCATCGACCCCGACGCCGCGCTAACGATTTGCGCCGCCTTGCGTGCCGAATTCGGCACGGATTGTCCGCTGTTCGTCGCCGTGTTCGTCAACGAGATCGTGGGACGCATTTCCATGACGTTGGAAAAAGTCGGCATCAAGGTCGCACAGTTGAGCGGCGACGAATCGACTGATATTTTGCGGGAACTGCGCGGCATCGGCTTCAAGGCGATCCGCCCGCGTAACAAGGTTGAGGCATTGGACGACGCCGCTTATTTTCTCAACGGCGCACCTACGGACGACTCGCTGCCGTCGCTGCTGTTGGACGCCTACAGCGCGGAGCAATACGGCGGGACGGGCGTCCAAGCCAGCCTCGATATCGCGCAAGCTGTGAAAGTAGTTGTACCGCGCTTGATGTTAGCGGGCGGGCTGACGCCAGAAAATGTCGGCGACGTGGTGCGCGCGGCGCGTCCGTGGGGCGTCGATGTTGCCAGCGGTGTCGAACCTACCGATCAGCCAGGCATTAAAGATCACGCCAAACTCCGCGCATTCATCGACGCGGTACGTGCGGCAAACGAGAACGAATAAAGGTTGAATATGACCGATTCACTGTATATCCAAACGGGCGTCACCGACGTGCCGAACCAACGCGGCTACTATGGCGATTTCGGCGGACGCTTCGTCCCCGAAACGCTGATTCCGGCGCTCGACGAACTGACCGCCGCGTATGAGAGCGCCATGCACGACCCGGAATTTCAAACGCGCCTAGCGCATCTCCACGCGACCTATACCGGACGCCCGACGCCGATCAGCTATGCCGCACGCCTGAGCGATCAACTGGGCGGCGCGCGCATCTACTTCAAGCGCGAAGATTTGGCGCACACAGGTGCGCACAAGATCAACAACGCACTCGGTCAAGCCTTATTGGCGGAACGCATGGGCAAGCGGCGTGTCGTCGCAGAGACGGGCGCAGGACAGCACGGCGTCGCCAGCGCGACGGCGGCGGCGCTGCTTGGCTTGGAATGTATCGTCTATATGGGCAGCGTCGATATCGCGCGCCAGCAACCGAACGTCTTTCGCATGAAGCTGCTCGGCGCGGATGTGCGCCCGGTCGAGAGCGGCAGTAAGACGCTCAAAGACGCGATCAACGAGACGATCCGCGATTGGGTCACAAACGTGCGCACAACGTTCTATCTGCTCGGATCGGCGCTGGGACCCCATCCGTATCCGATGATGGTGCGCGATTTCCAGAGCGTGATCGGCACGGAGGCGCGCGGACAAATCCTGCACATGGCGGGCAAGCTGCCCGATGCGTGTATCGCCTGCGTCGGCGGCGGCAGCAATGCCATCGGCTTGTTCCACGCCTTCCGCGACGATGAAAATGTCCAATTGATCGGCGTCGAGGCGGGCGGCTACGGGATCGAAGGTGGCGAACACGCGGCACGCTTCGCTGATCCGGCGTTGGGGCGGATCGGTGTGCTGCACGGGACGCGCTCGTTCGTAATGCAGGACGCCGATGGGCAGATCATGAACACGCACAGCATTTCGGCGGGCTTGGATTATCCATCCGTGGGGCCCGAACATGCTTATCTGCGTCAATCCGAGCGCGCGTACTACACCTACGCAACGGACGATGAGGCGCTGTCCGCGCTGCAACGACTCGCAGAGACCGAAGGCATCATCCCGGCGCTGGAGAGTGCGCACGCTGTCGCAGAAGTGCTGAAGCGTGCGCCGACGATGCCGAAAGACTCGGTGCTACTCGTCAATCTCTCTGGGCGCGGCGATAAAGACTTGGACACGGTGATCAAGGCGTTGAATGGTAAAGCATAGATGCCGTCCCCGCTTCGTTATCTGTGGTATCCGCCGACGAACGCCGACTCCCCTACCCCATTGATCCTCTTTTTACATGGGGTCGGCGAACGCGGCGACGATCTCGAACTGGTTAAACGCCATTCGCTGCCGCGGTTTCTCGAAGAAGGCGGCGCGCTTCCGGCATTTGTATGCGTGCCGCAGTGTCCCGACGGCGAACGCTGGGAGGATGTATTGGACGCGCTCGATGCGATGCTGGATCACCTATTGGCAACACAGCCCATCGATCCGGATCGCGTCTATCTGACCGGATTTAGTTTGGGCAGTTATGGGACGTGGAGTTGGGCGATTGCGCGTCCAGATCGCTTCGCGGCGTTGATGCCTGTCGGCGGCAATGGGTTGCGGCATAGCACCTATACCTTCGATCAAGACTTCGAGGCGATTCAGCATCTTACGGTCTGGATGATCCACAGCGCGGGCGACATGACCGTGCGCGTCGATGGCGCGGACTTTTTTGCAGCGCGCATGACGGCGTTGAAGATGAATTTTGGCTACACGCGCTATCCGCATTTGTCGCACGGCGGCACAGCGGACGCCGCATTTTGGGATCAGCAACATTACGATTGGCTGTTGGCACAGCGTCGGGAGACGAGATAATGCGTGGATTAGACGCGATTGGGGCGATGTTCGCGGCGGCGAAGGGGCAAAATCGTGCCGCCTTCCTGCCCTACTTTCCGATTGGCTACCCAACCCATGACGCCAGCATCGAAACCATCGCGGCGCTGGCACAAACGGGCGTCGATGGCTTCGAAATCGGCATCCCGTTCAGCGATCCACTGGCGGATGGCGCGGTGATTCAGGCGGCGACGCAGATTGCGCTCGATAACGGCACGACCGTGCGCAAGTGCCTCGACGCCGTGCGCGAACTGCGCGCGCGCGGCGTAGAACAGCCGATGCTGATGATGGGCTATCTGAATCCGCTGATCGCCTATGGCATCGAACGTTTCGTCGTGGATGCGAAAGCGGCGGGCGCGGACGGTGTGATTGTGCCGGACTTGCCGCCGGAAGAAGGGGCGCAGTTCGTCGAGGTGTGCGCGCGAGAGAACATAGGGATGGTGTTTTTCCTCGCGCCGACCAGCAGCGCCGACCGGATCGCGCTCGTGGCGCGCGCCGCGACGGGCTTCATCTACGTGGTGGCGTTGACGGGCGTCACGGGCGCGCGGACGGAACTGCCAGTGGACTTGGCGGCGTTCATCGCGCGGTTGAAAGCGTCTGTCGGGGCGACGCCGCTGGTGATGGGCTTCGGCATCAGCACGCCGGAACAGGCGCGCATGGTCAGCGAACAGGTCGATGGCTTCATCGTCGGGAGCGCGCTAGTACGCGCGGGCAAAGACGGCGTGGCGGCGGCGCGGGACTTGGCAGCAGCGATGGTGGCGGCGTTAGATTGACGAAATGGATCGCTGATACTGCCAGATGCCATAATCCAACTGCTTCAGCGTCAATTTGGGGTAGGTAGCGGACAGCAATTCACAGACCGCCTC